>Ga0193738_1001157_pt1 | contig 10909 bp, 14 predicted proteins | sample L2a1metaG_FD_144927 | JGI IMG/M metagenome (GOLD analysis project Ga0193738, IMG submission 144927) | Soil microbial communities from a riparian zone of the East river system, Colorado, United States - L2a1 | ecosystem: Environmental > Terrestrial > Soil > Riparian zone | place: USA: East River...
TGCGCGCCGCTGTAGGCTTTGCGGCGAATAAGTTTCAAGGTATCCCCCCCAAGCCTTTGATATCATTGATCTTTCTGATACCAAGGATGTCGGCTGTCGGTTGGTCGTCCAGCTTCATCGCAGCCCGACCTGATCCGAGGCGGACCGCCGTTGCGTGGTTCAATTCGATTGTGACACGACGGGCAAACGACTTGAAGGTTGAGCGGTTCGAAGGCCAGAGCCATCGACTTCGACAGGGGTTTCCTGTGGTGGGTATGCAAACCATTGGGTTCGGGCGCGTGCTTTCCACACTCGGCACAGACGTGCTTCGCTTCGATCCTCGCGATGCGTCTGGCCTTCTGCCAGGCGTAGGTCGAGTGGAAGTTGGTGCGGGGTTTGGCCATGCCGCACGATACAGGCTGCGTCAGTCCTCAACAACTGCCGGGGCCAAAACCTGCTTTTGGAATGAAGCCCATGCCGCCGCTCGTTCCTCTTCCGGCAACTCGTTAATGCGGCGTTCGGCGAGGAAGGTCAGCATCTCGTTGAATGTCATCACCGGGGTTGAGCCGTCGCTGGAGCGAACTCTGACTTTGGGTGGGGGAAATTTGACCACATTGTCCATGCCTTCCTCCTTCGTTGCCGGGCTGCGGCGCTCGCCGCTGGCCTGACCATCACGCCGTTGCATCTCCTCGACCACGTAGCGCGCCCAGTCCGCAAGGATCCGGCCGGGCGGGGCCAGCGCGAAATAGGCGCCGCAGATTACGTTGATCGGACATGGCTTGAGGTCATCGATACGTAGCTCGCGGCGATAGGTCAGCGTGAACCGCTCGCAAACGCACGCTCGGCAGAGGATATCGCGCGGCCGCTTGCCGCAGATCCGCGCCCAGATGTCATTACGGATCATGGGGGCGGTCGCGACCTCGGTCCACGGCTGCCGACACCCGTCGCAACGCTGGTTTCGATTGCGCCGCATAAGTCGAGACTCCTTTTGCCGACATCCGGCCGGCGCGGTGCTAAATCTAGCTTTTCACCTTGAATGATCCCGCTGCCCCATAATCCCCCAGTGTGCATGCCCTGCACGCATGCTGGGGGGGTTATAGGGGGGGCGCGTGCAGGGGTGCGTGCAGTATGCGTGCAGTATGCGTGCAGGGGTCATGAAAACCCCTTTCGCACGATCCTGGCGGTGCCACGGTTCGGTGCCCCATACGGTTCGGCGGCGATCCGGCCTGTCTCCATCAGCCGGTCCAGCGCGTCCGCAAAATGGTCGCGTCCGAAGCGATCCGTTTTGGCTTCCTTGGTTTTGGCAAACACGGTGGGCGCGTAATTGTTGGCCGTCGATTTCGGGCTCAGGTTCTCCGCACGGCCGGCCGATCGCTCAAGCAATTGCAGGAACAGGGCATCCACGGCGGTGTTTCGGGCTGCTTGTTCCGGCCCACTTGGCGCACGCACCGGCACATACAGCCCATTCGACCATTGCAGTTCAACCTGTTCGGCCAACGCGCTGTAATTGCTTTTCATGAAATCCAGCACGCGGGTGCCGGTGGTGTTCTGGCCATCCTTATCGCCGATCATGTACATGTAGGCCCGTGCACGCATGCTGTTGTGCCACGCCGTCGAACCCGACAACCCGCTCTTGCTGGTGATGCCGGCCACGCTCGGATGCGATGACATGATGACGTAGCCATTCGACACAATGGCGATCTGCCGCATCAGAGCCACAAATTGCCGAACCTGGCTGCGATCAATCTCATTGCCTCCGAACACATCCGCAACGTTGTCAATCATGGTGCAGATCGGCTGCACCACGCGCGCCTTTTCCAACAGTTCTGTGTAGAGCGGTGTCGGCACGATACGGCCCTTACCATCAGTCACCGCCAATAACGGATCACGGTCGGCCAGCGAAAACGCATGCAGATCGGTCGCGACATCCGCAAATTTTGCATGATAACTGGTCAGGATCGGTTGCAGCCGCCGCACCAGTTCCGCGCCTTCATCCTCACAGTTGACCAGTAACACCGGCCCCGGCTCGGGCATTGAGTGCAGCCAATCGCGTCCCAGGACATGGGCAGCGGCCAGTTGCAGCAGTATCAAGCTCTTGCCGATTGCGCCTTCACCGCTCAACAGCGCGACATTGCGGCGGGGAAAACGATCCCGCACGCCCCATTCCCGCTCCGGGATGGGATCGGTGTCGTATCGCGCCAGATCTAGCCGCTGCAATTCGGGCGGTGCACCAGCCTTGCTGTTTGCATCGCGGCGCGGATCGTCAAGCGGTGCCAACTCGACCACACTCATGCCACCGCCCTCAATGGTGCCAGCACGCGGCTGGCAGGCAGGTGGGAGAGCTTCTGCAGGGCGCGGGCGTGGTGGATGTCCTCGCCGGCGATCGGCCCCACGGCACGCCGCAGGACAATCCTGGCGCCATGTGGATCGATCACCACCGCGCCAGAGCAACCGCCCTGCAGCCACCGCAGCGGCGTCTTGTAGATTTGCAGATGCTGACCGGCGAAATAGCTCGCCGGATTTCCGACACGATCGGCGCCGAGCGCCGCCACGTCGCCGAACAGGCTGCCAAAGCGGCCGGGCGCCTCGATCGGCCACGCCACCAGGTCGATCATGGTTGCGCCATCATCGCCCATCGCCACGATCGCCGCAGCCGGCTCGGCCTCGCGCTCGGCGGGATCGGCGAAGTCGAACCGGCGGTGATCATAAAAAACGCAATGCGTCACCGCTACCACGCCGGCGAAGCGGCAGACGGTTGGGATGTCGATCTGGTTATTCCTGACGTAGTCCAGCCAATCCATGGTCGGCTCGGCGCGGCAGAGTAGCTCGGCGCGGGCGGCGAGCAGCGTCAGGTTGGTGCCGGTCATGGCCGTTCCTCCCTCGAACTCGCCAGCGCATCGATCACCGCGCCCAGGATCGACGATGGCGTTCCGTTGCCATTGCCGTTGCGCGTCACCGCATGCCGGATCGCCTCGACGGTGGCGCCGTTCTGCAGCGCCAGCGAGATCACCACCGCGGCGTCCCTGGCGATCGCCTCGACATCGCCGCCGGTCTTGCAGCTGTCGATGAAAACTTCGCCGGGAGTGTTGTCGGAGTAGAAGCCGACGGTGACGACGAACGGTTGATTCCAGTGAATCACCGTGAAGGTTTCGGCGCGCCGTCGCTGGGGAAGGATTTTCCTCATGCGACCGACTCCACCTCGTTGCCCCAGCCGGCCCAGCCCGGACGTGGAGTGCCGCGACAGTTCAGTTCGATCTTCGGGACGTTCGGAAAATATGCCTCGATCAGCCGATAGGACGCCTCGGGCTTTCGCGAATGCTCGCGCTTGCGCTCACGGATCACGCTCGGCCACAACGTGCCGGGTGCTGGCGCTGGAATCCTGCCGCGTGTGCCGATCAGCAGGACCTCGTGCTGGTTCATAAACCAGCGGCCGGTGCCGGGGACTTCCTTGTCCCAGGCGACCGACGACTTGTAGATGAAGCAGCGCAACTCCATCAGTTCATGGGCGATCTTCTGGTGGGCCGTTGTCGTCCACATCCCCAGCACACAATCGTCAGCCGCGCATTCGAACCTGGCCTTGGTTCGCTCGTGCAGCTCCGCTGCGGTGTGGGCATCGCTTGCGACCTCGTAATGGTTGGCCGCGTGGCGATCCATGCCGGTGTCGCGCGAGTAGACTTCGTGATCCCATTCGTCGTCGCACAGGATCACTCCGAACTTTCGATCAGGCAAAGCCAGTATCTTGCCGGCAAATTCCTGCTCCCGCTCTTCCCGGCGGGCCTGCTTGGCCTGGAGCTGTTCCCGGCGGGCTTCCTTGACGACAGCGGCGTTGCCCTCGGTAGCCGCGACCGCAGCCGCAGCAGCACGCGCCACCGTGGCCTCAAACTTTGCCTCGGGCATTGCCGCTGCCTTGCGGGCGCGATCGGCGAGGTGCTTGTCGACGCCTTGATCGGCGAGCGTGGGTCCGCTGGCGACCCGCGCTCCCTTCACCGGACTCCCGCGCGTCCCTTTCGCCAGTTTGCCGGCATTGCGGGCGTCCTCCATCAATTCGCCGAGGCGGCGCTCGGCTCGCTTTCGGATACCGGTCGCGTGCGCGATCAGTTCGCCGTCCTTGGCCTGCTTGGCGTAGACCTCCAGTGCGACGGCCTTGTCGCGGATGTCCTTCACCTCATCGATTCGATGCGCCTCTGCGAGCGCGCGGCTGGCGGCGTCGTAGCTTGTCAGGGCCTGGGTCATGACGCGCGCCCCCATTGACCGAGGACGGTCCTGAGTGATTCCTGCTCGGCTGCGTTGACGACCTCGCACCGTGCCCACGCCACCGGCTCGATCAACTCCTTGACCTCACGCTCGACGCAGTCGCGCAGATCGTTCGGATCCATCGCGTCCAATTCCCAGCAGCGATCACCGTAGTTGCGGACAAACCCGGGGTAGCGAGGGTCCGTGCGCTTATCTGAAGCCGGGAACGACGGCAGGCCGCGCAATTGCGGCCGCAGCAGCGCGATCCGCCGCAACGTGACGTGAGCGGCCCCATACTCGGCGAGGCGCCTCGGCAAGTCCTCTTCCGACATATGCATGCCGGACGGATCGAAGTCGCCGACGTAGAGCACGATCAGTGGGCGGCCATCGTCATCCTCGGCGATGTCATGCACCGCTGTGGCGCTGGAGAAGCCGTGCACCGGAAAGAAGCCGACGGCCAGGTGATCGAGCACGGGCGCAAGCACGCCCCGGACGGTGCCTTTCTCCGACCAGACCTGAATCCGGTGTGGCTGCTGATTCCAGAAGTCCCGCCGGTAGGATCGGGCAACGGTGCGGGCATAGGCTTCCGGGTCGTCCCACGTCGCCACACGCTCGATGGAGCGGGTCTCGTCGACGATCCATTCCCAGGGGATGATGCCCTGTTCGCGGGCCTGCTTCAGCAGCCGGTAGACCCGCTGCATGTCGCTGCGGGACACTGATGGGATCAGTCCCTGGACGAACAGCTTGTAACCGACGCCGCGGCCGGTGATCGGCTGTGCGACCTCGGTGATGGCGTACATCGCCTCGATCAGGTCGAGCGAGGCTTGTGCCATGCCGCGACCCTTTCTGGTACCTGTCTCAGAATACTCGCTTGTGGACATGGTTCGGCTCCTCGGGGGTTGAGGGCCAACCTTGCGAACGGACGTGAAATGCAGCACATAGGGGGCGTTCCACCGCGCCCCATGCCCCGGCTCACGCCTGCGTTCGCGCAGGCGGGCCGGGTTACGTGGATGGTTGAGATTCAGTCTTGCGCGGGCGACCGCGGGGGCGCCGGGTAGGGAGTAGCGGTTTTGACGCGGTCGGCCTGGCACTAAGCCAGGCGTTAATCTCGCCTTCGCCCCAGGTCCGGGTGTTGGGGCCGGTCAACTGGCCCTTGGGAAATTCACGGTCCCGAATCCAGTTGGCCAGCGTGGCTCGATTTGTGACGATGCCGCGCGCTTCCAGGTCGCGATACCGCAGGCGATTATCCATTGAATTGCTCCCGGTGGGGAAAACCACCGGAAGCCCATCTCCCAGCGGTTAAGCCGGGTGAACATTTGTCACATTTTTACGGGCTGAAGGTTCGCTTCAAACAGGCGATAAAAAATCGGACAGCCGCTCGGCCATCCTGGCCTGGATCTGGTCGAGGGATATTTTCTCCAGGCCGCGTTCGGTGACGTTGACGCCGCGACGGCCGAGCGCGAGCGAAACCAGGTAGCAGGCAGACGGCCCACCCCTCTTGCTGATCCGGTTTCTGGTCCGTTGCAGGTGCCATTTTCCCATCGTCATCTGCACGATGATGGCAATCCCCATATCCCGCCTCCAGATATTGCCGGTGTTGCGTCCCGCCGTTGCGGCAGGGCGCTTCCGCAAGGCGGCCCGTTGAAAGTAGGCAATAAGGTCGGGCGGCGGCGGATCGCTTTTGCCCCACCGGCCCATGTATTCGATTTCGAGGGTGCGCAATACCTCGATGGCGTCCAGGTCGCCAGTGTCAGCCGCGGCGATAACCCTCATCCGCGAGATGGTGCCGGCCTGGAGCTTTTCGAGAATGCTGGCCCGCAGCCGCAGCCGGCCTTCCTCCGAGGTCATCAAGTCGGCAACACGATCGAACCAGCCGGCAATGACAGGCACCGCCTCGGCCTCAAGCATGGTTGCCGGCAAATTGCTCGGCGCTTTGGTTTGCTTCGTCATCGTCGCTTCGCTCCCTTGATCGGCACGACATTCGGGCGCGGGTCAACGATAACACCAATCAGCCCGGCCAGCTTTGCCAGCGCCTCGGCTTTCTCGGCGGCGTATTTGTGCCGGTCGTAGATGCCCTCGACGCCGCCAATGGCATGGCCCATGACGCGCTCGGCATGCTCGGACGAAACGCCGGCGCGGCTCATCAGCGAGCGGGCCGAGCGGCGCAAATCGTGAATCGTGAAATGATCGACGCCTGACAGGCGCGCATCGAAATCCCGCTTCATCATGGCGAGTCCGTTGATTGGCCCCTCGGTGCGGGCGCTGGCGAACACGAAGGGGTTCTCGCCCAGGCGCGGCTGCGCCCGGATGATGTCGATCGCCGCCGGCGGTAGCATCAGGCTCTTGGCGGAATCCTTCTCGCGCTTCTCCTGCGGGATCGTCCATTCGCCATCGTCCGAGATGTCGGACCATTTCATGGTCGTGACCTTCGCGCGGCGCTGCGCCGTCAGCAGGGCAATTCGCACGAACGCGCCAAAGGTGCCGCTGGCTTCAGCCCGTTTCCAGATTTCGCGAATCTCGTCGTCGGTGAGGATCCGCTCGCGCACCTGTTCCTTCGGATTCTGGCGGCGCATGCCGCGAATGATCGGGGGCTGATAGTCGTCGCTCCGTGTCGCGTACCAGCCCATGATGGAGCGGACGACCGTCAGGACGGCGTCGGCCTGCCGGGCGCCGTGATCGTCCTCGACATCATCGAGCAGGGCGGTGACGTCGCTGCGCCTGATCGAAAGGAACGGTCGGCCTTTCCAGAAATGGAAGACGTGCAGTTCCAGCAGCCCGGCGATCTGCTTTTCGGACCGCAGGCGGTTCTTCTGGACGTGCCGCTTGAGCCAGTCCCGCGCCACCGTCTCGAAGGATTCCACCGGAGCCTCGAAGGCCGGCTGGCCGGCGCGGATGCGGGCCAGCGCCGCCTGCGCCTGCTTGCGGGCCTCATCGATGGACAGCGTGTCGGCTGCGCCGATGGTCGCCCATTCCTGCTTGCCGTCCGGCTTGCGCGCGATGGCGGCGAACGTCCTGGTTCCGGACGGCTGGATTCTGACGTAATGTCCCCGCAATTCGGGGTCTGGGTAATGGTAGGTCTTGGCCCTCGGCTGGAGCTTGGCAACAGCCTTGTCGGTCAGTGTCTTTGGCATCGCAAATTCCCCTGCATCTAACAGCCGTCTAACAGCGGCCTACCTGTAAAGCCCGTAAAATCCGTCTAACGCCCGTCTAACAAATACAGGGGTTTTCGTGAAAAATCGAGGAAATGTTTCATTGATTTTATTGGGTTTTTACGGTCGGCCTGTGCCTTCCAAGCTGAATACGAGGGTTCGATTCCCTTCACCCGCTCCAATGTTTTAGGGCATTTCTTGCATTTAGCCGCTTCCGAGCAATCCGCCGTCTAACACTCGTCTAACAGGACGCTTCGCCCGCCCCGTACGAGGCGCGCTTATACGCTTTCCGCCCCGCCGCTATCTCACACCGCCCGCACCGGAATAACGCACGTAGCCGCCCTCCCTGTTGATCCTGCGGGCCTTGCCAAGCCGTCCGTGGTGGGGGCACGTTGCGCCATGCCAGCCAACGGGGTGACGCGAATGACGATGCTCGGCCAGGCGCCGCACCCCACACCATCCCCCGCCACCTGGTCCGCCGAGCCGGTGCTGGAGCGCCTGGTCGAGGCGTTCGAAGTCGACCGGCGCATGCCGGGGGGGCGGCGATTCGGCACCACGACCACGGCATGGCCGGCGGCTCCGATCCATGAGTTCACAGACATTGTTCATTGGGATTCCGGCGAGCAGCGCGAGCGGGTGTGGCAAGCATGGGAACGGGCACCGGCATCGCCGCAGGAAGTGACGCGCATGGAAGAATCGTTCGGCTGGCTGCGCTGGGTGCCGATGGTTGAGCGCAAGATGCTGGAAGCCTGGGCCTCGGCCACAGCCAGGGGCCTGTCGGTGAGCGCCACGATCCGAAAGGGCGGCCTGTCCCGCACGACGTTCTACCGCCATCGCGACCGCGCGGCGCAGCGGATTGCCGATCGGCTCAACAGGCAGGGCGTCACTGCACGCTGAACCCGCCGCGCAGCACGCCCCAGCCCTTCAACGTCTCGACGATTTCGCGGTAGTCCGAGCTAACGAGATAGCCGTGGCCAGCCTGTTCGAGATGATACTTCACCGCGGCCTGCGATTCCGACAGCCGGCCGCCCTTCGCCTTCAACTCGACGGCGCACACCTCGCCACCGATCCCGAAAAACATCAGATCAGGGAAACCGCCGACGACACCCATTCGCTTCAGCCTGGCCGCCGTCACCTGGTCGCGCTTCTCGCCAGATGCGATGTGGGTGAAGATCCAGCCTGGCGTGCGCCAACGCCTGACGGTGTCGGCCACCATGCAATGCAGCTGGTACTCGCTCGCCGAGGGAGGTGCCGTGCCTCGCTGGCGTTTGCCCTTGAATAAACTCAACTGCCGCTGCGCCGCCGTCATCACGCATCACGCAATCTGCGCAGGCGGCACCGACTTCAACCGCGCCACGTTGCGGGTCGCATCAAGCTGCTGCTGCAAAAATTCGATCCTGATCTTTGCGACCTCGGCCTCGAGCTTGGCGTCGAACTCGGCGCGCAATTGCTTCCGCACATCGGCCAGCGTCTCGCCGACCGCCTCCGTGAGGATCTTGGTTACGCGCTGGTCGCCGCTCTTCACCCGCGCATTGATGTAGTTTGTCCAATCGGGTGCCTGTGCTGGTGCCGATCGTCGTGGCGTGGGTGGTGCCTCATCATAGCTTTTCTGCACGGGCTGTTCCTGGCGGTTCGCCGCCTTCTCGCGCTCGAACCGCGCCAGTTGCTCGGCACGCTCGGCAATGTCGATCTCAAGTCGCGCCTTTTCGGCGGCGTATATCTCGCGCAGCGACGGTTCGTCCCTGTCGTCGAAGTTCATGGCCTTGCCCCTTCCTCGAATATTCGGCGCCAGCGTTCCAGTTGCGTGATGGCATCGTGCAGCGAGCGGTTAAGGGTAGCGCGGCGCATCAGTGCCAGAATGGCATCGCTAACGGCACGATCGAACAGCCGTTCGTCGGACAGCGCGTCGATGATCGCGTCCAGTTCGGTGATCTTGTTCATGGCCGGTCACCATGTGACAGCGGTTGCTAGCGCCGTTGCCGTGGTGCGCCGCTTGGCCCATCCAGCGCGCAGCACGCAGCGCAGGCCGACCATATCCTGCTGAAACAGACTGCTCATCGGTGTGGCGACCACGGCAGATCCCTGCACACCCGTTGCGAGCGGCAACGGCACGTTGTCCATGTGCATGGTGGCGTCTTTCGAAATCCGAAACGCAGGCTCGCTGACGAGCATTGCAATTGCGCTGGTGTCGATGGCGCCGACGCTGCCAGCCGCCATGTACCCCGTAACAATCAGGTTGCCGTAGTTCGGTGCCAAAATGCCGATCCGTATCGCTTGCGCAGGATTCACCACGAACGCCACGGTGGCATCGGGATTGCCGGTGCCAGTCACCGCCGCGCCCAGCGCCTTCAGATCGGCCATCATGGCCTCGTTGAGCGGCGTGGTTGCGGATGCCGTCACCACCGTTGCGCCGTTGAATAATCCAGCGGGACGAACCGCGCTCACCGCCGCCGCATCGAAAATCGCGGTATCGAGCAGCGCGCTCAGATCGTGCGCCAGCGTTTCGCGCACCAGCATCTCGATTGCCGATGCCGCCATCATCTCTTCCGTGAAGGTACTGACCGCGGAAAGCTTGTACGGCGTCAGCGTCGTCGTCGTCAGAGATGCTGCGAACACCGGCTTGGCGCTGCCTTCGGCGATCCACGCGCCCATCAAAGCCACAGGCGAGGCACGACCGGGCACCTTGACGCTGGCCACGCCCTGCTCGAACGGCACCACAAGCGCGCGTTCGGCCAACTGGGCGAAACCGCTTTGCGCCATGTCGGTGGCGACGAAGTCAGCAACTGCGGTGCCGACCAGTTCGGCGGCCCATGTCGGCGTGGCCGAATGCGCGGGACTGACTGCGGTGCGTTGGATGTAGGCGGTGGTTGCAGGATCGTCGCCGTAGAGCCGCCGCACGGTGTTGGCTACACTCTCGTGCATGCCGCCGCGTTCTTCGGTGCGCAGCAACTCGGCGGTCGCCGCTCTCACCACCAGGTCGGATCCGCGCAACCGCTTGCGCTCTACCGCAGGCGGCAATCGACGGTTCGATGATGTGGAGGGATATGCTTCGGGTGCCATCGGCTCTGCTCCTTCGCGGGCGGCGGGCTGGGAATGCAGAGAAGTCTACGCCGATCCGCTGCCGGACGTAATGGCAGTTGGAACAACTTGTCGATCAGTGCCGCTTCGGCTCATCGCGCGGCGCCATCAGCCGCGTCAGCACGTCAGGCTCTTCGACATCGGGCGCCGTCAGCCGCGTCCGCGCCAATGGCGACAGCCCGAGCAGCATGCCGCACTGTTGCATCTCTTCGGTGGCGGCCGATCGAACCCGCAGCAGCGGATTGTAGACTGGCTCGCCGTTCTGCCCTCGCGTCAGCAACCCTGCCTTGTTGATCAGCGTGCAGGTCTGCCGAAACGTGGCCCAGGCGACCGCCATTCGCTCGATGCATTGCACGTCGGCGCTGGTCAGCAGTTCGCTTGGCAACGAACCGACGATGTCGTGCCAGCGGTCCAGCTGTTCTGCCGTCAGGTGTTCGGGCGGCTGAGGTGTGCCAATGGCGACGATTTCT
>Ga0193738_1001158_pt1 | contig 10901 bp, 8 predicted proteins | sample L2a1metaG_FD_144927 | JGI IMG/M metagenome (GOLD analysis project Ga0193738, IMG submission 144927) | Soil microbial communities from a riparian zone of the East river system, Colorado, United States - L2a1 | ecosystem: Environmental > Terrestrial > Soil > Riparian zone | place: USA: East River...
TGTTGTAAAATCGGCATAGTCGGGTGTTGCGCCGCCGAGTGTATAAGTCCCGCTAAGCTGCGTGCCGACGGCAGAGCTGGTGGTGTCATTGGAATTGTCGGCGTCAGCGCTTCCGTTTGGATTTTCACTGTAAGCAACCAGGTCGTAGTTGCCAGCATTGAAATTAAAACTGCCGAGCAGGAGCGTAGTATCGTCGCCGGGTGTAAGCGTACCGGCATAATTTACCGGAGCCTGGAGGATTCCGTTTACTGACCATTGCACGGTTGCCGTGGTGATATTCCCCGCACCGTAGTTGTGCAGAATGGCCTCGACGTTTGCATTTCCGCGGCATACAGTACCGGTAGGCTGCGTGATTGCCGCAATGCCTGCATCATCCTGTGCAAATGCTGCTGTGCAGAATAGCAGGTTTATAATAAAAAGAAAGTTGTGGAGTGAAGTAGATTCTCTTCGCATATTAAATTGATTTTATGGTTTATGATTTCAGAAATAAAAATGAGCAGCAAAGATAAAGAGAAATGACGCCTGCAATTTCTATTATTAAAATTTTTTCAAAGAGTGGCTGATGATAACTAGGGGTAAAGTTTCTTCAAGAGCTGGCTTGGCAGGCGTTCGACTGAGCACACGCCGAAGTCTCAGCAAGCAGCTTTGTGTATCCAAAGCAGCTGACGAAGTCAGCGTAATTGAAATGTAAAATCAAAAAGTACCACTACCTGCGCTTACCCTAGCCCTAAAGGGTAATCAGCGCGCAGACCTCCCTTCAGTCGTAGGGTGTGGGAGGCATGCCATTAATTATTAAAACATTTCAAACTGACCCACTACCTGAAAATAACAATGAGAAATCGCGCGACGATTTTTCTTATCTTGCACCATCAACTCTATTATAATGCTTACACAGGTCAGGTTTATTGATAAGGACAGATCGGCGTTTTACAGTACCCTTCGTGAAAATGTAGACCGGTATTTTACCGGGAACAACATTTCAAAAAATGCGAACGCTTCAATGGTGCTGAAAACCGTTACACTTTTTCTTATTTATCTCGGTCCGCTTGCATTGATATGCGTGTATAATCCGTCCCTGCCCGTGAATCTTTTGCTTTGGGCGTTGATGGGTTTCGGACTTGCCGGCATAGGCATGAGTGTAATGCACGATGCAAACCACGGCGCGTATTCTTCGAACGAAACCGTGAACCGTATACTGGGGCATACACTAATACTCCTCGGCGGAGCAGTGTTCAATTGGAAGCAGCAGCATAATATCATGCACCATACTTATACGAACATCACGCATATGGATGAGGATATCGATAACAAGATGATGTTCCGCTTTTCGCCCCATACAAAACGGCATTGGATACACGGCTTTCAAAAATTTTATGCGCTGTTGTTTTATGGCATCTCCACTTTGTACTGGTGCACATTCAAAGATTTTGTTCAGTTTTTCAAATATGCAAAAAGCAAGTCGGAGCTCAAACCAAGAAAACAATTCTATGAAAAGCTTACAGGAATCATTGCCAGTAAGGTGGTTTACTACTTTGTCTTTTTCGGATTGCCCTTAATGGCCGGCGTTACATTCATGCATATTGTACCGGGCTTTATACTGATGCACTTCATTGCGGGGATTATTCTCACCACTGTGTTCCAGCTTGCGCATACGGTTGAAGGAACTGATCATCCCATGCCTGACAGTGATGGAAACATTGAAAATGCCTGGGCCATTCACCAGATGAACACGACCATGAATTTTTCCAGGAAGAACAAGTTCATTACATGGTATGTCGGCGGATTGAATTACCAGGTCGAACACCATCTGTTCACAAAGGTCTGTCATGTTCATTATCCTATGATTGCACCGATTGTAAAAAGTACAGCAGAAGAATTCGGTATTCCTTATTTAGAGAATGAAACTTTTTCTAATGCGCTCAGATCGCATTTTTCAATTCTCGGAAAATTCGGAAAGCTGCCGGATTTGAATGAAGCAATCGGGTGAAAGCAGTAGCCAGTAACCAGTAGACAGTACCCAGTATTCAAAGGCGGAGAAATCTTTTCAACCTTCATATTTCTTAAGCTGCAGCTCCTTCCCGTCAAACACCGCATACGTAAAATACTGAACCCAATCTCCGAGGTTGATGTACCTGGATGTTCCGTTGATTTTAATGTCAAGAGGAAGGTGACGATGTCCGAAAATAAAATAATCGTAGTGATCTTTTTGAAGCAGTTCCTTTGCATGTATCACCAGCCACTCCTTTTCTTCCCCATGATAAGTTTCATCAGTGGTGCCAGTAGCAATCCGGCTCTTGCCTGAAAAGTAATTTGCAATACCGACGCCCATGTTCGGATGGAGTATTGCGAAAAGCCAGCGGCTCACAGGATGCGCAAAAACTTTCTTGATGAATTTATATCCGTGGTCGCCGGGACCAAGGCCGTCGCCATGACCGATGTAAAATTTTTTTCCGTTGTAATCTTTTTGAATCGTATCGCGATACAGTTTCACGTTCAGCTCCTTTGTGAGGTAGTCGAATGTCCACATGTCGTGGTTGCCTGTAAAATAATGAACGGGAATTCCCGCATCCGTGAATTCAGCAATCTTGCCGAGGAGTCTTACAAAGCCGCGGGGCACTACTGTTTTATATTCAAACCAGAAATCAAATACATCTCCCAGGAGGTAAAGTTCTTCGCAGTCGGGAAAAATTTCATCCAGCCAACGGACAATTTTTTTTTCACGTTCCAGGCTTGACGCATGGTCAGGAACACCGAGATGGAAATCGCTGGCGAAATATATTTTCTTTCCTTCTTTCAAAATCAGAAGCGGATTTGATCGCGCAAAGTAAACGGATTCAGCTTCGAGAGATTCAGCTCGAACCGTATTTTTTTAAGGTAGGTATCAAACCTGTCGGGGTTATCCTGATACTCTGTCCTGATATTGCTGGAGAAGAAAAAAGGAAGATAAATAGAAAGGACTTTTGGAATCAACCGGACTTCAACTCCTGCATCATACATAAAATGAGTTTCACTTTTATATGGATCATTTACTTTAGACTGGTCGAAGGCTCCGCCATCTACAAAAAAGTAGAGTGGAAGTTTTCCAGGAAAAGGAAACTTCATGTTTATTGCCATCAACCATGTTTTCGCCTGCCCTAATAAATTTGTAGCCGCTTTCATTCCTCCTTGTGTTGCAGTGAATTGTTGAGAAAGAATGCCCTTGGTTTCAGATCGACCTAAAAACACTTCATCAAAGAGATAATCCTGATAGCCACCAGGGTTATCCTCAATATCAGGTCGATTTCCTTTTTGTCCATTCATATGAAACCGTGCATCTACTTGTCCTGAATTTTTGAATTCAAAGTCTTCCATCTCACCGTTGAATCCCGCAAATATTCTGTATTCAAAGCCACGTCCTTTACGGTTGAAGGAAATAGTTTGGTTGTATTCCAAAGAAGCGAGGCCAAGATTCAGTGTTTGTCCAAGCGTTAATTTGAAATCATAAGGATTGTATTTTACCTGGTTCCCGAAGTTGTAATAGAAAAAGTAGGAATGGGAAGGCCATGTTTTAACGGATAAGTGGTAAATGTTGATAGGATCTCCCGGATTACTTAATAGTGTTGATTCTTCCAGTTCGTATTCGAGATACACATGACGGAGCGTGATGAAGTTATATTCTTCGGGATTTTTTTTGCGGTCGAGGAAACTAATTTGGATGCTGGAAGAAATTTTCCGGAAGGCCATGTCCTCTGAAAAATCCTGTTTTGTAGAATCGACGTACTCGTTATAATGTTTGTACATATATGTTGAAGCGCCGACGCTGAAAGTTATTTTATTGATGAAGCTGCTGTTCAGGTAATAGTTATAATTTATTCTTCCGCCCCCGGCAAGCATGTTTGATGCGGGCGAATAGAGTGGAGCAAGCAGGTACTCAAAACGTTTCTCAATCAGCGTGAGGTTGTGAACAGCTCCGCCGAACATCCACTTGTTGTAATTGTTCCAGCCGACAAGCGGAGCAAAATAAAGTTGCGTGCGGTTGGGATCTTCTTCACCGACAGGAATATTCAACTTCAGCTTTTCCATCTTTTTAAAAATGCCCGATGTTTTAATGGCATTGTTTCTTCTTCTCGGCTCCGGAATCCTTTCACCACCGTCAATTTTAATTGCATCGCAATCCTGGCAGGACAAGCTGAATGATTGTGTTCCTTTAAAACCATCATACCATTCAGTGCGCTGTACTTTTCCGTCTTTCATCGCGCTGAGTGAAACAGGCGAGATGATATCGCCGGTATTCTTAACCTTCACAGAATAAGAATCGCCTGAACCTTTTGCAGAACAGATTTTGTAATCAATTTTTTTTGTGGACTGAATCAGGTCGTTGAAAAACCAGTCCAGCTTTTTTCCCGACGACTTTTCAAAAACTTCCTGCACATCTTCCGGGTACGGGTGTTTGAATTTCCACTGATCAAAATAATCGTGCATGCATTTGTCAAAGATTGAATCGCCGAGGTAGCATAACAGGTAGTCAAAGCCTAGTGCAGTTTTGCGGTAAGGGTCAGCGCTGTAATTGACAGAAGAAAAATATTCGGCGTTGAGTGAAGGCTGTTGATCGGTATTGGCGCGCGCGCCATGCCAGTACTTCAGGTATTCCAACTTGCGGTGGTTGTAGCTCACTGACCTTCCGTTACCAAACATGATTGTTTGCTCCTGTTGCTTTGCGCTGTCGTTTGCATACTTAGTATAAGTGTAACGCGTCTCCAGGAATTGCGTCATGCCTTCATCCATCCATGGAAAACTGCGCTCATTGCTTGCAAGGGCTCCATAGAACCAACTGTGACCAATTTCATGTTGTATCGTAGCTTCGAGATTAAATGCGTTTCCGTATGATCCGATCGCAGTGAGCATAGGATATTCCATTCCGTTACCGCTTGCATCGGCAACATCGGCGCAGGTGAACTGGTCATAGGGATATTCCCCGATCCAATCAGAAAAATAACTGATGGCATCCTTTGCATATTCATTTGCTTTGAGCCAAAGGCTTGCTTCCGCATTGGTGAACATGGCCCACGTTGTAATTTTTTTTCCTGACCCAGGCAGCTGGAAACTATCCTTAAGTACATGGTACCGTTTGTCAGCAAACCATGCAAAGTCATGAACGTTTTCGGCATGGAAGTGCAGCGTTTTCATTCCAGTGTCAGAAAGAGGAAATGACATGTCGGATTGAAATGCAGTCATCTTCCCTGTCGCTTCTGCAATGCTGTCGAGCCATATAACTTCCGCATCGCCTTCGGGCAAACTTCCTGTAGCAGCAACAACATAATTTTTCGGAAGCGTGATATGCACATCATATGTTCCGAACTCGGAATAAAATTCTCCCTGATCGAGATAGGGAAAATAGTTCCATCCGTTTTTATCGTACACTGCCGGTTTAGGATACCATTGCGAAATGTAATAAGCTTCGCCCTCGTGACCGAGCCGGGAAAGCTGTGCAGAAGGAACCTGTACTCTGAAATTAACCGACAGCACCATGGTTGCCGATGGCGCCAATGGATTTTTCAAATGGAGAATGCAAACATCAATTGTATCCTCTAGCAGTTCCCAGTCAATTGCTTTTCCTTCAGTGCGGAAACTGACATTGTTGATATAGCCGAGGTCCGCTTCTTTCGCCACTTGAAAACGGTTCGAACCCTGATTTGAAAGCTGGTTGGCAAGCGCGGTCATATCGTTCCTGTAAGCATTCGGCCAGAGATGGAAGTACAGTTCGAACAGGGAATCAGGAGCGTTGTTCGTGTAGGTAATTGTTTCTTCGCCTTTCAAAACATGCCTTTTATCATCCAGCTCCACGTTGATGACAAAGTCTGATTTCTGCTGAAAATAATCCTGCGCATTGGTTTGCAGAACGGTCACCGAACAGAGAAAAAGGAGCAGGAGATTTTTTTCAGGTTTCTGCATGGAGAAGAGATTGCGTGTGCAACTTAAGAAATTTAAGAATTAAGAATTAAGAAATAATCCCAAACTATCAATGAGAGCTGTGGAATATTTGTTTACTTATTGCCCTTCGTCCAATGCAAGCTGTTGAGGCTAACTCCCTGCTGAAATAATTTCCTGAATTCGAATCCTTAACTCATGAGGGTTCAGTCCGCGCTCGACAATTTTTCCTTCCCTGTCAAGAAGAATGGTGTGAGGAATCTCTTCGACGCCGTAATCGGTAGCTGCTTTCGATTCCCACTTTTTCAGATCACTCACGTGTATCCATGTAAGAGCATCATGCGCAATGGCAGTCTTCCAGGCATCGGCATTGTCGTCCAGCGACACACCATAAATTTCCAGTCCCTTGTTTTTGAAATCGCGGTAAAGCGAAACCATTTCAGGCATCTCGCGCCTGCATGGTCCGCACCAGCTTGCCCAGAAATCTATCACGACGATCTTTCCTTTCAGTGATGTCAGAGCAATTTCTTTTCCTTCGGGCGACTTCAACTTTATTTCAGGTGCGAGATTGCCCATGGGAAGTTTTTTCATGTCCTCGACCTGCTTTGAAAATAATTCGAGGTATTTATTATCGTCGAGTTCTTTTTTCAGTGAGTCATTCAATTGAACAAAGAGATCAAAATCTTTTTGCTTGTCGAGATACTGTGAAGCAGAAAGGGAAACGATGGAAGTAAAATTGTTCCTGATAAGTGTGATGGCATAATTACGCAGCAGCGAATCATATTGCCGTTGCAGCGCAGTGCCGGCGATATCCTTTTCGGCCGGACTTTCAGCGCGGATAGCCGAATAAAGATTATTCATCGAATCAGAAAGATGCTGCTCATGCCGTTTGAGTTCGAGGAGGAGCTTTGTATCCGGAGAACCTTCCACGTTGTAGGTCGACTCAAGATTTTTCGCATCGCCAGAGATTGAAATATTTTCTCCGCCATTCAGAATAAGATATGCTACGTTTTGATTCCCGGTACGGAGCAGGTAATAGTCAAGAGCCGTAGCTTTATTTTCCAGATTAAAGTTTCCATTGGCATCGGCAAAAGTTGAATCCACGGGCACATCGCCTTCCGCTGTGATGTGTTCGAAAAAGATTTTAACATGAGCGCCATTCTCCAGTTTTCCTGTGATGGTAGCCGGTCCTTTTTTTTGTGAATTGCAGGAGAAGAGGAAGACGGCAATGATGGTGAAGATCAGGATGCGCATAAAAAAAATTAATTCTTAATAAATTTTGCACCAAAGGTACCATCATCTGAGTTGACTTCGACGAAATACATTCCCTGACGCAAATTGCTTACATCCATATCAGCCTCGTCGCCACTTACATTTTTTGTGGATAAGACCTGGCCATGAATGTTTTCAATGTTAATCTTTGTCATTCTGTTTTTTCTGATTTTCAAGATAGATGAAACAGGATTGGGGTAAAGAAAAACCTCACACTCATAATTATTGTGTTCCACGGTATCACGCTGGTAAACCCGGATGTAATCTACTTCAAACTGTGCTGGGAAGATGGTATTTTCATCGGGTCCTTCTGTGCCGGTCTGTATACTTAATCCGGAAATAATACTGACTCTCGTATTTTCACCTTTGGGATATTCATCTAATACTCCATAAACACCTGGAGTAACGCAGCACCAATCTACCTTCGTACCTGCCAAAGTATATAAGCGGCTGATTTTATATACTTCACTTTCATCAACTTTGAATGTGATAAAGAATGGATCCCATTCAACTGAATAAATATGAAAATCTTTTGAGAAGTCATTATCAGCATACGTATAACTATGTCCTCCCGTTAGTTCAGTTTCCGCGTATTTCCAAAGTGCCATGTGATGATGTCCAGCGATTCTTCCCTGGAATTCAAAAATGTCAATTTCCATTGCAGTCCCTATATTATCACCGCCAAATAACCAGAAAGCTGAGTAAAGACCTTTGCCTCCAGGGATTTTGCAACGCGATTCAAACCGGCCATAGTGAAACTTGAAATCATTCCGGGTATGAATGATCGCTGAAGTATATTCTCTTGATGCTGAAAACCAGGTTGCAGTTTGTTTCCTTGCTATCAATTTCAAAGTACCATTGCTTACTTCAAGATTTGTGTCGGTAAAAATTTGTCCCTCCTGACCATGAGTTCTGCAATATTCACATTGATCATCACCGCTTGCAGAATATGGAAAGTAGTTTATCCATACAGAACGATCGAGGCTGTCTTCATCAAACTCATCGTTAAATGTAAGTATCCAGTTTTCTTTTCCACAAATATTACCACCAGTAAAAAATGTGGATTGGGAAAAATTTAAAAAGGGAAGGAATGAGAAAGTTGCAAATAAATAAATCTTAAAATTCCTCATTTATGAAATCAAGTTTATTATTTCTGAAAATAAACTTTCTCTTCATTGGTTACTCCCCATCTTTGCAATAATTCACCATTTAACCGGGAATTAGATGGATCAGTTATTTTATACCAGGACATGACATTGCAATCATTATCAAGCTCAACAATTTTTTCTTTTGATAAAGCAATTTGATTCAGCGCATTTTTCTCGCATTCATTTTCTGGTTTAAGTGATTTATCTGCAATCGTAAAAATTAACACGAAAAGAAATATGAATGAAAGGTAAGCGTACTTCATCCTGAATTGCCAGTTGAGTAAAAATAATGTGGTGATTCCAAAGAGGTAAACCATGCAAATGATCACGGGAAGAAAGGTATCACTCCTGACGATGTTAGGCCGGTATTCCCTGTAACCGCCAAGCGGCAGAATTAATATGTAGATTAAAATGAATAAGCCAATCCATTTTACCTGCGACATTAACTGTTTACTACGCTCTTCTTTTAACCTGTAGATTATAGCGAAGTTGAGAATGATGGTCAGGAGTAAAAGTGGCGGTCCGAGTTTTTGCGTGAAAATATTAATGAGCCCTTTGGGCAGTACAGCATATCGATCGGAAAGGGAAATATTATTAAAGAAGTTTTCTGCATTAAATTTTCCAAGATAAATGGAGTAAAGACAAATTATTCCTGTGGCAGAGCTCAGGATAAAAAGTTTGCGGGGAATTCTCTTGAATGACGTTTGGCTTTCAGATCCAACATAGTTATTGAACCATGCATGCAAAACGATAACAAACATTCCAATCAGTATAATGGCTGCATTGAGCGGACCACCCAATGCAAGTACAACTGAAAAGCAAATCAGAAGAATCATCCTTCGAGCACTGATATTGTCCCAATCATTTTTAAACAAGCCCTGGCGGATGACCATTAAGAATAATAAAGTCATTGCAATCCAGAACGAATAGAAAAATGAATAGGTGATGGAAGCATTGATAATTCCCATGTAACCATTGTATCCATTCGTTTGAAAAATAGATGTAATTAAAACTGCACTCAACAGGAAATTGAAATCTTTGAAACTCTTTGCTCCGCTGATTAAGAATGCTAAAGTCAAAATAATGATCACCTGGATAAAGGTTTTAGCCAATGCGCAGGATAGATAAATGCTATCAATTGGATTCGTGAAATTCTGAAGTAGCAAAGGCGTGGATTTGAAATACTGCGACAATGTCCAATGGGCAAAAAACCTGTTTGTTCCTCCGTAGACGTCTTGATGTAATATTACATTTATACCAAAAGGGTCGTGCATTACTTCAGGATATCCCAAAATTATCGGGGCCATATCACCATCAAGTGACTTTTGATAATGCTGAACAAAGGAGAAGGTTAAATCAAGAATGAGGAAAACGATAAACAGAATCCTGAGTAATCTCTTCATAAGGGATTGTTCGTCATTCGAAAATCTGACTGTTAATTCTCCATCCGTGCTGTCAACCCTTGATTATTGGTTGGTACTCTCAACCCTGCAGAACCTTCGGTCAGCAGGGCAGGCTCTCAACTGACTTTAATGATACCTCGCTGTATCCTGTTGCTTGCGGGTATATTCTTCCATTTTAATCCGCTGCCTTCTGCGCACAAGGAACATGGCAGTGGCGATCAATGTTCCGATTAAAAGGAACCACCACGATTCTTCATCAGTGAAGTACTGGAAAAGTGCTGTGCAAAAAGTAGCTATGGCAACACATAGCCAGGCGATTTCAAGAATTCGGAGCATGTTCGTTTTGGTTTAAAGGGATCGTTCCTTTTATATTAAAAATTTTATACTTGCTGAAATCCTGGTTGGCTTCGAAGCCAGTACCCATGATGATTTCTCCTTTTGTTGTAATCTTAACAAACTCATTGCTCCTCAGTTTCTCTGTCCGTTCATCCCAGATGAGGTGTTCCGTATTCAGCGTTTCTCCTTTCTCATTCACGACGACCACGTTTTTACGGGCTTCCATTTTCTGCTCGCGTTCATACCGGATCCCGTAATCGGCAGTGAGCTTGCTTTTCACATGCATGCTGTCGCTGTAAAGAATCCTGATTCCTGTAGCTGTTTCAACCGGTGGAATTTTATGGTTGCTCAGTAACTTTACTTTTTCAATATCATTTTCACAGGAAGTAATCACGATAGCTATCGGGATGATCAGGATGGAAAAAAGAGGAATTGCAATTCTGCGAATGAACACTTTAGCAAACATAACAGATTCAATAATGAAACCCAAAAAAAAATATAGACGGATTAAATTTTTTAAGAAGTACAAAATAAATCCTAATTCTTAAGACCGACCGCCGGAAAAATTACAGTGGATTAATATAGATTCAACACGAGTTCAAAATTAAATTACAGCTGACATTAAACAGCCATGGTCATTAAACAGCCGGAGTCATTGAACAGCCTCAGACATTAAACAGCCTCAGTCATTAAACAGCCGGAGTCATTGAACAGCCTTAGTCATTTCAGCAGGCTGGCGAACGCCGCCTCGCTGATCCCGGACGCCGTTGTGCGTTTCGGGAAAACAGCCTCAGTCATTAAACAGCCTTAGTCATTTCAACAGGCCTTGCTCCGC
>Ga0193738_1001159_pt1 | contig 10897 bp, 11 predicted proteins | sample L2a1metaG_FD_144927 | JGI IMG/M metagenome (GOLD analysis project Ga0193738, IMG submission 144927) | Soil microbial communities from a riparian zone of the East river system, Colorado, United States - L2a1 | ecosystem: Environmental > Terrestrial > Soil > Riparian zone | place: USA: East River...
TGCCCGTCATCGAACACCACAGACTTCTCATGCCCCTTGAGCATGGGGTAGACGTAGGTCGAGAGCTGCTTATTAGCCTTGCGGTACTTAACCACCAGCTCCGCTAGAGGATGGTTAATCCGCTCCAACACACTCTCGTCCACAGAGTACTTCACCTTTTCCGTATACTTGTCCACCGACTCACATTCTTTGCGGCGCAGCATATCGCGCATCACGTAGAGCACATGAGGGTTAGATAGAGGCTTGAACACCTCACGCTTACGGGTATTAAAATCACGCACCACCGGCAAATCAAATATCTCGTCATCCAACGCCTGCAGCCGGTCCTCGTACTTAACCTGCAACCGCTGAACCTCCGTCTGATCTACGGGTACACCCTTGACCTGGGAGAGCACCACCGTGGGCACCTTGCGGCATGACAGCTCGTAGGGGAACTCCAGACCCTCTGCCTTGATGCGGGCTTCCTGCGCCAGCCCCAGCAGGCAATGGTAACGTGAGTCAGCACAGTTATACCGCAACACAATGGGAAGTGGCGTCTCCGCCAGAGCCGAGCGGCTCACACCGCTTAGTTTCTTCAGGTTGAACCCGAAGTGCTGCTGGACCAGGAACTCCAAGGAGAGGCACCCTGGCTTCTGCTTTCCTATCCGCTCATCGAGCACCACAGCCTGCGATGCAGTATCCTCCCAGCGCCCTTTACGTAACAAGTCCCCACCAAACCGCACAGCGGTCCATTCCATCTCGAACGCCAGGTTATGCACCCACTTGCGGCCTTCCGCGTTAATGAGGAACCAACGCCACCGCTTGTCCAACTCAGCCCGCTCAGCCTTGGTCCACTCTACACCTGGATGATCAAACCCGAACGCAAATCCCTCCGCCCCATTATCCACCGCAACGGAGAGGAGGAGAGCACTCTTGTTGTACGGGCGGAGAGCAGACGTCTCGTAATCAATACCAACGTCTGGCTCCTCCGCTGCCCATGTCAGCATCTCAGCGATCTGGTCCACGTCCGTCAGACACTGGATATTCTTGAACACATCCCTAGTATCATGAACCACAGCAGGCGGTAGGTTGGGTAGCTCTGCCCACGCACGCTTCAGGTCCAGGGCAAACATCCGCTCTGCTTCCTGACTACCGCGCTGCCCCTCGTAAGACAGAAAGGCAGGATGCAGCATGGGGTAGTACCAGCACGAGTGGGTGCCTATCTTGACCGGCATCTTGCGGCCGCGCCAGTAGTTCACGCCTGTGAAACCACTCACCCATTTAAGCGGTACCTCCCCAAAGCCGAAGATGGCCTTGGGCTTTGATCGCTCAATATCAGCCTCTACCGAAGGGCGGCAGCACTCTATCGCTACGGGAGCAGGCGTCTCATTACCAGGTGAGCGGGTGCGAACCACATTGTTATAGCGGAGTGAGTCCGCCAGATTGCGCGGGATGTGAGCACGCAGCTTACGCCAGCTACTGCTAGAGAACAGCTCGTTATCCTCGTCATCCTCGCGGGTGGGGCCCTCCCCGAGCAGATAAACCAGCGGACGTTCTGCGCCCGCTGGCTCCATATCAGGGTGGTGGTTTTTGACCTGGGCTAGAGGACAGGCTTTACAGCCCATCTTATGAAGAAAGTCCAGGTCCAGCTTATTCCGTGTAGGCAGTGGTTGGTCGGCAAAGAGTTGGGCCATTAGCGTCCCGCTACTAGGTATACAAAGTCCTCACCCCCATACAGGAGAACCGCTTTATCAGCGAGGACAAACCCATCAGCGCTGTTCAGGCCACGCGCCAGGAGAGGAGCCTGGAACTCCCCAGACTTGTCAGCTACCTTGCCCTTCACCGGCAGGCTCTCATCCAAGGAGCCCACCGTGTACTTGCCGGTCATGCGCAGCGTACCCTTCTTCAGCTCGAACGCCACCCACGGCTCAGAACCATTGGCCAAGATAGAGGCGCGGTCCAGCACAGACCGGAACCCCTCCGGCAACGTCAGCACAACGTCATCCGTGATGTGTTGATCAAGCAGCTTGGGCAAGTTGGGTGACTCCGGGAACTCCAGCAGATTACTAAACACGTCCACGCCTTCACCCACTGCCACCAGGCAGTCATCCAGAACAACCATAAAAGCACCAGCCTTGGTCAGTGCCTGCACACGATGCACCCAGGGCCAGGGCAGAATAACCGGCGGACCCTTATACGCACCAGACAGAGTGTGGCACGCGATGCTCTTGCTGTCAGTCGCATAGTAATCTACAGCGCCCTTCTTAGGAATCATTACTACACCATGATGGAACGCATGCTTCCCCTCTGACACCTTGACAAAAGAGATTTGATCCCAGGCCTTGCGCACAGCCTCGGTGATCACCATCCCGCTCTCGGGTGGATCAGGGTACTTCCACGGCCTGCGCTCGCTGTTCAACATGGACAGCTTCACCTTGCTGCGGCCCATGGTCAGCGTAGCATCATTCTTACCCGCCTCGATGGTTACTGTCTTCACAGCACTGGTGCGCAGCAGGTCCCGGAGCTGCTTACCCGGCAGGCCACAGTCCAGGTCCGTCTCGAGAGACAGGCGAACACCCAGGCCGCTGTCGGTGGTGTAGACGCTGGTCTTGTCGAACCAGAAGTAGCCGTACTCCGAAACCACACCACCGCCCAGGACTGGATACACTGAATTCAGCGCACCCAGCAGCTTCTCACGATCATATTCCATCCTACTTCTTCCTCCGTTTAAGCCATTGTTGAGCAGCAACCCGCCAGTCTGAGGCCGCGACGCTCTGAGCCATACGGTCCGCCTCGTCGAAAGCACTCTGGCGATAGAGAGCATGCGCACACCACATCGGCGCAGCCACGAGGCGGAACCAATCGTTATCAAACTTGGGTAGGGCACTACCATCCTTTTGCGCCCAACGCATGAAGCACATCAGGTCATCGTCCCATGCAGACCACGCCCACCCCATGGGCATAGGCACCATCAGCTTCTCTGCGCCCGTAATGGTCGAGTCGTACGCATTATTTGAACGCACCAGATGGCTCCCCGCCGTCACCTTTTCAAACACGTTCACGTAAGCGTGGTAATTATTACTGAGCTGGTACATCTTCCCCATGCTCACACCGATGCGGCCAGCGAGGTACTCGTGGAGCACAGAGAAATGCACTGCGTTGGCACCGTACGCACCCCACACGATGTCGTTGGAACGGCAGCACACGGTCAGATCGAGTACTGACCAGTAGAATTGTTCCTTATTAGACCAGGGCCGTTCCTCCTTACGCACCCGTAAGTAAATCTGCGTGTTACACGGACGATCCCGCCAATCTCCCTCAAGATCGTTATACCCCTCATTGGTCCTGTGCGCATCCCACATCTGGATCACACACTGGCGGTCATCAGGGTTATTCTTCAACCTATTTACCACCGTGTCTAACTGGTCAAACCCGAAAGCAGAACGCCACCGCTGACCGTACGCCCCATGAATATGCCCGCCAGGCTCAGCAAACCGCTTGCCAAAGTCCTTGACAAACCTATTTAAGAACGCCGCGTCGTCGCGGCCTGCGAGCATCCACAGGCTCTCGAACAGATGGAAGAATGGATTGGCATCCCGTGACGGATCGAGCAGCACTCTCTCGCAGGGGTAATCGTACACAGACATCACAGGGCACGGCACCACCAGAACATCACCGTTCCGGCTGCTAGCCTTGACACCCTCTTGGATCATGAGCACAACGCCACGTGCCCACAGCTCCTGGACATTACGTCCCTTCAACACAATCATAGTTAGAATAACCCCTCGGCTGTATCGTAGACGGCTCGTGGCCGTCCCTCACCATACCTTACTCGCAGATATTTATCTGTCTCGCATAATGCGTTCTGCACATCCATCGCAGTAAGGGTGGTATACTCTGCGCCTAATTCCTGAATGATCTCAGCACGCCAGAGCTGGAGTTGCTCGGACCACTCCTCCGGGGAAATATGTTGCTTCAAAGGCCGTCCCAGCAAACGATTGAACCCACGACGGGAGCCGGGACCCTGCGGAGCCCAGGTGTTTAGGTCTGCTGCAGACGCCAGCAGAGGTGTGTAGGTCCAATCTGCGACTACCTGCCCAGCCATAAACGGCCCCCAGAAGTTAGCCTCCTGCAGCAGCTCGCAGGTGGCCTGCACACTATTAGCAGATAACCCCAGCTTAACACGGTCAATCACCCCCACAAATTCCTTACCCACCACGATGGTCGCGATGAACATCCCTTTCCGCATTGGGCTGTACGGAGGCTTGGCTGGCCGGATCATATAAGCACCAGTCCAGGCCTTCTCATCCTGCGCCACCAGGGCGTCGATCAGCTGCCCGATAGCAATCAGATCAATGTCTGTGCGGGAAATGCAATTCATACGCTGGGCCTTCTCCAGCGTAGGAGGCCAGTTAACCCAGCGCGCTAAGGCGGACCATTTGAGGAACACGTCCAGCTCGTGATCAAGACCACGCTCAAGCACGTGCTTAATAATCCACTGGCTCACACGATCATCGCGACGACGGAGATTGGTGAAGCGATACTGGCGGAGGATAGGGTCCTCTGTCCACGGGTATGGCGCGCCTGCCACCCGTTTCTTCCGAATGCTCTCGCGCTCACAACACCAGTAAATCAACGGGCCTGCAAGTTTGCGTCTTTGCACAATCGCCTCCGATGGGCATCCGACATCTTTTTACGAGTCTCTACACTCAGCTTACGCCCCAACAATTTTCTTGCAATCTGATTGCGAGTCTCAGCTGTGTGCGTCTTGCCCCACATTGGGTTCTTCTCGCCCGAGAAATCGCATACCACCCGACGACCCTTAGCATCCATATCCGCCACGTTCTGCCGTTGGGACCCTAACCACAAATGCTTTGGGTTTACGCAGCCAGGAGTATCGCAGCTATGACAAACCAGGTATGAGCTCCGTGTCGTTTTTGGGCGTACGAGGACCCCACGATACCTTTTGGTGTGAAGAGCAAACGAATAAATATGCGCTCGAAAGCTTTTTACGCGACGCTTACCAACCCAAAACGAAAAGCGACCGTAACCACCACGAAAACAATCCCCGGTCCAGACCCAGCAAACTCCCGTATTGTCAACAAAACTCCAAAACCGAGCGATCTCTCTAGCACTAAAATACCGCTGCATCACCATAATCCAACCTCATCTTTCAAAGTCTTTTTTCTGCCGCCCAGTAAATCAGTGGGCCTGACAGCCGTTTGCGTTGCATGAGGTTTAGCCTCCCGAACCATCTTGATTATGGTGTCCACCGCATTGGTATCACTCACCCGCACCACCCGAAGGATGTCATCCTTCTCCACACGCTTAACGGCAGAGACAAGCTGGAGATACTTGTCCTTCAGATTCCTGGGGTTCAGCTCCCGGTCGTCACCACGCTCTGAGCGACGACCCTGTACACGACGGATACATTCCTCCATGGGCGTATCCAGCACCATGAAGATACCTTCCCTGCCATACGCCTCCATAAGCGTACCAGTACGACCGTAGATGCAACCAATCAGTGCACCCTCGAACAGCACATGTCCAAGAGCAGCATACTTCTGGATCAGCTCTATGATCAGATCGAACGGCTGGATGCGGTCACACCCACCACACACGATAGTATACGGACCCAGCACGTAGAGAGGCAGCTTGGCCTTGGGTATCGTGAACTGGTAAGCCTCGGGGAGTTTACTCCCGAGGCAACCGTAGAGCGGTTTGGACTCACAGACTTTGAAGAGATTGCGCACTACGGTACTCTTACCGGAGCCGTGAGTTCCGCGTAATGATATCAGCGTGACACCCTCCCAAGTCTTCCCTCCGCATGCTGCTGCAGGGCTTGTTGACGCCGCCGTTCCCGATTTTTGGGATCAGACCAATACTTAACTCTTACAAGACGCATACGCTCTCGGTGCTCAGGAGTTTGCCAAAGTTTCCTGGAGCGATCTGACATCTTAGCACGGTTCTCGGGACGGCCATTAACCGCCTTAGACATGGCAGCCAGTTGAGCACGCCGCTCAGGACGCAGCCTAATACCCGTCGTGTCAGGTGGGCGTCCAACAACAGGGCAGATATTGTAATCCCCCAGTTGCTCTAACCAGAACTGTTCACGAGCACTCAGTGCACCCAAAGCACAACGCTCTATCAACTCCAACCGAAATCGCACGGCCCCAAATTCATCCCATGCCTCCTGGAGCTGATCATTCTTATGTCTCCCCGCACAAAGAGCACGCAAATGCCATCTCCACCGGTGCCAAATACTCTTACTACCACCAATATACCGCCGACCACCTGGACCTACCACTGCGTAAACTCCACAAATTTTCCAAGCCACAGCATCTGTCACCACAAATTGCCCCAAACTACCGCGCCCACCTTTAGATGGGCGTTTCAGGGTGTCTGCCGCTCGTAGGGAGATAATCACGCATCCTCCTTTTGGACTTGAGGATCCCTCTTCCGAACAAACGACGGACAACGATAGCGACTGTCCGTAGTTGTACCAGCATCAAGTGAGTTGGACTGGTTACACAGCCCAACCCACCGCTCAGACTGACTAGGATTCCAGCCAGTGCAGGTCTCACAACAATTCGGCGGCCACCTCAACCATGAGGGAGTCATCGCACTGTAAACCCACTACGGTAGAGCACATAGAGCTCATCGACTATCGCCTCCCGCAGAGCACGGCGCAGGGTCTTACCCTTAATCTCCAACTGCGCCCCACCCTCAGCACGCTCAATCGCGCGATCCGCAAATTCACTGAGAGGCTGCCACCAAACAGCGGGCACTTGCACCAAATCCGGAATACTCATTTGATAACCTCCAGGCTGTACCAGAATTGCCACTTGTTAGCGATCACCAGCGTCCAGAACAACCACGAGAACAGCCCGCAGAACAGGGCGCAGAAGAAGCCATAGAGTGGCAGGCGGAAGTGCGATCTTCCCCCTAAAGCATACAGGACGCCAATGGTGCCAGTCGCTGTGGGCACCATGAAGGATAGGTCCACCGCAAACCCTGTCATCATAATCCACGGGACTGGGTCCACACCTGCTGCCGGCAGCGCACCGTTCAGGATGGGCACGAGCATCCCGGCTGTACCAGTATCAGAAGCCACCTGCGCCATGGACACGCAAAGCAGCGTCCAGATGCCCACCGACACCCAAGGGTCATGCGCCCAGAAGTTACCCACCAGCTCCAGCACACGCTCACCAGTTCCAGTCACACCCACTAAGGTGCTCACGCTCATCGCGATGGGCCACACCGCGATAGCGCTGAGCGGGAATGCTTTCAGCGCACGCACCGGCAACACCATGCCCACCTTGGGCACCCAGAGCAGGAGCGTGAACAGCATGAACGCCGCATAGATCGTGGGCAGGGAGTAGGGGAGCCAAGGCCGCACATACGGCAGAGTGACACCAAGCAGGAACAGCACAGCCACCACCTTCTCATGCCGAGACCAGGGCTGACGCCTCTCGGGCGCGATGCCATAGTGGAGCCTGCCTTTGGCCGGAGCCAACACGTAGAAGATAACCGCGATGATCAAAAGGCAGACCGTCGTAGGCAGCAGCATCTTGAGCGTGAAGGACAGCGCCGTCACCTCACCACCCAGCGCCTTGTTCAGACCCGCCCAGGTGATCGCTGCCTGCCCACCAGCCATGGGAGTTAGGATGCCACCGAGACCTGCTCCAATCGAGGTGGCGATGATCAGGAGCATCGCATCCCGGCTGGCCGCCACCTTGGCAATGGTATCATAGCCTGCCCGTGCCAGTAGCTTCATCACAATGGGGATGAGAGCCAGGGCCACCACCGTGTCAGCTGCGAAGTCTGAGATGACCGTAGCGAACACCAGCCAGAACACCGTCTGTGCCCGCACCCCACCACCCACACGCCGGATAAAGAACGCTGCCAGCCTGTCCATCAGGCCGCAGTGCACAGCCGCCACGATGGCCAGCGTAGGTCCAACGATCAGCGCCAGAGCTGGATGGAAGAAGGAGGAGAGGATAGTTGTAGGAGCAACCCCCATCAGGAGGAACCCAAACACCGGAATGAGAGCAGTGTACAGAATGTTACACACCCCCATGGCCCAGTACGCAGCCAACCAGATCATAATACCGAACGCCGCGTACCTAGGTGTATTGGCCCAGATCAGGAAGAACGGTATTGGCGCTAGGAAACCAGTGAGTACTCTCGGCAGGTCAATCGTAGGAACGCTCAGGCTCGTGCCGGGCATCTTGCCCCTCCTCTGCTAAAACAGTTGACCAGACTCCTTGCGGGCAGTCACGTGATCTACCACGCGGCCTGTCCTCACATAAAACATATTAGCGTATTCGGTCCGACCCTCCCAACCACCAAATTCCCCAAGATACATGCGGTCAAAGCACGCTTCCCGTGCGGCCCACACTGCATCCAGATACTTAGAATGTTTCTGACTCAGCATCATCATGGTCAGATACCTTTTTGTATCACGGATTCGCTCCATATCACGGTCGATATCACGGCCAATATAATAATTACCCTTGAGCAAAGAATTGAAGTCACACAGCTGGCTCTCTAGCATCCCGTAATCGTACCAGTTATCCGGGAGGTACCAGATTTTAGTTTTGATCAGCGGCCGCACCTTCTTGAACAACGCCTCTGCGTGCTTGTCCAGCTCCGGCACAGACAGGTCACGGCTGATGCCCAACAGGTTAGCAAGGCCGGAGCGCGGCCCAGAGCTGCCGTCGTTCATGATATCCGTGGGTGTGGCCGGTAGACGGTTAACCTTTTGGTACAGCTCACCGAGCGTGTAGCAGCCCCAGCGACCATTCCCCCAGACATTGGTGAGGGACCCTTGCAGCGCCTGCCAGTTAGGTCCTGACTGGTCGCCGAACCCTGTGGTAAGGTAGGCTCGGATCGAGCCTGCAGCCCGGCAGCGGGCTGTGAAGTCATCCAGGTGCTGCTTTACCTTCCCGCCACGCAGGTTACGGCGCTGAACCCCGATGGGCATATTGTAGCACCAATCCGGCAGCGGCTTGAGCACGGCACTGTTACGGAATGCAACGTAGGCGCTGCCGATGTTGTAGAATGCCATGTACAGGGTTGAGAGCCAGAGGCTCTCCTCATCGCGCAACTTCAGGTCCTTAGAGATGTGGGCGAGCAGCGGATGGAACGGATCATAGTCCAGGCAGTCGTACTGCCTCTGTGAGAAATGCACAAACGTCTTAAATAGGTTGGGGTCCATAGCTTACATACTAAGAGGCGAGCCTCCCCGGAGTAGGAGAGAGGCTCGCCCCAGTCATCAGAGCGGGAGAGAGATCACGCACTGACGAAATCAATAAACCCTTTGCGCCGCCAGAACTTCGCAGCGCGGAAGATCATCACGTCGTTGTCACGGAGCTGGCCGACGGTCATCCCGTCCTTCACCTTGTTCTCGTACTTGGCGCGTGGGCCGTTCACCGGCAGTTTCTTCTTCCACTTCACCACGAGCGTGTCAGCGAACTTGCCGCCCGGACCCTTCTTCTTCCCCTTGACCTTGCCCTTCTTGGGCTCATCGGCCTCGGCCTCGGCCTCTGCAGCCTTCTTGCCCTTGCCTTTGGCCTTGCCCTTGGTGGGCTCCGGCTCCGGTGCCGCCTTGCCCTTCTTGGCAGCGGTCTTGGCAGCGGGCTTGCTCTTGCCGTTCGCCTTGGGCTCTTCCGCCTTGAGGCCGAGCGGGATCGTGATGGGCTTCTGCTCCTCGATGGAGACCACGGCTGCGTTCACCCACTCCTGGGACTTCTCGGACAGAGCTGCCCAGGACTCATCCGGCAGCTTGTTCACAGCCGTCACGAGACGCTTCAAATAGACCTGCGTCTCCTCACCTTGTTTCGGCTCAGCCTTGGAGGCCGTAGCCAGTTCCGTCGCAACATTTGCCGTAGCCATTTCTTCCTCCTAAAGTCCAGCGGGACATCCAGCCGGTATCAACTCACATACTCTCGCCATCGCATGTGGACAACAACTTTCTGTTCACGCCTATTTGCTCAGGAAGTGTTGCGTGACACGCTGCTCAAGGTCCGTTCCTTCAGGAAGACCAAGCAGCCTACACCAATAACGGTTATTGGTTTCACGCGGCGCGAGACGCTTGCGCCCGTAGCGGCGGTAGCCACTCAGCGTCAACGCGTCATTGATCAGGAGCGCAAACAACTGCTTTATCTCACTGGGCGCAGTTGCCAGCAGCACAGCAACGGAAGCCACCTCGTCCTCTCCTGGCACGATGCTATCCCAGGCCTGCTCAATGGTCTGGTCCTCACCGGCCAGGTCTGTGATGTTCAGCTCAGAGTAAGCAGATTGCTTGGTGGCCATCGTGGCCAGACGATTACGCAGCGCCGTCTTGAACAGACCCATAAAGTGCCGTCGAGCAGCACCGTCAGGCTTTGTGGGCGGAAGGTAGCGCCGCTTGCTGCCGTCTGCTCTGTTGGTAGGTGCTGCGCCCACGTAGCGCGCACGGCAATGATAGTACACAACATAGCCTTCCTGGATCAGATCATCCACGTCACAACCAGCGATCCGGTAGGCGTTCCTGTGGGCCATCCGCAGAATATATCCACGGAGGCCAGCGTCTAGATAGTCATCCTGTGTTTTCATGAGCGTCCTCCTAAAACGCTCTTTAGCTTACCCCCAGCACATAATCAGGCTCAACTACTTTTTACTGCCACGCACTTTCCTGCGCTGGTATTTAGGGAAGGTCATCCGACCTTTAAGTTTCACCACAGGGTATTCTGGACACAAATAATACCCTCCCAAACTACTAGGGTGAGCCCATCCAGCCCAATGGCTAGGAAAGGCAACATCACGATGCTGCCAAATCTCTTCCAGCACAACACGCAATTCAGCGGGACTCGTCATCAGCCTCGTACTCCAACGAAACGTCCCGCCACTCATACCATGCCTCTGACCTGACATC
>Ga0193738_1001160_pt1 | contig 10885 bp, 8 predicted proteins | sample L2a1metaG_FD_144927 | JGI IMG/M metagenome (GOLD analysis project Ga0193738, IMG submission 144927) | Soil microbial communities from a riparian zone of the East river system, Colorado, United States - L2a1 | ecosystem: Environmental > Terrestrial > Soil > Riparian zone | place: USA: East River...
CATTTTCTTCCATATACATGCTGAACGAGATACGCGGTATCCTTTGCATCTTTATGTTCATTTAAATATGCGATAATAATATTTGCACCTTCTTTTGCAAAAAGCACAGCAACAGCTTTGCCTATTCCACTATCACCGCCACTTATCAATGCAACTTTGCCTAAAAGTTTATTACTCCCTTTATATTCAGGATAATCGAAAACGGGATTAGGAGATAATCTTTTTTCGCTGCCGGGTCTTGGCTGATGCTGAGGTTTGCGTAACTGCTTCTTAGTACTTACTTTTTGCATAACTTTTTTTAAATGCATGAAAAATCTGTACCAGAACTCATCAGTATCTTATGGATGATTTTTAAATAAATGACAATCTGATAAAAATAAAAGGAACATGATGGCATTTGTCATCATGTTCCTTTTTGGATCATGAGCGTTGCGCATCACGCAAATATTTTATTTTATCGTGAGCCTCTCTGAGAATTCCTTTTTGCTTTTCTATGACCATTCTTACATCACTGCTAAGATCGTCATCTTCTAATGCAGATTTATAAGCTCTTTGAGCTGCATCTTCTCCAAACTCACATGAATCGAGAACGCTCTTTCTGTCTTTTCCGCTGAATGTTGCTTTAACATCCATCCAGGCCCTATATATCTTCCCCCGAAATGTTGTTCCTTCTTCCGGCTCATCACCTTCGCCCCGTACCAGTTGTTTTAATTCACCGGCCAATACACTGCTTTGAGCGGACATTTTGGAAAATAGTGTACGAAGATCCTCATCTTTTGTTTGCTCAGAAGCCTTATTATAACCTTCTATACGATCATTGTTGATTTCTATCAGGTCATTTAAAGTTTCTTTGTTTTGCATTGTGTTCTTCATAATTTAAAATTTTAATAAATGATTGAAATGTTTTTTTGATTACACATACGAAAAAAGGTTGACTCTTATTTTCTTCCTTTTATAAGAAATAGTTGTATAAAAAACCATACCAACTATCCGGTATGAAAAAGTGGTATCACATTTGATTTAAGAATGGTTAGCATTTTTCAATAAAAAAAAATTAAAATGATAACCGATATAAACCACGGATTTATACATAAGAGCAAAGTTGATTTAACTGATAAATCATTTTTGTCAGTTTTGATGCGGACTTGCACGAAATTTATTAAAGGACTCTCATCAATGATGCCACTTAAAAGTGTGGGGCCATTTTTCTAAATTTTAAAATGATAACATGAGTAACCTATGGAAATATATGTCGCAGAAAATATCCAATATTCAGAATGGTCTTTTGCGTTTTAAAAATAAGGATGAAAAAATATCCCTGCAGGTGGAAGTCAATAAACACGAAAATCCCGGAATTTTGAATATTCTCGTGAAGGATGCCGGTTATCGCAGAAAATCTTTTAACCAGGCTGCGAGCATCATTCAAAAAACAGGGAATGGTTATTTATTTGTTTCAGGTTATATCAAGTGGGAGAAAAAATGAAAAACCTATTCTTTCATTAAATGTTTTAAAAGCGCAATTATTTGTACGTAAAGCTGATGGGTGGACTAACTGGCTTGAAGAGGCTTCTACATATGAACAAATGGAAAAAAATCACAAATTGATTTTATAACCTGTTAAATGAGAATATCCTTGCGTCATCATTATCTTTTCCTTTAATCAGATCACAAATAATCTGCGCAGCAATCTGGCTGAACGTAATACCATTGCCACCAAACCCCAAAGCAAAAAATGTATGGGGCCTCTGCCTGATAGCACCAATATAAGGAAGGCCATCAACAGTGGAAGCAAAACTACCAGCCCATTTAAAATCAGTTTTAAAATGAATGGAAGGAAATAATTTGGCAAAGGATTTTTCCAGTTCTCTTGATTTTTCAGGAATGCTTTTATCTCTTTTGATTGGATCAGATGAGGGGATATCTTTTCCACCGATAATAATTCTGTTATCCTCTGTATTTCTCAGGTATAAATATGGAGTTGGTGTTTCCCAGATTAAAGCATTTTTATACCAAAGGTTTTGATGTGCCAACGGTTCGCTTACAATAGCAAAGGTTGATTGCATCTCCTGGATTTTAAAAGGTACATACTTCTGTGATTCATAACCACAGGCAATAATAAGTTTCCGGGCTTTAATTTTTTTGGTATCAGCTGTCAATAAGTCAATCCCATTTTTTCTGTGTTGTATTTTAATAATTTCTGTATGATCATATACCTGCATGCCATTTAGCTGTCCATCACTCAATAATGCATGCGTGAGTGCATAAGCATCAAGACTTGCACCTGTGGCCGACAGGATACCTGCTGGTTTTGAAAACCCAAATTTGTCAATCACTTCTTTTTCTTCAAGCCATTCTGCTTTTATTCCTGCTTTTTTTCTCCATTTAAATTCTTCCTGTAAAAGAGCCTTATCTTTTTTATAAGAGGCAAATTGAAAACTGGGGCTTGGAGTGAATAGTTTTTTTACTTTTAACCCGTTGCATATATCTTTTATTGCAGAAATTGATTGCAGGCATAATATATAACTTCTTATAGCATCTTTTTCTCCACGTAATTCAACAAGCTCTCGTAGCGGTTTATCGATTTCATATTGCAGTAAAGCGGTGCTGGCTGCTGTGCTGCCCATTCCGATATGCCTTCTGTCAACTAAGAGCACTTTAAATCCAGCCTGTTGTAAATGCCATGCAGTAAGCGCTCCACTGATTCCACCTCCAATCACTGCTATTTCTGTCGAAACATTTTTTTGAAGAGATGGATAACTTTTTATTATACCATGCTTTAGGAGCCAGAAAGGGCCATTTGATCGGAGATCCATACAAATAGTATTAAAAAATCGAGCCTGATTTTCTTTTTATTTCTGTTCAGGAGGCATATTTAACCCAAGCTTATTTTTTTTATAGAAACTGTCATTATCATGTAAAACTTGATTTTTATTTTTTTGATGAAATATTATTTTATTTGTGGAAAAGTTTTTTATACACGAAGCAGGTTTAATAAATTTTTACTTCAATCATCTATATATTTTTTAAAGAGTTGGGGAAAAAATTGCCCATTGTTTTTAATATATTTTATTGCAGTTATGTTTTCATATTGAATTTCAAAAGGCATAATGTTTGTGACGTGGTTTTACTATTCTTTTAATCTTTAAATTTTACCATTATGACAACGAGAAGAAATTCAGGAGAAAATTTTGGTGCATCACACCCTGAAGAGCGTAGGCGAAATGCACGCCGTGATGAACTGACATCACACCGACGATATGAAAATGAGTACGACACAGGTTTTGAAAACAGACGAAAGCCTTATGATGATGAAAGAAACAGATTTTACGATGATGAAAGAGATCGTCGCTTCGGAACAGCAGATAGATCGGGAAAGGAAAATTATATAAATGATGACGAAGATTATGACAACGGAAGACATGGTCGTTCTGAACGTCGATTTGGTACCGGACACAGAGACAATTATGGAGACAGGAACGATGAAAACTATAGAAATCAGGATCAAAGATTTAACGAAAGGTATCCTCAAGAAAGGCGCAGCGGTTATAATCGTTCCGATGAAAATCAATATTCCCGCAGAGGCTTCGGAAGCATGAGTCGCCACAATTCTGAAAATGAAACCGGTTATGGTGAACATTCCTGGCAACCATACTCAAATGATAACAGAAGTTCATATCCAGGTGGAGATAGAAGAAGAGAATATGATGGCGAACGTAATATGAACCGTGGTTATTCTGAAGAACAGCGGTATGGAAATGCTGGAATGGGAGGAAGAAACTATGATGATTTAAACCAAAGAAATAGTGACAGAGGCTGGGATGAAACCCGCGATTATGCTTTTGGCAATTCTTCTGAAAAACGTCATAGTTCATCAGCTTCCAAAACCAATGGTAACGGAAGAAAATCAACGGCAAAAACAACAGCTAAACGTGGAAGCAAGAAATAATTTATATCCGAAGCTATTAACAATATTGTTTGTTCATTTTAAAAAATTAATTATATGAAAAATTCAAAAACTAATACCCCTGCTACTTCCAATGGAAAAGAAAGCAGGAATAAGATATCTCCACTGGAGAAGTTTTTTACAGACCAGCTGAAAGATATTTATTACGCTGAACAGCACTTGGTAAAAGCTTTACCAGAAATGCAAAAGGCCGCGACAACCGAAGAACTGGAAGATGCATTTGAAAGCCATCTTAAACAAACAGAAAGACATGTGAAAAGATTGGAAAAAGTATTTCAATTGCTTGATCAAAAGCCCGAAGCAAAAAAATGTGAAGCTATCGATGGCTTAATTAAAGAAACTAAAACAATCATAAGCGAAACAAAGGAAGGTACTATGACCAGGGATGCAGCTTTAATAATTGCTGCTCAAAAAGTGGAACACTATGAAATTGCTACTTACGGAGGGCTTGTACAATTAGCCATTACAATGAATCTTCACCAGGTAGCAGATTTGCTTGATAAAACGCTACAGGAGGAAGAAGGAGCTGATCATAGTCTTACTCATATTGCAGAAACACGTATTAACTTAATGGCAGAAAGTGAAGGTCAATATTCCTGGCAACGAAAAGAAGAAATGGCTGACATGGAAGAATAGTAGTTTTTATAGATAGACAGTTAAAAAGCAGGCCAGGTTATATACCGGGCTTGCTTTTTTAAAATATATGTACGAAATGGAAAAAGTAATTTCTTATTCAATTAAAAAGGTTATCAATAATAGTTGATAACCTTTTGTACGACAAATCACTGCCATGTATGTATATATAAAAATCTAGCTTACAGGTATTTCTTTTGTATTGCCTTTGCTGAATCCAGATGCATCCTTAATGTCGGCAATGTTCTATCAGCAAATGATTTTACATCCGCATCTTTAGCATTTTCCATAGCTTTTAAAAACATATCAATACTGGCCTGGTGATTATCAATCATCGTTTTTACAAAGACCCTGTCGAAATCCTTACCTGTTTTTTTCTGCAGGTTATCAATATCTTTTTGTTTTTCATCAGTTATAGTGGCAGGCAATACAACATTTTTTTGACTTGCTAGTCCTTTTACCTGGTCGTTTAAAGCCATATGATCTGTATGTAACATATTAGCGAAACTTTTGACAGAGGGAACTGTAGCTTTTTGTCCAGCCATAGTAGTTATTTCAACTTCTGCCATACCTGAATTGGCAACCCTGGTAAGGAAAGAAGAACTTTCTTCATCAATTACTACACTATTTCGATTTAAACCAGTATCAACATTTGCTGCATTTGTTGAATCTGCCTTTTCCACACTGTCTTTAGCTTCATTGTTACAGGCAATAAAAAAAGCTACTGGCAGCGATAGGAAAAGAATCATCTTTTTCATAACATAAGTTTTAATAAAAAATATTTCACTGAATACAAAGTGAAATTTCCATGCCAGCACAGTTTTTTTAATGTTGAAAAATGAATAATGATGTGGGTATTTTTTCCCCATATTTTTTACTCGTGTGGCACAGTTTTTTCTTTATTATTCACATAGAGTTACTTTCGGGGTGTTTGATTTTTTATGAAGAAAGCTGGCAACAGTTTTCACATTCTTTCTGAGATAATACCCGTACAAACTGATCCGGGTAATTCCGGCGAAGTGAGTAAGTAACTTTTAGAGAGTTTCGGTTTTGCCGGAACTCTTTTTATTATAACTTGATTTATTTTTTCTCGAAATTCGTTTTGATCTTTTTCATGTTATATGAGTTGGTTTAGTCACTCATTTAGACAACTTCATAACATCTTGATCCAGTTTCTCAAATTCTAATTTCCTCCAACGGGTTATAGTCTTAAATTCCAACAGTGGTTTCAATTGATCCATTTTTCGTAAATTGAAACTGCGAAAAATACTTTATCTAATTCATTTTTGTTAACTTGATCCCGTTAATAGACACTACCTGCTGCATTCCAGTGCTACTGGTGTAAAAAATCTGATCAAACCTGATGCGATGCGTTTTCTTATTTGGATAGTTTTACTGTTACAATCGCTTTCAGCTTTTGCTCAAAGCGAATACTATAATTTTTCAAAACTTAATACGTATACCGGGCTTTCAAATAACCAGGTCAATGCAATACTAAAAGACACTGATGGCTTTTTATGGTTTGGCACTGGTTCTGGTCTCAACCGTTACGATGGATATTCCTGCAGAATATTTCGTAAAAACTATAGCGACAGTTCTTCGTTGCTGGATAACAGTGTCCAGTCACTCTATGAACTTCCCGATGGAAATATCTGGGTATTGACAATGGGCGGAATCTGCATTTATAATTCGCATACCGAAAAATTCGATTCTGATTATAATGGCTATTTACAATCTCTGGGTCTGCCTCCCGGTGCAATTAGTACTATAGTAAAGGGAAACAATGGCAGATATTGGTTTCTTTACAATAACGTTGATCTGTACTTATATTCAACTACAGATAAAAAAGCAAAATCTTTCAGGAATCTCAACACCAACAGTTTGGAGAGAATCACTTCCATTAGAGAAACGAAGGACGGGAAATTATGGCTGGTATATCAAAATGGATTTTTGCAGCAGTATGATTTAAAATTAAATAAGATCGTTTTCTCCAGTACTACTTTACAAAATCTGAACAAAGGGAACATTGCATATAATTTGTTTATTGATAGCGATGGAGATATCTGGCTATGGGCTCTCAATAACGGAACTTTTTTTTTCCAGCCAAAGGTTAATTCAGTCAGACAGTTTAATGAAAATTCATTTCCTTCAAAATTGAATACCAACCTGGTCAGCCAGATTGTTCAGGATAACAATGGTTTGATCTGGGTGGCTACTGACCATGGCGGTATAAACCTGATTAATAAAAAAAACAACTTCAGCACCAGTTATCTTCTAAATGACCCCAAAAATCCCCGGAGTCCTAGCCAAAACAGCATAAGGGCAATGTATAAAGACGATAATGGAATTATCTGGCTGGGAACTTATAAGCAGGGAGTTAATTATTTAAATAGCAATATTATACTGTTTCCACTTTATCGTCACCAGGAATCGGATTTAAAGAGCCTTCCATATGATGATGTCAACCGGTTTGTCGAAGATAAATCCGGTAATATCTGGATTGGCACCAACGGCGGGGGCTTGATTTTTTTTGACAGGAAACAAAATAGATTTAAACAATATGTACACGATCCGAACAATGAAAGTAGTCTGAGCAATAACGTAATTGTAAGTTTATGTATCGATCATGAGAATGTTCTCTGGATAGGAACATACTTTGGCGGCCTCAACAGCTTCGATGGAAAAAAGTTCACACGCTACAGGCATAGTGATAATGATTCTTCGAGTCTGGCAAATGATAATGTATGGGAACTATTTGAAGACCGCGAAAAGAATTTATGGATAGGCACTTTGGGTGGAGGATTAGATCTTCTCGACAGAAAAACGAACGGGTTTAAACATATTCAACTACAGGCCCCAGCAACTTTCAATTATGTTTCTTCCATTCTACAGGATAAGAAAGGAAATTTATGGGTTGGTACCTCCGGGGGAATTATGATTTTTGAAAAAAATAAAGTAACTCCCGTTTTTTATCAAGTCACTAATGATAAAAACAGTTTAAGCAACAATAATGTTATCTGTATCTCAGAAGATAGCAAGGGGAGAATTTGGGTAGGTACCCGGGAAGGTTTGAATTTATTTGATGAACAAACAAAGAGATTTCAGACATTCACTACCTCAGATGGACTTCCTGACAATATGATATTAAATATTCTGGAGGATAACCATCAGGCACTTTGGATTTCCACGGCCAATGGATTATGTAATGTTATTCCAAAACAAAACAAAACCAGTCTTGTTTTTTCTATCATCAATTACGATGAGTCCAACAATCTGCAGAATCGTGAATTCAATGATAACGCAGCGCTCAAAACACGGGCTGGTGAACTGATTTTCGGCGGATCCTCGGGTTTTAATATTATCAACCCGGATAAAATTCAGAAACCAGTTTATCACCCTAAAATTATTTTCACAGGTCTGCAGATATTAAACAATACTGTTGAGCCGGGTGAATTGATCAATAACCGTGTTCTGCTACAGCAATCTTTATCACGGCTTCCAGGTATTGAACTGAAATATAAAGAAAATGTTTTCTCTATTGAATTTGCCTCACTTGATTTTGGCCACAGTACCGGAGATAAGTATGCTTATATGATGGAAAGATTTAATTCAGAATGGTTGTATGCAGATGGCAGCCAGAGGCGGGCTACTTATACAAATCTTAATCCGGGGCATTATACTTTTAAAGTAAAAGTTTTAAACAGGGATGGTGCGTGGAGTGACGAAAAAAAAATGCAGATCTATATTAAGCCGCCATTTTGGCGAACCACCATTGCATATATTATTTATGGGTTGATCTTCGTAGGATTGTTTTTGCTTGCCAGGCGCATTACATTGGACAGGATTCACATGCGCTATGAAGTGCAACATCAGCGCAGGGAAGCAGAAAGAGCTCATTCCCTGGATCAGTTAAAGACAAAATTTTTTACCAACGTAAGTCATGAGTTTCGTACGCCATTAACTTTAGTTATTTCGCCATTAGACAGGATCATTAAGCAAACGACAGACGAAGAACAGAAAAAGCAATTGAATCTTGTGCAGAGAAACGCCAAACGATTACTGAGCCTGGTAAACCAATTACTTGATTTCAGGAAAATGGAAGTACAGGAAATAAATTTACATCCTGCAATTGGTGATATTATCGGGTTTACTAAAGATATCAGCCACTCATTCATGGATATTGCCGAAAAAAAGAACATACGTTTTTCATTCTCGTCAAACTTTGACAATCTTGAAATTTATTTTGACAAGGATAAGATTGAAAAGATTTTATTCAACCTGCTTTCTAACGCCTTTAAATACACACATGATAATGGAACGGTGAGTATTAACCTGGCGTATAATCCTTCTGCAAATAATGAAGATGATGGAACGCTGGCCATCGAAATAAAAGATTCCGGTATTGGAATTCCTGTAGGTATGCATGAAAAAATTTTTGAACGATTCTTTCAAACAGATGTCCCCGAAAGCATGGTGAACCAGGGAACCGGTATTGGCCTTGCAATTACAAAAGAGTTTGTCAGGTTGCATAAAGGCATCATCACTGTAAAAAGCGAGCCGGAGCAGGGAACTTGTTTTACTGTTTTACTTCCGGCAAAAAAGATTTATGATGCTCCATCCCGCTCTGTAATCAGCCCTATGGCTGCAGAAGACACAGAGCAAATGATACCTGAAAGTCAAAAGAGCGGTAAGAAGAAAACAATTATAGTGGTAGAAGACAATGAAGATATCCGCTTTTATTTAAAAGACAACCTGAAGGGGTTGTATAAGGTTGAAGAAGCGACAAACGGAAAAGATGGCTGGGAAAAAATAAAACGACTGAATCCTGATCTTGTGGTAAGCGACATTATGATGCCTTTGATGGACGGAGTTGAACTGGCAAAGAAAATTAAAACCGAAACACTTACTGCACATATCCCAGTCATCCTGCTTACTGCGATGGGAAGTGAGGAAAAACAATTAGAGGGTTTGAAAGTTGGTGTGAATGATTATATCACCAAGCCCTTCACTTTTGAAATCCTGGCTTCACGGATTAGGAATTTGCTGGCTCAGCAGGAATTATTGCAAAAAAGATTTCAAAAGCAAATTGAGGTTAATCCCGGTGAAGTAACAATAACCCCTGTCGACGAAAAGTTCCTGAAACAAGCTTTGGAAGTTGTTGAAAAAAATATGGATAGCCCTGAGTTTTCTGTCGAGGATTTTAGTCGTGATATGTTTATGAATCGTGTTACATTGTACCGGAAGATTCTTTCGATCACAGGTAAAACGCCGATTGAGTTTATCCGTTCAATTCGCTTGAAAAGGGCTGCCCAGTTGCTGGAGAAAAGCGGCATGTCGATTGCCGAAATTGCATATGAAGTAGGTTTCAATAGCCCAAAGAACTTCACGAAAGCTTTTAAAGAAGAATTCAGGATACTGCCTTCGCAGTATAACACCAATAAAAGGAATAACAACGGACAATAATCCCGTTAATGAGTTTCAACTGATGAAAATCACTCAATTGCAACATTTGATGCACTAGTCTGCAACATTTGACTGCCCTGTTTTGAGATGCGTAATCATAGTTTTACAACATTCTTTCAAGTGAAGGATTGCTGTATATGAAATTACGACTGCTGCTGATAATCTTCTGTGTTTCTCATTTTAGTGCCTTACTGGCAGCACCTCCTTCATACATTCAAACCAAGGATGGGGTTATTATTTTTACAGACCCTGTTTTTACGGGTACCTCCAATACAGTCAAGCTTGAAGTAATATCTGATAATATAATAAGAGTAATAGCAGTTCCGGGGAAAGAAATTTCTGGCTCACAAAGCCTGGTTACTGTTTACGCTAAAAGGTATGATCTTTCATGGAATGTGATTTCTTCCAAAGAAATCCTCACACTAAAAACAAGAAAAATTATCGCTATTATTGAAATGAAAACAGGTGCTGTTACTTTTCGTGACCATAGCGGTAAAAAAATTTTAACTGAAAAACCAATCGATGGAAGGAGTTTTCAATCCGTCGTATTTGATGGCAGGCGTTATTATAATCTTACTCAAACTTTTCAAACTACATCTGATGATGCATGGTATGGCCTTGGACAGCACCAGGATGGCATCATGAATTACCGGGGACAGCAGGTTACTTTCTTTCAAAACAATACCGAAGTAGCCATTCCCTTTTTGATTTCCAGTAAAAACTATGGAATTCTCTGGGATAATTATTCCCTGACCAGGGCGGGGGATGTCAGGCCATTTCACCAGCTTTCTGCTATGCAACTTTTTTCAAAAAAGAATGAGCCTG
>Ga0193738_1001161_pt1 | contig 10877 bp, 1 predicted proteins | sample L2a1metaG_FD_144927 | JGI IMG/M metagenome (GOLD analysis project Ga0193738, IMG submission 144927) | Soil microbial communities from a riparian zone of the East river system, Colorado, United States - L2a1 | ecosystem: Environmental > Terrestrial > Soil > Riparian zone | place: USA: East River...
AAGGAATTAGCTGTATTGTATCTTATAAACTTAATAGAATGTTAAATATAAACATATATAATTTTAGTGCGCAAGCTACAAATTTTTCATCTACTTCACTTTCTTTGTTGTATGTTAACTCTATCCCAAATAATATCGTTTTTATTCAAGGTAAATCTATTTTATTTTTAACTTATTTAAATTTAGTTAGATTTATTTGTGATAATACTCGTGATTTAGATTGTTGTTTTTTTAGTGATTTAAATATAATATTTATTAATTTAGGTGAAAAAGGTGAAGGGTTATATAGATTTAATTTTTATTTTCATATTGAATCTTCTTTACCAGTAAATGTTTTTACTTTCGATTTAAATAATAAAAACTGTCTTAATAAAGTTAATGGTACTTTTGGATATTTTAATATTATTTCTATAACTATTAAAATAGAGAGAATTTGATTTACTGAGTGATTATTTTTTATTAATAAGTTAAGTAAAGTTATTTTATCATTAAAAACAAATAAAAATTTAAAAATATCTTTAAATAAAGGTGTTTTATTAGTTATAAATGAAATTGTGGATTATTCTGACTCTGATACACATATAAATGTGAAACATTATAAAGCTAATACATATAGAAATGTAAAATATTATAAAGATATATTAGGAAAACGTATGTATAGTACTTATAATAAATCTACGGATTCACGCAATTTAGAGCATTTAACTTTGAAAGATGGTAGTTATTCTTACTTAAAAGACTTGAAACTTGGTGATACCTTAAGATGAGAGGGGGGGAAATCTTCTCATGAAACTTTAGGTCCTATCGGTTGATTTAGTGAGGAAAAAACGCTTAACGAATATGGTGATTTTATTGGAAATGTTAATGCTCTTCAACGTATATTAAATACATTTAGTCCTCTTAATTCTTATTCTTTAGCTGTTATGGTTATGCAAATACCTTGGGATGGTGATGGTAAAATATCAGTTAAAACTCTTGATTTTCATTATGTTGTAAATAATACTACAAATGCTAATTTATTAATGAGACATATATATAAACAAATTCAAAGACATATTATTAAATATAAATTTAAAATAGGAGATAAAATTATATGTAGATATAAACCTTTATATATAAAAGTTAAGGATCCTAAATTTACAGGGGGTAGAATTGAAAATACTCTTTACAAACCTACACCTGTTAAATTAAATATATTTAGCAGATTTTTATCTTCTAGTTTTTTACCTCATACTATGAATTTAGATTTTTATGGTATATTATTAAAAAAAGAAGGAAATATATTATACTTCCTTTACAATAAAGATAAATGACTTATAAAATTAGAAATTATTGAAATAAATATACATCATAAAATTTATGTTTATGATTTTAAAGAACCAAATTTAGAGTTAATGACTGTTGTTGAAGATTTAAGACATGGTGATACTTTTATTAGAGAATTTATTAATAATGATTCATATAGTACTTACGTTCAATATAATTTAAATTTCCAGTTATTGAATATGGAATTCGAACCTAAAGTGAGGTTTTTATCTTCATTAAAAAAAGAATTTAAACATAATAGTAATTTTATTACTTTTGATATTGAGGCGTATAAGGGTGTTAATGGTAATTTTATACCGTATGCGTGTGGCTTTTATGATGGTAAAAAAACATATTTATATTATCTTACAGATTTTGCTAATCCTAATGAAATGTTTACACAATGCTTTAAAGATATGTTAGTACCAAAATATCATAACTTTGTAGTTTATGTTCATAATTTAGCTAATTTTGATTGTGTTTTTATATATAGAATTCTTGCAAGAGACTATAAAGTTTCAAATATTATTCCCAAAAACAATGGTTTTATGTCTTTTAATGTAACACATAAAATAAGTAGTAAGAAAATTAAACTAAGATTTTCTGATTCTTTCGTTTTACTCCCTATTTCACTTTATGAATTAGGATTATCTTTTAATGTTGAAACTATTAAAGATGTGTTTCCTCATAATTTTGTTAACGAAAATAATCTAAAATATAAAGGTCCTTTACCTGACATTAAATATTTTGATTATGATAATAATGTTGATTTTATTTTAAAATATCAAAATTTAACTGTTTGATTTAAAAATAAAGATTGATCTATGGAGAATGAAAGTAAAAAATATTTAACTAAAGATTTAATATCTTTACATCAGATATTAATAAAAATGGATAATATTATTTTCACTAATTATAGAATTAATATTGCATCACATGTAACTATAGCTTCATTATCTTTCTCAATTTTAAGATCTAACTTTTTGAAAGATGATAAATTATTACCTCAATCAAAAGGTGAATTAGAAGATGCTATTAGAAGTTCTTATTATGGTTCTAGAAATGATGTGTTTAAACCTAAAGGGTTTTCACTTTATGCATTTGATTTTAATAGTTTATTTCCTTTTGCTATGTTAGAAGATTTACCTGTAGGACAACCAACTTTTAGCCTTATTAAAGATTTATCGAAAATATTTGGAATTGTTAAAGTTAAAGTTACAACTCCAGATAATATATATATTCCGATTTTACCTTGCAGAGCTCAAACAAAATATGATTATGATAAATTGATTTTCCCTGTTAGTAGTTTTAGTTTTACAGGTTGATATTTTTCTGAAGAAGTGAAATTAGCTGTTGAATACGGCTACAAAGTAGAAGTTATTGAAAGTTATATTTATAAAAGAGGTATAAATGTGCTTAAAGATTATGTTTTACATATGGCTTCTATAAAAGATAAATCACAAGGGGCAATGCGTACTATTCACAAATTTTTATTAAATACTCCGTATGGAAGAATGGGTATGAAAAATTACCGTGATGTTATAAAAATAGTTACTAAAAAAGAATTCGAAGAAATAGAACTACGTTATAAATTATCATTTTATTTAGAATTAGATAAAGATAAAGTTTTAGTAAAATATAACAGAGAACCTGATAAAATTAAATATGAACAAACTGGTTTTGATTATGAATCTGAACTATTAAAATCTATGGAAAGTGATATAGTTTCTAATTCTCCTGTTATTGCATCAGCTATTACATCATGAAGTAGAATAATTATGTATCGCTGAATACTTAATAGTTATTACACAGATACAGATTCAATATTTTTAGATACTCCATTAAACCCATCTGTTGTAGGTAAAGAGTTGGGAAAATTTAAACAAGAATATGGGGGTGTTATTAAAAAAGCTATATTTATATCACCCAAACTATACATTCTTGATACCATTGAAGGTTTAAAAACTAAATCTAAAGGCTTATCTGGTAAAGGTAAATTATCAATGATGGATTATATTCAATTATTTGAAGGAGGGTTTGTTGAAGTAAAAGATATTAGATGAAAACGTCATCTTGAACTAGATACTATTAAATTAACTAAACAAGATTATACTATTAGTGGTGAATTTGATAAAAGAAATAAGTTGTTTTCTCTTGGTAAATGGGTTGATACATCACCTTTAGTAGTTAATTCTTCTTTAGAGATTGTAAATACATCATTAATAATAAGTAAGACAAGAGTATTGATTATTTATAAATTTAACTTTGAGGAATTACAGATTATTTATTTTTCAGAGTTTTATAGAGATCGGCATCTCTTATATAACTATCAAAGTAGTACTCACTATATTATTTTAACACCAAAAACTATGTATATAACTCCTTATGGAATTTATATTAATAAATTTGAGTTTATAAATTTTACTACTATTTACTATCTTCCTAAACCTAAACCTGAATTTTATATTGATTATTATCTTCCTCTTCCTAAATTACAGATTATATATTATCTTCCTAAACCTCCAACTATTTATTATTTACCTAAACCAACTATACTTCTTTATCTTCCAGAACCACCTATTAAAGATTATTATCATTCAATATTAAGGTCTAGAGGTATAATTAGAGCTGGTAGATGAAAAATAAAAAGAATTAATTCTAATGTTACTTATGAATACGTAGTGTAATAATAATAATACTATTTTTATGAATATCGTTGATACCATTCTATGAATGTTATATTACACAGAAGGGCTCAAACTGATTTGTATAAACAATCTAACAAGCAACCACAAAGTACTTAAGTTATTTATTAACACACATTATAAATGGTTAGTGTCCTTTAGTTTGTCCTTTAGTTAACAAGCTGAAGGATAAATTACAAAATTCAAAATTTAAGATATTAAGTATTATATGTAAAAAAAAAATAAAAATATTATTTTATCCATCGTTAGTGTATTGAATAAACAATCATTATGCTAATGATGGTTTTTTTTATTAATATGTGTTCTATTTCTATTATATTTAATATCTACTAATAAATTACATACGCTTATTACTCATCTAAATTTATTATTATTTTATATTTAATTTAACACCAATAAGATAGTGCGATATAATAATAAATAAACAAATAAATAGTTAGAAAAAAAACCTCAATCAGAAAATATTATATTCCGATTGAGGAAAAAACATATTACATTTTTATTCAAGATTAAGATACAGGAATTAAACTAATTAATAAAGTATTTTGATTCTAATAGCTGTAATTTAAGGTTCATATCACCTAAATTAGGTTTTTCAGGTATTTTATGTATATAACCATTTACATCAACAACTTGATCATTAACTATTTCAAATACAGCTCCAATATTATTTAATATATGGGAATGAAACTTATCAATACAATTTTTATCTCCATAAATAGAAATAAAACTCTCTTTAACAAGATAACTTAACAATTCTGCATGATTAGGGTGAACACCGAAGCAATCATGTATTGTAATAATCTCAAAATTATACTTTGAAATTATTTTTTTCATTAAGATAACTATATGGCTAGCATCCATGGAATGAATAAAGTTAGGTATGAAAGAGTTAATTTGTTTAATACTATTAATATAAGGTTCATTATTTTTATCTATTTTAATTTTTCTTAAAGTAACTTTTAGACGTTTACCTTGCATAACACTAGTTATATCATATTTAGTGAACTTACTATATCTTTGTGATATTTTTAAACCGTGAGGTGTAATTCAACTAATGGGTAAATCTAGAGAATTCATTAAATTAACTACATTGTGAAAATAATTCATAATGTTATCTAAAGTAGGATGAGATTTAAATAATACATTATAAATAATTCTACTTAATTCATAAATATCTTTATAACTTAAGCATACATCACCTAGAGAAGCTATTTCTTTAGGTTTATATATATAATGGTTATTTATTAAACTATATTTAACAAAATGTTCACTAAGTAATTGTTCTAATATACCTTTAACTGTAACACCATAAGTGGTTGTCATTATACCTCTTTTAATTAATTTTCTAGTAATATTTAGTTTACTTAGATTATAAAACTCAAGCTTATTTTCAACTAAATCGGTTATAGCTTCTTTTACAGGTTTAATTAAATCGCTGTAAATATCATTAGGTTCTTCTTCATCTCTAGAAGGTGAAATGTTAACACGTTGCGCTAAATTAATATCATTAGCAATAGCACTCAAATGTTGAAGACCATTACATGTGGCATCTAAAAGAATTGGAAGTCTTGAAATAAATTGAGAATTCTCATAGTACTGTTTCAATTCCAAAGCACATGCTAAGAATAATATAGGTTCCTTGGCTGATAACCATAAATCATTCTCTTGGAAATTTAATATATTATTAATATGCTTATTAATTCATTTAATTCTATCTATTTTGGATTTTTTATCTAAACCAAAAGCATTAGCTGTATATATTTTTAACGCAGTTAATCCTTTATCATCTAAAATATAACCATTTACCATAAGAATTAAACCTCTAGCTAATTCGCTACCTTGCATATTTAAAGAGCAGCTTGATGTGTAAATTCTACCTCTTCAATCTATAAAGGTTGTAATGTAAAATTTATCAACATTAGACATTAATCTAGCAATATTTATTATAGAAGTATCATGATGATATTTACTATTATACACATTAATTTCATTAATTTTAACAAAATTCTTATCCTTAGCGTATTTACTTAAAAGCAAGCTTTCTTCATGAGGTTTGAAATTGATTAGTTTTTTATTTTCTTTTGTTAAATACTCTTTTTCAGTAATAATACTTAATACTTTTCTATTTATTGTGTATTCAGTTTGAGCCATTTTATTAATAGTATCAATAAGATCTTTATTAAACTTCATATTTTTAACTAAAGGATTTTTATGAGACTTAGATACTAAATCTTTAAATCTATATTCATTATTTGTTATATTACCACCAAATTGAGAAATATTACCATCATTATCTATTTCCCACGCACAAGGTGGAACTAACATAGGGAGTTCTTCGGATTCAATTAAAGTAAAGCTGTCTAATAATTTGTAAAAATCTTCTTTAGGTATAAGTTGGCGTTTAAATAAATCCTTTTTTACTTTTACTTCTTTAAGTTCAACAAAATTAGATCTATCGCTGAAAAAGTGTAATATATCTAGACCAAGTTTTACTGATTCTTCTTCATTAAAAGTAAAATTATTTTGTTTAATATATTCATAAAATTTTAACTCAGAACTAATCTTTTCATTTCCCAAATCTCTTCTGTACATTTCTAAGTATACTATTTTTAATATCTCCTCTCCAATTTGAATAATAAAATTAGTTATAGGTTGAGATTCTAAATCATTATATTTAACAACAAAAGGTATAATTTTCCCCATTACAACAGAAAGAATTAAAGTAGGCTCTATATCTTTAAATAATTTCATATATGGCTTATTTTTAATAAATAAAGATTTATTAAACAATATGGCTATATCCTCATTTAAAGATTCTAACTGTCTAATTATAATATTAAACCCTATATCATTAGATAACTCTACACTTCTTTTTTTACTAATTAAGTTATAAAGTTCAATTCTTCAATATTTCATCAAAGTATCTTCAATTCTTTTTTGTTTTTCAAAATTTGTTAACTTAGAATTCAATATAATATCTAAAATAGCATTATAGCTAGATGAAAAAGATTGAGCTAAAGAATTATCTTGATTTAAATCAGTTTTTATACGTATTTTAGGCGATATCTTGTTAGATGTATTACTTAATCTACATACTGAATAATGAATTTTTCTCTTTTGTACACTATAAGCTATAACACATCTATTTGTTATTCTTATATAATCATTATTTGTAATTAATCTTATATAATCTAATGGCTTACCTATATTATTATTCTTTGTCTCTTTATTATCTATAACTTCCGTTCTATAACCAACTTTACATAAAACACTATCTTGATTGTTAGTATTTTCATTATTTTTACGATTATAACTATAAGTACTAAATTTACGTATATTACCTATATTCTTATATCTGAAAGAATCTATATGTTCTCTTAAATCACGGTTTTCATCGTTATTCTCTAATTTATTAATTACTAATAAAACCCTTTTCTCCCACATAATATTAAACATAGCATAATTTTCAACAACAGGAATAAGATTACCCAATCCTATGAGAAGAAAGCTACGTTGATACTCTCAACTCTCACTTAATCTAAACGCTAAAGGTATAACTTTAAAATAACCAAAACTACCTAACAACTCTATAAGACAATTATTATTAAAAGGATCGAAAGTAAAAACATCAAACAGTGAATCTGATGACTTAGACTCGATATAAAAGTAAAAATTAAAAACATAGTAATCAACCTTCAATTTAGAAAATATCGTATTTAACTCTATAAAGAAAGGTTTACCGAACTCTTTACTATCTAACTTATCAACAACATCTTTTGATATCTTAATTATTACATCTTTAACAGTTGACATATTAGATAAAAACAAAATAGATTGATTATCAACAAAAATAATATTATCGTAAGTAGAATTAACAACTAATTTATGAATGGGTAAAGTAGAATAAAAACGTTTAGAGCTTACAACACTATAAGAATTATAAACATGATTTATAAACTTTGTATTTATATTAGACTTTATCGTACCATCATTTTTAATTAAACCATAATTATTAGACTTTCTGGTATCATTATTTTTAATTAAACCAGAGCTATTAGACTTCTTATTAGATTTATTTATTTCAGTAATTTTTAACACAGTATATTTTTTAAATGCAATAAAACCATCTGTATCTAAGGCTTCTTCATTCATATAAATAACGTACTTTTGTAACATATCATAAATATTTTTAATATAGCTATCCTTATTTAAAACTAACTTTGTATCATATATATCGGTATGTACAAGATAATAACCTCTATATTGATATACATTTTCTAAATATGCAAGAGCATAAATATGACCCATTACTTGATTTGAGTATTTATTATCTAAAACACTATCAGATTCTGGTACTCCTCTAATTAATTCTTTATTTTCATCATTAGTATGTAAATATAAAAAGTATTCTAATTTATAAGATAAATCTTTATTATTAATGTCTATAATTAAAGATAAATAATCCTTTAAAGATTTATTATACTTTATTTTTGTTTTACCATTAATACAAGGTAAAGAAACATAATATTCATTTTCCGGAAAATAAAGAACCCATGAATATTTATTTTTTCCATTCGTAGATGAAAAATTTGTAGCTTGCGCACTAAAATTATATATGTTTATATTTAACATTCTATTAAGTTTATAAGATACAATACAGCTAATTCCTTTAGTACCTCTATTACCGCTAATAAACAAATTTTTAAATAAACAAAATGTTTTCTTCATATTTTATATTATTAAAACTAACTTTCTAGTAGTCAGGTTATTAGTACTTACCTCCCTCGTGGCTAACCTCACAGTGAATTATTTCCTTACAAACACAATCGCTGTGTCCTCTTATTACCATAAATAATAAACATAATAAATAATCATACTCCCATTACTATAGTTATAGATCTATCTTATATAACCGTATAGGCAGAAATATAATACAGTTACAGACTATAGCTTTTAAAATCATACATTTACCATTTTATATCCAGTGTGAAATAAGAGAAATACAGTAACCAAGGATATGGTATAGCAACTCCACTCATATCTATAACTGTAAGCTCTGACTCTACTTTCACCATCCATAGGCATCGGTTTCACAGCGTTTTCCTCCGCAAGATCGGTGCAACATACAGTAATACTCCAATATGCCCTAGAACCTCTCTTATTTTCATTGAATTTATTTACCCACCACTTAGCTCAGTTTAGCATATGGTGAGTTGTAAGCAATCAAACGATCATTTACAAGTTACTACAAAGCGCGGCAAAATTAAACCACACCTTAATACCCTAAACCACACTTAATTAAAGCAGGTTTAATTAAAACAATTAATCGGGATATTTTAATTGTAGAATAAGTTTTTATTTATACATAAGCTTTTTATTTATTATTTATTCTTTAGACTAGACGGGATTCGAACCCATTTATTAACATTGAAATAGCTATGTCATACCACATGACTACTAATCCGGTTTAACCTTTAATTACAGCCATTTGGTGTAATTAATTTAACAAGTTTTCGAGCAAAATAAGACTTAATTTACGATATTATACCAATCACAAATTCACCAAGATTTTCAGTACTTCTTTCATTCATGCGTAGTGTATTACAAACATTCTAGTAATACAAAGCACATTGCCCGAATCACTTACCCCACCCGCAAATTTAATTTATTCACTTATAATTACACGCATTACAAAACTAATTACAACGTGTATTTTTACAAATTCGATAAACAGTGTAATAACAACCGAAAACAAATCAAGTTAATTTTACAAATACAACCAAACAACTGTAAATATGGAGGTTTCTTTCCATATTTCTCGATAACGAGAGATTGACCCCTGATTCTTTTGGATGATTTAAAATAAGCTTAAGACCATAAGAAAAGAGGTATTAATCATAAATTTAGAAATTAATTACAAATTTACAATTTGTTACAAATATCTTGGATTTTAAAAAACCTGCACTACGCTTGAGTCAAGGAGCAGAATATATAATTCTTTCAAGACTTCGTCGGTCTACGACTAGATCAGAATAAGCTCCTGATCGCCTCCGGCTCACCGACATATTATTGCAAAAGAAGTGATGACTCTGCGCTACGTTTGTTGTTATTCACCAATATTTTCCGCTAATTCACTATCTAGATTCTGCTCGCCTTTCTTCGCTAAGATTATTGTCTATGTAACTTTCTGCGGTGTAAGTAAACATACATCCTCGAAAGGTGCACTACGATACATCATGTAAGCGACCCTAAATCTGCTTCCAAACCGTAATCAAGTCTAAGAATAGGACATGAAAGTTGGAACGTGTCTTTCTTACAAGATATATCTTTATAAGAATAAAACTCTGTATATATGATCGCTTCTAAGGCTGCGCGTATAAATAAATAAGTGTATTTATGGATGTTTGGTGTTTAAACAAATATTCGTGAATACACTAATAAAGTTATAAGTGGTGTAATGAGATAAAGGTGGTATGGCATTTAAGTAAGGTAACAAGTGTCTAGTTTAAAACTTGATAAAAGATATAATTCTTTAATTCTTTAATTCTTTAATGCTTTAGTATAAAACTTAATAACATCGATTAATTCTTTAATTCTTTAATTCTTTAGTTTAGAACTTGATAAAAGATATAATTCTTTAATTCTTTAATTCTTTAATGCTTTAGTATAGAACTTAATAACTTCGATTAATTCTTTAATTCTTTAATTCTTTAGTTTATAACTTGATAAAAGATATAATTCTTTAATTCTTTAATGCTTTAGTATAGAACTTAATAACTTCGATTAATTCTTTAATTCTTTAATTCTTTAATTCTTTAATTCTTCTAAAGGTGGTATACCTTTTAAGTCAGGTAACAAGAGTTC
>Ga0193738_1001162_pt1 | contig 10876 bp, 21 predicted proteins | sample L2a1metaG_FD_144927 | JGI IMG/M metagenome (GOLD analysis project Ga0193738, IMG submission 144927) | Soil microbial communities from a riparian zone of the East river system, Colorado, United States - L2a1 | ecosystem: Environmental > Terrestrial > Soil > Riparian zone | place: USA: East River...
GGCCCAACTTTGATAGTGAATCTACTGACACTGTTATCGATATCGAATGTCAGACATGTCTTGCTGATGTATCATACGATATCTGGAATGATAGTCTTAAGAACTATATTGAGATATGTGATAAGCATGTTCACAGACAAAAAATTAATGGATATTGGGTTGGGACTAGTTGGGATGGATCATAATGAATTTTACAACTGACCCTAACTCTGTCAGAGCAGAGCTATTTAAGCCAAGCGGAAAGTGGTATATGACTGTAGCTCTATCATTAATTAATGGATTGTATGATGATTGGGATATGTGGACTAACTATAGGAAAGCATTTGAAGATTATAATAATGGCCCGCTTGGTTCAGGTTGGATGCTAGTTATTCTAGATCCTTATAATAAAAACACTCATCCAATTATGCTTATTGGTGATGGTAATGCTTCCTGAGAAGTTTAAGGGAGAGTATAAGAATTTACTCAAAGAATATGAAGAAGTAGTTTTAAAGCCAACAGCCTTTAGAAAGATCTTTCTTATACAGAGATTCAAAGAAGAATTTAACCTCAGTGACAATCAAATTAGTCTATTAGAAAAAGATCCTCCATTCTAATGAAAAAGAAAAAGCTTAAGTTTAGACGCGGCAGACCGGCAAGTTATGGGATATGCTTTGTCTGTAGCGCCAATAAAGGTACGCCAGTTTGGAAAGAAGTAGATGGTGGTTATTGGGAAGAACAGTATGTAGTTTTATGTCAGAACCATTTTTATGACTTATTTGGAGATTAGATGAAAGCTCTTATTATTACATTACTCATTACTGGTTGGTATTTCTATGGATGGAAGCGGTTTGCTATAAAGTATGCTTGGAGAGAAACTGAGAAAGAGATAAAACATTATCCTACTTTATATAAAACAGAAGAAGATATACAACATCAACGTCGTGAGAATCTTGTCGAGGGTTTTATGATTGGAAGTATATGGCCTTTTGCTATTATGGTAAGACGAATTATTGATAAAGCAGAAAATAAACTTCCATTACAGATGCGACAAATTAGGGCAAGAGAAGAAGAACTAATTAAGAGAGAGCAAGAACTAGGTATTAAACTATCACCTATTCCACCGGAGAATTAGTTATGAAATGGCATATTAGAGTTATTAAACGAGGTGTCAATAATAAGGTAACGATATGGCAGCACCATAATCACTGTGGCACTCTTATCCTCACTCATGAGGAATGGGGTGAACTTAAACCATTAATGCAAGTCTTATCAGGTGTATCTATTGTTACTATTGACGAAAATATTGTTGCAAAGGAGGAAAGGTGAACATTTGTAGAATTGATTTAAGTCTTCCATTTATGCAACTTAAGTATGATAACGTAAAACAAGTACTACACTTTCTTGGACAATCTGGGTCTTACATAAAGGATGAAATATGGCTATACCCCAATACATCACGAACTCAACAAATATTTCTTAGCAATTATATTGTACAATTTGGTCCTGTGGTATTCCGTACTTTTTCTGTAGCTGAATTCAAGAATATCTTTCTACCTCTGGAGGGATAATTATGGCTTTAAAGGTTGCAGGAGTTGCGTTCGGACTGTTTGTGTGCTATGCTGTGTATCTCGTGGTAGTCGCTGTTATACAAAGATATAAACGAAAGCCTATCTTTACAATACATCGTAAAGGTAGATTAGTACAAATGACAACGTCGCTGGAAGATGTAGAGTTAAAAGAAGGTGATCAGATTGGGCAAGCTAAAGTACGTTGGCGCTATAATCTCCCTAATCCTATTGATGGGATGCGCTCAAGAACAAGAGAGTCTAGCCCCTAAATCTGGTCATTTTCATACTCCTAAAACTACTTCAACAGTAGAACCTGTATCAGTATCTAACAGAGTTATGGTTAAAGTAGATAATAATGTTTCTGTTCAATGGAATATTGAGGATGCTATTGAAGCTTGGAATAAAAATCTACCATGTGATTACTTCCTACTTACAGGATACTCTAACAGAGTTCTATACATAGAGCAGACATATGATCCTAATAGTCTCAATATGGGAGAACACACTACATCATCTCACTACAACCAAAATATACTGTTAAACTCTTATCATGGATATGAACTTGAAGTACTATTACATGAACTAGGTCATGCATTAGGATTAGGTCACTCTGATTCTGGACTCATGGCGGCTGAGACTCCTGTAACGGGCATGACACAACCGGACACGGGAGCCATTGACATTGCGAGGGGTAGGGTGCTATGCTGACAGTAATAAGGCGCGGCCACCTCTCGGATGACGTGGCCGCCCAGGCTCTCAGGGGTAGGGTAGTCGCAGCGAACGGGTTTAGCGACGGCCGGGTTTGTCTCCTACCCTACCCCTGTCTAAGTAGGTTAATTTAATGGACGGTATCTTTTATCATTCAAAACTTACTTCTAGTGAGCATTATGATGGTACTCATTTTGTATTTACTATTTATACCCACGGTGATAGTGGACTATTTGTTAATTTCACAGTAGCTAAAGGTCAATCTATTAATACAGATTACATTAAACATCAAATTCTTAAATCATTACAAGAAGGTCTATCTTCTCAACTTGAATACTTTGTTCAGAGCGCTTTGAATAACTATGTATATGAACTTAATATGTCTCCACCTTTACTAGAATACCCTACTAAACATCTTACTGGTCTCGGACTTGATTGGGATACTGTTCAAAATTGGGATACTGTTCAAAATATCACGAATGATGCAAATAAGAAACTTGCTGAAGCAGTCTCTGAACTTACTGTAGTTAATGATGAACCAGTCAGTATCTTCGATAATAAAAAAAATCCTAAGTTTAAGAAATCAGATGAGACAACATTACTAACTCCAAGCATGTCTAAGACTCTACAACAGTTAATAGAAGCCAAAGTTGGTAAGCAAGCTAGTGAACTAAGCATAGCGCTACAGAAGTTTCCTGCTCTTAGGACTAAGATAAAAGTATGTCCACATTATCCGATAGGAAGTGTATGCACTAAAAATCTTCCATTGCATAATATAATTGTTCACCTTAATGATATACATAAATGGACTAGAGAACAAATTGCAGATTGGTTAGATACATTAGATATTGATTTATCAGTACCGATTCCACAGGAGGAAGCTAATGCAACGCACTGATCTACCAAAGACAAAGCTAGATGAAAAGGCCGATGAACTTCGCCGTGAAATTGAAGATATCGGCGATAAGGTTCTAGGTAACTATACTCTTGCAGATGCAATGCGAGAGGGTAGTTCTGTTACTGACCAGGAAATGCAGTGGCCAGATAGCAATAGTGATTACTCCAAGGCATGTGCAATTACAGCAGCAGTTATCTCACTTAAAGCTAGGGGATTAGCATAATGAGAGTTGCAATTCATTGTGAACTAGAGCCAGATTTTCTCGAGGCAGACTTCCCAGTTATCCCCACTACAGGAGATATCGTTATTGCAGATAGCTATGGAGAGTTTGTAGTTGACTCTGTAGCGTGGTTCATGAATGAGGATATGGTTGGTGAGCCCCGATTGGTTCTTGTTCCAATGGGAGATTAACTAAATGCCTTGCTCTGCCTGTGGCCGGGGATTTCATGATGAATGTTACAGTGAATGTAGTAACTGTCATCTACAGGCAGAGCAGGTTAGTTTCGCACCTGAGGAACTAAAAAGTTATAAAGATCGTCGCAGCACAGGTCGCAAGCAAGCAGCAATAATGTATCCAATTATATGTCGCAATTGCGATCGACCTACAACTAAAAGAAATAGAGATGAGGAACCTTGCTCCTGTAATAATCGTATAACTGATTTATGTGAATGGCAAGGTAAAAAAGATTGTGGTGGTGGGGTTATTCCCATAGTAGGTTGTGCAGAAGGGAGGCAAGTTGACAGACATCATGGACCAATTAAAGATCCAATGGTTAATGAGGTTGGAAATGTTCATCGTATATGCTCTGTCTGTCACCAAAGATATCATCACCTTAATGACGAATCTTGGTCCGATACACCTGGACATAACCCTTCTCCCGCTACAGCAGAAGAAGTGCTTGAAAATGAAATAAGATGGCAAACTGGTTGGTTTAAGGAACACTATAGTCTTAAGTCTAATAAGCCCGCACCTGTGGAGGATTAAAATGGATGAGAATAAAGCAGCAGTATCAGGTATTAATTATGAGTTAGGTCAGACTAATGGGTTATTATCTGTAATGTCAGAAACAATTGAAAGCTTAGAAAAAGTTCTTGATTCAGTCCTTTTACCTACTTCACCAATGACACGTCCACCTGGTGATACAGATGATATTCAAAGATCGCAATTAAATCAGGATGTATTAAAGTATAATATTGGATTATCAGAAATGAATATGCGTCTTAATAATCTTATTAACCGTGTCAATCTCTAGGAGGTAAGATGAAACGTTTAATTCTATCCATTGCCGGTGCGTCTATTTTAGCATTCGGCACTCTTGTAGGAATAGCTACACCTGCTGAGGCAGCGTGTGGTGCAGCAAAGACTAGTACTGTCTCAGTCAATAATGCTGTTCCAGGCACAATTGATGGCAAAGTAAACGTATGGACTTCTTACTACCCATGCGGTACATATATGATAATTCGTATGTATAAGCTCGATCAATATAGTGGCCCAGCTGTTCGTGGATACTACAACGCTAAAATTAAGTTCCTTTCTGGAAGCACTATACGTTACAATCGTACTGGTTTTTCAATCAGTGAAAATACTTGGCATAACAATGCTGATTTCCAGTGTGTTAATCCTTGCTTGATGGTTGAGGGATCAGGCACCAGGTCAGATGTTATTGCTTGGTCAGACGGAACACTTGCCGTAGGATCAGACAACATTAATTAAAGAAGGGTATTTGACACCATAACTATTTTGTGCTATACTAGCTCCATACACGCCGCTTAGATCGGAATATTTATAATGACTCCCACCATTGTTTCCAAGAGTGAGATAGAAACATTCCAAACATGCGAACGTAGGTATATGTACCAGTTCAGCATGGGACTCTCACCCTTAAGTAATAGTGATCCTATCACTATGGGAAACATTGGTCACAATTATCTGGAAGTATTTTTTAGAGCACTTATGGATGGTGCTGATAAGCAAGAGGCATACAAGTGTATTCAACCTACAGGACTCACACAAGAGCATCTGATTGCCTTAAATCTAGCTAAAAAATTTGCTGGTGAATTTAGAGCTAATGATGGTAAGCCATTACTTATTGAAGAATCTGTAGTTGTACCAGTCAGCGTTGATATCTCTATGGGATTAACTCCTGACCTAGTTTGGCAATGGAAAAGTGGACAGGTAGTATTATATGACTGGAAATTCACTCGTAGATCATGGAGTCAACCTAAGGTTGATATGCATTCTCAACTACCAGGGTACAGATTCTATCTTAATCGTAAGTTTAACTTTGGTATTTCTAAGTGTAAGTATGTATTCCTTAATACTAATAGTCCTGATAACCCCTGGTACAAAACCCTTGGACCTACAGTTGATGATGATGAATGTGCCGCAGTAGCAGCTGACCAATTACGGGCAGCCTATAGACTTCAATATCTTAAGCATATGCCTGTAGCGGAACAACAGAATTACGTCGCTCGTACACTTGATGGTGGTAACTGTGAATATTGCCCATTCCAAGTTCCTTGCAGATTTGAACGTAAAGGATTAGACGCATCAAAGACATTGGCTACTATGTTCACTACGGAGAATGACTATGGATACGAACACTAAATACAGAATTATATGTTTATATGACTATACAATAGTTAACAGTTATGCTACAAAAGAGTTAGCAGAGTTAGCTAAAAAGCGGCTTAATGGAAAAGGAATTAAATGTCAACATGAACACATTATTATAGAGGTTAAAGATGACTGAACAATATTCGGATGTGATGGAGAGAGTTCCCAAGATATGTTTGTATGGAGAGTTTGGTAAAGCTAAGACTGTTACTGCTGCAATGTATTCTAGTAATTCTGTAATCTACGCTACAGACTCAGGTTGGACCTCATTAGATAACCACAGTCTTAAGGCTGCTATTAGACCATATCAAGGTGTTTCTCAGCTTCGTGATGTTAAGTTTGAACAAGAGCCATTCGATACTTTTATTCTAGATACTGTGAACGAAATGACAGAGGAGTATCTAGATATGTTAATGGATAATGCTACCTGGGGAGGCAAGTTTAGAGAGTCCTTAGTTGTAGGCTCAGGTGCTCCTAAGGAGGTTAAGACCGAACTTCAAGGAATGGACAATCCAGCTCCCGCTGATTACCATGTTATCCGAAACAAGTTTAGACCTATTCTACGTAGATTCATTAAAGCTCCTGTAGCGGTATTCTTCATCGTTCACGAGAATGCTCCTATTGCCGGTCTATCCAAAGATATGACTAAGAAACCTCAGTTATCTGACAAAGTGTATAAAGTCATAGCTCAGGATTGTCATGTTATTGGTAGATGCACCGGCTCTATCAAAATGGGATTCAAAATTGATGTGGAGGGTAATGACTTAATAGCTGCCAAGTCAAGAATTAGTACTATCAAAGGGAAAATGTCTCCCGAAGATTTCATCCAAGCATTACAGAAATGGAGCACACGATGAGCCAGCTTTATGGTGAGATGGACGTTGATCAGATTCCTGATAATCCTTTCAATATTGATGAGGAAGGTAGTTATACAGGAAACGTCTCTAAGAGTGAAATGCGTACCACTCAGGGTAAGGGTGATGAGCCTGGTTTAACTAAGTGGGTTATTACCTATGAAGATACTGATGAGGATTCTGCTCAGTTCGGAAAGAATGCTAGTGAATGGTTGACTACCTATCCTGATATGACTCCTGATGATCTTGCGGAGTTGGCTCCAGCAGATCGTAAGCAGGTTATTCGTGACCTGTCTCGTGTAAAGAATCGCCTTAAGTCTCTTGGATTTGAGGATGGACAAGTTTCTAGTGTCGAAGATGTTGTTGGTATTGATGTTGAGTTTGTCATCGTCAAGCAGACTGATAAGAATGATGATGAAAAGCATTACTTCAACATCAAGTTTGTAAAGGCACTATAACAACTAAATACAGTAGAGCTAGATAACCCCTGTGGTTTAGCTCTAACTAAATAGTAGGTATGGAGTGCCAGCGGGACGATGAGCGTATAGCCGGCTTATATCGCCGTATTGGTGGGAGTAGGCATACTTCCTCAGCCTGATTAGGGCTCGAACTTAATTAACAGTGCTAATTGTGTCCATACCTACACTAAAGACGTAGATAGTGGGTATAACAGATAACTAATGGGTATTCTGAGGGAGTAATTACCCCTTACACGCAATCACCTAAGGTTCCCCCACCGAGAAAGTGAGTGTGTTGAAACCCACTATCTACATAGGCTCAGTGGCGGAACTGGTATACGCGGAGGACTTAAAATCCTTTGTCCACAAGGACATGAGGGTTCAAATCCCTCCTGAGCTACGAAGTTTCTGTAGCGTTAACAATTTCAGTGAGTCGTTTCGGGTGATTGAAGGACCTCCATAATGTTCTCCGAGAGCTAGAGGTACCTGCGCTACAGAAACTTCCTACTAACTAAGGAGACAAATATGTCAAAAATCTTAGACATAAAGGTTATTGAGGATCCAAGTATGCCACCAAATCAGATTAAGATTAAGTCTTCTACAGATGAAGTAACAATCATTAATATTGAAGGAGATATAATGGGTGGTAATGGAGATAATGTAGAGGCTGAACTAGAAGCAATGCGACAAGCAGAACAAGCCTCTCAACAACGAGAAGCAATTCGTAGATCAGAAGAACTAACTAGGGAAGCTCTTAAGATTCAGCGAGAGGCTAAGAAAGGTAAGAAATAATGTCTCCATTTGAGAGTGAGTCTCAACGTAAGTTTCTTTGGATGAAGCATCCTGAGATTGCTAAACGATGGGCACGTCATACTGCTCGTAAGAATCGAGTTAAGAAAGGAAGGCACCGCTCCAAAAGAGACACAAACGATCACGATTACAGGGATTAGTAGATCAGAACTAGCTTGGCTCATATTTCTATGGGTAATAGTAATAGGAGTATGGGTGGGTTGTACCGTCGCTGTCATTAAGGATTTACGTGGATGAGCTAGAAAGCTTTTGTGACTCCTTATATGGAGAGCATGAAGGCCACGTCTACTCTCCAATTAAGGATACTAAAAAAGACGCTACAGAAGATGGATATTGGAAGCAGTACTTCTTCAAGTGGCCTACCAATAAACGGTCACTATTTCAACATGTTAGACAACATTCTAAAACACATGAAGTATATATTGCACCACCACTATATGATTCACCTAAAGTTAGTTATGATACATTTTTAGGGACAAACTATGTATGGGCAGAGTTCGATGGTAGTTTACCAGAAACTCTAGGTGATATCCCTGAACCTACCATTAAAATTCAATCTAGCACTAAGAATCACGAACATTGGTATTGGCGTCTTGACGAATTCGCTACAGACGCTGCATTAGTATCATTAATCTCTAAGAAAATCGCATATGCTTTAAGGGCAGATTTATCAGGTTGGGATGCAACACAAGTTCTGCGTCCGCCTACTACAATTCATCATGAATCTAAAAAAATAGTCTCTCGTACTTTCTCATCTGACACATCTTATCCAATACAAACATTTTCAACTATAGCCGAACCTCCGTTACAGACAGTTGAAGACATTAAGGTTAAAGACCTTCCAGATATTGACTGGCTTATAGCTCTACATAAATGGGAACCTGACACCTTCGATCTATTTAAGAAACCAGGTGTTCCTGTTGGATCTAGAAGTTCAGCATTGTTCAGGTTGGCATTCGACTGCATTGAAATGGGAATGTCGAACAAAGCAGTTGTTACCATTCTGTATGATGCTGATAATCGTTGGAAGAAATACTCCAAGCGACCTGACCAAGTTAAAAGACTTCTCAGTATAGTCCAACGTGTACGGTCCAAGAAAGGCACTGATGAAGTACAGAATATTCAGACTCCTGTGTTGTATAGATTTCAGGAGTTTATGGATACAAAGATTGAGTTGGATTGGATTATAGAAGGTATATTACCTGTAGCGGGACAGACTGTAATATTCGGACCGTCTTATTCTGGCAAGACAACACTAGTTACTAGAATGGGTTTGTCTGTAGCGTCTGGTATAGACTCATATTTGGATTGGAAGATTATTAAACAGAAGCGAGTAGCATTCATATCTGCTGAAATGGCTCATGAGGAAGTAAAGCAATATTTCAAAGATATGAATATCAAAGATACTCACCTTATTAATGAAACATTCATGATCTACCCTTTAGGACATGCCTTTCCCTTAAATCGTAAAGATAATAAACGTACACTATTAGAAATGATTGATCAGAATAATATTGAAGTACTTATTCTTGACTCACTATCTGTGATTGCTGGTGGCAGTACTAATGATGATCAAACTATTATTGAATTAAATGAGTTCATTAATACAGAAGTTAGAAAAAAGAGGCGAGTAGCAGTCATACATATACATCATAGCCGTAAGCCAGGAATTGAATCAAATGGAAATAAGAAATGGTTAGATTTACCAGATCTATATGGATCAGTTTATATTGGTGCCAACGCTATTACTGTAATAGGAATGCTAAAGAGCAAGGGAGTTACTTATTTAAACTACGCAAAAGGGAGATATACACTCAGGCAGCATGAGAAGTTGATTATGACAGAGACTAGAGATTTTAGAATTCCAGAGAAAGGGGAGGTGAAAGATTCAGATGGAGGAGAAAAAGATCCTGGACTTATTACAGAAATGCAAAGATTCGGAGTACTTGGTGGTTGACACGGAAAATGTACCGTGGGACTCCCCAGTTATACCTCCGATTGAGTCAGCACAGCCTGGTGACCTGCTAGGCGTCTCTCTGTGCCCGGCTGACGGCCCCGGAGGCTACTTCCCTCTAGGTCACCTACCCCCGGGGTCAAACGTCTCTACGGAGCTCTCAGAGGCTCTCAGGGGTATCGTGGAATCGGCTAATATTCTAATCTTTCATAATGCAAAACATGACCTCGAAAGATTACGGGATGCAGGTTATAAATTAGAAGGAAAGTACTTCTTCGATACGATGTTAATGTTTCATATGCTTCATGAGGAGCATTGGAGCAAAGATTTAACTGCAACTTCTCAGTATTATGGTGGTAACCCTAAAAATCGTTCAGAATATATGCAACAGATTATAGATACCTTTGGATGGTGGGCTGTACCAGCAAATATAATGGATGAATACTCAACTAATGATGCTGAAATTACTCGTGATGCCTTCAAGCATATTATATTTGAGTTTCTAGCTGAGTATAAACAAGAACTGTGGACTAGAGAGACTAAATTCACAAGAGTCATTGCTAATATTGAGCGACATAAAGTTAAGGTTGATCTACCTTTATGTGCAATTGAAGCAGAACGTGGTCGCTTAGTAATGGAGTCATTACAGAAAGAGTTAGGATTCAACCCTAATTCTAACAAAGACTTAAATGTGTTACTTATTGACAGGTTAGAGTTGCCGGTGCTTAAAAAATCCGTTAAAACTGGTAAACCTAGCTTCGACAGAGAAACAATGGAGCAGTATGAAGAAGAATACCTTAGACCCAGTAGTAACCCAATTGCTCAGCAGATCCTCAGATACAGAGGATGGAGTAAAGCTGTCTCATCCTACTATGAAGCTTATATCAGACTTGAACGGAAAGGGGAACTCCAGCCCAATTTCAAAATCCATGGTACTCGTACTGGTCGTTTGTCTTGTGAGCGACCTAACCTACAACAAATCCCTAAAGAAGGTGTAGACGAGTGGAATAAGAACACTAAGAAAGCT
>Ga0193738_1001163_pt1 | contig 10867 bp, 13 predicted proteins | sample L2a1metaG_FD_144927 | JGI IMG/M metagenome (GOLD analysis project Ga0193738, IMG submission 144927) | Soil microbial communities from a riparian zone of the East river system, Colorado, United States - L2a1 | ecosystem: Environmental > Terrestrial > Soil > Riparian zone | place: USA: East River...
CGAGAAGTCATGGTCAAGGGATGATTATGGATTCAAAAGGTGAAGTAGCCACTTATAGAATTCAGGGGTTAGGTAATATGGGATCAGATGGATATTTTCGGAACCATGGTATAGTATTCTTCAATGCTACCTCTGGAGGGGTATTTGACCAGCTGTCATCAACCGTTGGCGTATTTGCTAATTAAGTAAATCAAAAAGGTAACGCAGTAACAAAAATCTGGGAACTAAAGTAAAATTTAATACAAATTACATTTTTTTTGATTCAGGTATCACTAATGAAGCCAACGATTAGCTATCCAGTCTAAAAAAAGTAGGTACCGGTGCGGTACGTGAGTTCGCTGATTTCGGTAAGTCAATATATGTCCAGCAAATAAATTAATAAATTCTTTCACCCGACGAAACTTTACAGGGAGATAAAAAGAACCAAGCCAACGGTAAATTTACGAAACCACTTGCAGAAAAGTATATTAGATTCCAAACATCCGTTTATGATATGCCTAATTCAAAAAGGGATATGTATATTTGCTTTTCAAAAGAAGAGATCCGCCTCCTAGAAGATTTTGCAAGAAATAAAGGTGCTTTGAATGTTAGTCAGGCTTTAGAATCACTAGCAAAAGTAAGAAATAATGAAAATTGAGTTTTATTGGCCGACTCTCAAAATAATTTTTGAAAATTATTAGGGCTTATCCTTTGACTTTGTTCCAATGTCGATGATTTCATCTACGGCTGAAATGAAAATTTTTCCTTCACCTGCAAGACCCGTGCTTGTACTTGCAAGTATCTTGTTCACTACTTGTTCAACAAGAGAATCATCCACTACAGTAAAGATAGTTAAGTTGGGATTAAATTCAGGTGTATAAAGGGAGGTACCTCTGCCCGAATGCACTGCCGCGGGAGGATTCACACCCCTTCCTTTCGAATCATAATAAGTAAAACCACCAATGTTCAATTCTTTCAATGCAGAAAACGCATCTGTCATTTTTGACTGAGGAATTATCGCCTCTATTCTTTTCATAGTTACTAATGTATTCTACTACTTTTATTAAAATTTTCTTGTCTAAAAATCAATTTTGCCCAAATTTAGACGAAAAGATATTCAAATTCACAAACAAAACTGAAACAAAGTTAGAAAAGGTGGACTATCAGGATCGAATTATCGGGTTTTTTCTATTTGTAAATACTCCAACTAATATCACGCCTATTCCAATAGAAATGATCAATATATCGGCAGGGATTAGAATAGCTGCCACCTGATTAACTGTCCCAAAAAGTACTAACATGATACCAAACACAGTTAGAGATATCCCTGATATTACTTCCCCATTTAAACCAGTTCCAACCATGTTATGATAAACTGATATGTTTCAATAAAAATCATTTCATTACGTGGAAATAATTATTCAGATCTCATTCTCTCTGACCGTTTTTTCCATGCGAACAGCATAAAAATAAAGGGAATAGTCATTACTGTTGTTGCGATTAATACTGGTTGCATAATACCCATATCAACTGGGGTACCAATTGCCATAAAGTATGGAAAGGGATAGAGACCGGAAACAAAGAACCACATTGCAACTATTAGCGCTATATACGGTAAATTTCTTTTAAAAAATGAAACCTTTTCTACCTTCCTTGAACTACATCTTGTACATCTGGTTCCCTGCCTGTTTATACACGATGAGCAAACAATTTTCGAACATATAACACAGGATCTACTACCAAATCTGGACCCACATATTTCACAATTTGTCAACTGACAGAATATTAGATGACAATGTGTAATAATGTTTTAGCCCACGTAGGTATTTGGTCTCATTCATAAAGTATGAAATTTTACAAAATCATACGGATAGCTTGCCTTGTTTGCTACAAGAACTTAGCCGCTTCTTGCTGCGGTTTGATTCAAGTCTCTCAGGGATGGCGGAGTTAGCAAAACACTCTGATTCCTAATGACTTCCTGTACAGGTAATCCATATTCCTTTCTTAACTCTGCCTGCTGTACGTTAATTCTCTCTGAGGAAAATGATGGTCCGATGTGCCCAAACATTACATACGCAATGATAATGGCTGCCAGAGATACTCCCATCACAAGTATACTCAATGCTACACCTTTCATATGGAAGTAGCCTCCTCCAGAATGAATCTTTTCGTCGTGGGAAGACATGTTCAAGCTAGTTGCTGAATGTGCTTAAAAGTATTTGGATTCTTTCTGATTTTTCTATTCAGTGCTGTATTTTGCAACTGCAAATAAATAAAAGCTTGGTTTTTTGTTTATAGCTAAATGATTGAAGAAAAATTAAACTCCATTGGAATCAGGTTATCAAGTCCTCCACAACCTATAGGCTCCTACGTTCCTGTATCACAGAGCGGGAATTTACTTTTTGTGTCCGGTCAAATTCCATTATCTGGGGGAACTTTGCCAGAAAAATTCAAGGGGAAAGTCCCAAGTCAAGTTTCTATAATTGACTCTGTACATGCTTCAAAACAGTGCACAATAAATGCGCTAGAACAAATGAAAAAGTATTTGGGCAATTTAGAAAGAATTTCCAAGTTTGTTAAACTATCCGGTTATGTGAATAGCGATCCTTTATTTAAGGATCATCCTAGAGTTATCAACGGTGCATCAGATTTGCTATTAGAGGTTTTTGGAGAAAGAGGAAAACACACCAGAGTTGCCGTTGGAGTAAGTAGCCTTCCTCTTGACTGTGTCGTAGAGATTGACATTCTTTGCGAAGTCAACTAGTGCAATCATGACATCCTGAATTCACGCTGTTCTAAATTAGTGGACTCGTGTTCAGAAGAGTTGACCTAATTTCTAATATTTCATCAAAAAACAAAACTCATATTTACCGTCTGTTAAGTTTGATTTGTCTTGGATATACTGGAAGGAAACCACCTTGCAACGAATCTGCTTGAAAGATATTCTGCAAATTCAAGGAACTGGAAATTTGTAGTTTCTGTCTCTCAAATGAATGGAAACTTTTATGATGCCATAATGAGCAATCCAAATGAAGTTTGGCAGCTAAAGATTGATTCTATTTACAAGCCAAATCCGCTAATAGTCGGCGCAAAGGTAGACGTAGATCCGGTAAAGTTTAATGATAACACCCATATGCCTTTTGGATATAGAAAATTGGATCCAAAGAAAATCGGAAAGATACTCTCCAACATTGGTGAAAATGAAGACACAAATGCTATCAGCTCGTACATTTCTTCTGTAATTTCTTCTTCTGAGCCTGAAATACCGAGTCCAAATAACAGTTATGCATACGGACCATTTTTATTCACTCAAAAAAACCCGATCAAAGTGGATGAATACCAGAAAAGAATTTCCGACAAATTGGCAACTAGACTCAAAGACAAGCTCCGATTACTATACTCAAGCTACGGTTAACTAAGAAGTCTTAACATTTTTAAATTAAGCTGGGATTTATTAAAGAAAATCTAGAATATTTTTTATTAATATGAGTGATACCACAACAAGGAACTAGTTATAATGGGGTCGGCCGGATTCGAACCGGCGGCCTCCAGCGCCCAAGGCTGGCATCATACCAAGCTAGACAACGGCCCCATATTCATGGTTTAGCAAATGCCATATTCCAAGTATAATTTTAACCTTGAGATAATGTATCATAAAGGTACTTTTGGATATCATATTATCTTGGATTAACAGTAATCATGGCCCATAGTGTATTTACATCCATATCGGTTATTCAGAAAGCATGTGGCCATCAATATCTCTAAATATCTTTGACTTTGAATTTTAAGAGTTGGATAACTTCGAGAACTACATCAAGGCCGGCAAAATAGCTTCCGAAGTTAGAGAATATGCTAGGATTCAAGACCACACCGGCAGGACACTAAGCGAAATTTGCAATGACGTTGAAAATGAAATATTCAAGAGGGGAGGAGAGCCAGCATTTCCAGTTAACGTCAGTTTGAATGACATTGCAGCACATTATACTGCTGTACCTGACGATCCAATAACTGTAAAAAATACTGATGTCTTGAAAATAGATGTAGGGGTCCATATTGATGGATATATCGCTGATACAGCAGTAACTGTAACTTATGATTCAAAGTATCAGGATTTAATTGATACAGCTGAAAAGGCACTCGACGAAGCGATAGGTATTGCTAGGTCAAATACACGAGTCTCTGACATTGGTAGAATAATTGAAAAAACGATCACAAAATATGGTGGCAAACCAATTCAGAATCTAAGCGGTCATTCGCTTGAACGATATACCATCCATGCAGGAAAATCAATCCCGAACATTTGGACTATTGGACACTCCTTTAATTTGTCTGTAGACAATGTATACGCAATTGAACCATTTGTGACAACAAAGGATGGTCAGGGTATCGTATACGAAGGCAAGGTTAAGAATATTTTTGGAATTGCCTCGCGAAAACGAACAAAAGACCAAAAAGCAGATGATTTTCTTGAATATTTATGGAATAAATTCAAAACCCTCCCATTTGCCTTAAGATGGATTGTTAATGAATACGAAGAAAGAGAAGCGCTCTCATTTCTGGAAACCCTGATAAAAAAGAAGAATGTTCATGCGTATCCAATTTTAGTAGAAGGCGCAAATAGAATTGTTGTTCAAGCAGAGCATACTATCATCCCTCAAGAATCTAACACGATAACGATAACGAAATAATGACGATTAGTATGTAAACTCTAGACTCAATAATGTTGGTTATGGTACGTTGAGATTGAGATAGACATTTATCATCAAATGTGAAAATGTAATAAAAGCAATAAATACAAGTTATAAGAAGTTGCCTATATGAAAGCCAAGACGGTCATCTATGGTGCATATTTTGCATTAAAACTTTGGTTTTACAGAAAAATTAAGGGTAAAAAGTCAAGGGCAGAGAAGGAAATCTCGATGTAACTCTTTTTATTTTTATTTTTATTTTTATTTTATGCATTGCTGCAATATCATTCGATTTTTAGAATTTTACTTTGACGAATTTTTTATTGAATAAAATAACATATCAATCCAAACTGCTTAAAATCAGGAAATAGTATTACTACATTACTGATGATTGAAGCAGATATTTCTGGACTAAGAAAGCTTGGACTTTCAGACATATTTAGCGATGATTGGACAAGGACAATTTATTCGGTAGATGCAAGTCATTGTACGCTTAAACCTTCAGCAGTGAATTTCCCATCTGACAAATACGAAGTTCAGAAAATTTGTGACTACGCATATTCTCGCGGAATTTCCATTACATGTCGGGGTGCGGGCACAGGATTGTTAGGACAGTCGTTATCTACTGGTATAATTTTAGATTTTACCAAAAAAATGAACAAAATCTTGGAAATTGGAGATGACTACGTTATCGTTCAACCAGGAGTTGTAAAGGCAGTACTTGATAAGGAACTAGCAAGAAGGGATAAGTTTATTCCTCCAGATCCTGCAAGTAGTAACTATTGTACCATTGGTGGTATGCTTTCTAACAATTCAAGTGGTCCACATGGATTAGGTTATGGAAGTATTATCAACTATGTGCAAAGGGTTGAGCTTGTTTATAGCAATGGAACAATAGGATTTGCAGATCAGAAAAACTACGATAAAAAAATTGGTGAAATGCTGAAATATATTTCATCTCTCAATGTAGACATAAAAGAGCATTATCCAAATGTAAGCAAGAATTCAAGCGGATATCGATTGGACGCAGTTTTCGAAAATAATCGGTTAAACCCACAAAAGATATTTGTCGCATCGGAAGGAAGCCTAGGAATAATTACTAGCAGCAGGATTTCAGTACTAGACATTCCAGAAAAAAAATCCCTTGTTATTCTCAAATTTGAGAATATCTTTCAGGCTGCATTAGCAGTACCATTAATCCTCCAATTCAGACCTGTGGCAATGGAATTATTGGACAGAGGAACTGTAATAGAAGGATGGATAACTGATGATTCCAATAGTAGGAATTCCTGCTTAATGTTTGTAGAATTTTATGGTAATGATGGTTCTTTCTATCAAGAGGTTCACAAATTTGAGGATACTCTGAGGCATAAAGCAAAAATTCTTGAAAGCGGCTATGACCAAAAAAGTGTAGATAGAGCATGGAGAGAAAGAAAAAATTCACTGAATAGTGCGATAAAGAAAGGAATAGGTTCAAGAAAACCAGTTGGAATAATAGAAGACACAGTAGTTAACCCAAATATTTTGCATGATTATCTGATATTTCTTTTAAAACTACTTGTTACGTATGATCTTGATTATGTAATTTATGGTCATGCAGGTAATGGTAATTTGCATCTCAGGCCTATTATAGATTTTAATTCAAAAGATTGGAGATACATGATGGATACTATAGCGGAGAAGGTTTTCAGACATATTTCCAAGATTCATGGTTCCATTTCAGGAGAACACGGGGATGGACTACTCAGAACAAAATATGTCCCCCTGATGTATGGCGCAACAATGTACGATATTTTCAAACAAATAAAATTGATATTTGATGATAAAAAAATCATGAATCCAGGTAAAAAAGTATTATGAATGAGATTCTAGAACTCTAGGTAGTTTGCGAGCAACAGGTAAACTGTATTTTGCATTTCATTAGTTAGTACCAGGTTGAACGTCTATAGTTATGAAATTTACAAACTTGCTTTCTTTAACCTATACCAAGTACCAAATCGAAAAATCAAAATCCCTGCGGCAATTGTAAGCAGTGCTATTACCAAAGTATGAGGAGATACTAATGTTCTTAATATGCCAGGAGCTGTTGAAATGTATTGGCAATCTGACTCATTACTTTTGCAAATTTTTTGTACTGGAAAAATGACGATTACTAAAACTAGTAAAATCAAAATAAATGTTCCTATTAGTGAGCATACTGCTCCGCATTTTATTATTTTGTCAATATATTTAATGGCCATTTCTAATCATGAAAAACTGTTCAAGCCTTAATTCTCTTTGGATCTATGGTCACAAAGCTATATGATTCACTTTTCAAAACTAGTTCAAATTTATTATTATAATGTTGAAGGGGCAGTGAAGCATACATGTGTTTATCCCATAACTCATGAACTCCATCAAAGTAAACCTTTCTCAATTCGCCCTTCATTCTTAGTATTTCGTGACTCAGAATATGTGAGACTTTGGCACAATTTTTATCAGCGTAAAATTTGACTCTATCTAAATCAGAAATAGGATCTTTAGATCTTTCCCAATAAGCCACCCCAAAATTTTCTGAAGAATATCCTTCAGTTCTGCAATCTGTCCAAAATGGTTTGAAATAAGTGAGATAAAAATGGTACGTTCCTTTATCTCTTCCATAATGGTCTCGTGATAAATAAGAGATTGACATCCTATCAAATAACTTTCCTGGAATTACGGGTAGTATGTCAGCCTTTATCTTTAGATTCACATCAAATGACCTTTTTATCCAGTGATGAAAAAATCTAGACATGAGAGAAACATAATACCAATCTTCATTTTGCAATTTAATCCACTCTTCATTTTTTGCCACATATATGAAATACAAAGTGGGGTACTGCAAATCAATAGTTAAAAGGAAAATATGGAAATAAATACTAATGAATAAACATCGATTTTGACTTTTTACCTATTTTTATTGATCCTGTTTATTGTACTCAATTTCAAGATATTTGGCGATGAGCAATTCTAGTGACAATGACTTGCACTGTACTAAATTAAAGATCAGAACCTAGGGTCGCAAAACTTATACATTCAACTTTAGAACCATTAAAAAGCGGTGCTTAAGTGGGGTCGTAGCGAAGCCAGGCATCGCAACGGGCTCCAGATCTAACAAACAGGGCTTTATTAGAGAATGATACCCGTGGATCGAGGGTTCAATTGTTGTGCTTCAAACCGCAGCAGAACAGATCCCTTCGGCCCCATTTGATCTATTACCATTGCCTCATGCTGTTTTATTCTAATACAAAAAACGAATTAATATTAGAAACAATATATCGTCCATTCAATTCGCTTACGAATCAATTCAATTATCTTAGACAGTCTTCAATTGCTCTGAAAGATCCAAATGTTTTCTGAGCTTCAGGTATGTGTTTTTGGAGTGCCTCGCTGGCAGATTCTATAAATAATGACATTGGGTCTTGCTTTTTGAATAATTTCATAAATGATTTTTTTGGATTATTCAACTTGTCAAAAAAGATCGTAGAACTGTCTTCAATAATGACATCTGCTTCGCTACAAGCTATTCCATGATTTAAGAGATGTTTTTCTAGCTTTGCAGCAAATCGAGCAAAGTGGACTGAATATGTATCCTGATCTAGATTTGGCAATAACACTTATCTATCCAATTCATAATATTTAAAAATTTTTTATTCTGATGCTACCTAATTGTCTTCATATTCCCTTTTCTGTTACATGGAATCCGCAGATCCAGCACTAATCGAATTATACAACGATTGACATCGATGTGTCTTTGTTCTCACTTCCAAATCTACTATAATTTATTGTATGATTGGGCTAGTTGCCTGAATCAGCGAGTCCTTTGCAATATTCTTGTGAATTAAAAACACCGATCCCAGCAGATATCTAACTTGTGAGGTGGGGAAGGGATTCGAACCCTTATAGATTCGCTAACTTCATAGTAATTCTGCAGGCGAACGCATAGCCTCTCTGCCACCCCACCATAAGTTATGGTTGACAAATTTTCTCAATTTAAAGCATTGTCTAGATATAAAGCTCTAAAGTGCATGAAGAACTGAGAAAAAATTAATCTAATTTAGAGTCGGCTGACTATCCTTCAGAAATTTTTGTAAATCGCTGATCAATTGGATTATATTCACAGCCCAATGGTCCACAATATCTTCCCACATATTCAGCCTTTGGTCTATAAAGTGCGGGTTTAGGAGCTGCTTCGGCAAATTTTTCTTCTATCACATGAGAAGTCCAGCCAGAAATTCTAGCAATTGCAAAAATGGGCGTGAACAAGTCCATGGGAATTCCCAAACTGTAATAGAGTGAGGCACTGTAGAGATCTACATTAGGATATATTGATTGTTTTCTAGTTTCCAGTAAATATTTTTTGGTCGTCTTTTCAACTTGTTCTGTCATGTCAAACCATGGAGTCCGGCGTTCCTTGTTCACCGTTTTTGATAATCTATATAGGACTTCTGCCCTAGGGTCTGTAGTTTTATAGACCGCATGTCCCATCCCCATAATCTTGTCTGCATGTTCCAGTTTACCGATTACCCATTTAGTGAACCGGACAAGGCTGCAGTTGCTCCATTTATAGACGCATAAATATGGGATTTTGTAGAGGCAATTTCTCTTGCTGCAAAGGTCGAAGCATTAAAACTATGTTCTGCATGAAGTATCAAACAAATATCAAATATCTTTGCCTCTTCGTGGTTTGGTTTAGTACCAAATAACATGTACAGGAAATTTTCAGCATTTGTCATTTCCTTTGAAGGTTTGATAATTTCTTTTCCACTTCTGATTCTGTCCCAAACCGCAACAATAGTTGGAATCCTTGAAATTAGCATCTTCGCTCTCTTGATATTCATTTCCCTTGAATCATCTTGTATATCCAAATCATAATCAGGAAATTGAGAAATACAAGACTGAAGTACATCCATGGGAGAAGCTGTTATGGGTCTGTTTTTCAAATTTTGATACAATGCTTGTGGAATTTCTCGGTTTTCTTTGAGATCTAGAGTAAAATCAGCTAGCTCTTCCTTTGTTGGAAGATCTCCGAAAAGTAACAGATATGAGGTTTCTTCAAAAGTTGAATGAGTTACAAGATCTAAAATATCATACCCTCGATAAATTAACTCACCATGTTCACCGTCAATTGAACATATCCTGGTGTCTGCTACCACAATATTTCTCAGGCCTATGTTCCTAGCATCTATATTTCTCATACCACTCATTGACATATATCACGTCAATTCTATTTTAAATAATACGTATATCACTGATAAATCAGAACTTGTATGTATTATTACAACAGACGAATTAAAAAACTTTGTATTGGTTTGATGTAAAAAGAAAAGAATAAAAATTTTTTTGAAGCTGCGTCCTCATTAAAATATGTTGGATACATTTGACATCAATAGAACCGTTAGACCCTGAAATTAAAAATTTAATCAATAATCAACTAGACTTCATTTTGAATTTTGCCGAATTTATTTCCGGCGAAAGACCTTAGAGTAATTATACAAGAATTATAGCTGAGTTAAGATTATTCCCAAAAAAAATTATTGGAAAGGGATCCCCTTCCACAACATATGCAGAAACTATTCGACACCAAAATAGGATTTTGAGCATATTTATAAATTGGAAACCTGCTATTTCATCTCAGCTGCTAAGCCTTGTCAATTTTTACGTGGATGCTAACAAAATAATGACAAAGCCTGTAACGCTGAGGCATACTAATCCATTTCGGATTGTCTCTACTATTAACAGGAACATTTGACTTGAAGAATTAAAGAAATATTTGATTTCTGGTTCTAGTTCTTGTTCGGCTTGTTCGTCTTTTTGCACGCTATAGGTTGTCCATGAGCATATAAAAACGTAGTATATGCCACTTCATATTTATATATTAAATTAATCCCGTGTTGTCACAGGTCACTTCAAAAGCTTATATGACAATTAATTAATTTTTGGCTGTCCTTCCTTGATACTTTATGACCAATATCCAATTGATGGTATTTTTGGCCTACGACAGTTTGAAATTTGCTTGACTCTTGTTCAAAATGTTGTCCCATCAAACTTTCGAACATGTTTTGTGATTGTGGAAAATTTATTGGTAGCGATAAAGACATAGTTTACTATCAAAAGATATACTAGCCAGTCTACTACTGCTATCTTGTAGGAACAGACTTACTGTCAGGCTGGAGGAATAA
>Ga0193738_1001165_pt1 | contig 10852 bp, 13 predicted proteins | sample L2a1metaG_FD_144927 | JGI IMG/M metagenome (GOLD analysis project Ga0193738, IMG submission 144927) | Soil microbial communities from a riparian zone of the East river system, Colorado, United States - L2a1 | ecosystem: Environmental > Terrestrial > Soil > Riparian zone | place: USA: East River...
TTTCGATGCGTTGTCACGGATCACAAGCTCGATTGTCGCCAGGGTCAGGTCAATAAACTCATCACTATCCGAATCCCAAAGCTCGAACTGGCGTTTGAACGTCGCAGGCAGAGCCTTGATCTTGAGCGTCTTGCGGGAAACATCCTCAAGCCGGATCGTCATGTTACGATCCCGTCCATAACGATGATCGTCCCGATGATAAGCTGGACCGTGATTTCGTCAGTGATAATCAGACCCACATCATATTCACCCGCGCACAGCCCGCCCATTTGGGCGGCCGTAAATGTGACCTCAAACACCCCGTCATCCAGAAGTTCAATCCCATCATCTATGGATGCAGAGAGCATCGACGTTTTCGATGCGTTGTCACGGATCACAAGCTCGATTGTCGCCAGGGTCAGGTCAATAAACTCATCACTATCCGAATCCCAAAGCTCGAACTGGCGTTTGAACGTCGCAGGCAGAGCCTTGATCTTGAGATTGTTGCGGCAGCAGACGTTCCAGAGACGAGATGTGTATGCGCGGACTCGGCGTCGGTCGATCCGGACAGCGTGTGTGTGTGCGTGCCGCTCGCGCTGATCGAATGCGTATGCGTTGTGCTGCGTCCAGCCGACGCAAATGTGTTTCCGCTGCCATTCGAGAGAAACGTCGCATTGCCGGGCGCGTTTGCCGTATTGGTGTTTGTGGTTACGTTGTGAGAATGGTCGGGGCTATCCGTTCCTGTCGATCCTGTGTGCGAATGATCGCCGCCAGCCGCCGCGCTTGCTGCCGTCAGGGCGTGGCTGTGTGCCGAACCTCCATCTGAGGTGATCGAGACGCCGTGCGTATGTGCAGAGAGTTCGGCGGTTATCAGCGCATGAGTGTTTTCACCCATGACCGACCCCGCCAGAGTCGCGCTGCCAAAAAAGGCCGGGCAGGATGCAAAGGCCCCCTCTGCGGTGTTGCCCATATCATCAAAGCCGACGATCGTGACACCGCGATAGTTGGGCATTGGGATGGTCTTGTGGGCCGCGAAGTCTGCCGCAGCCGTGGCCCCCGCCCCGCCCGAAACAAAAGCGCGTAGCGTGCTGCCGTAGTTGTTCCAGATGTATGCAAACAGGTCTGCACAGTCGGCATTTGCGCGCTCGGTCGCCCCAGATGATGCATCACCAATGGTCCGGGCGTTACACCGGACGGCCCCCGCCCGAGTGCCGTTCTTGCCGACAAAGATGAAATCGCCGGTCTGATATTGGGCGTCCTCGTCTACCTCGAACGTCTCGTCAAACGGTTCGGGGTTTGGTATGTTGTCGGCGGTAAAGATCGTTGTGCCGCCGGCCGTCTTGATGACGAGCTTGTAAGAGCCAAACGGGATGAAAACGGCAGGCCAGCGCCCATCGTCTGCCTCAACAGGGTGTTCATGCGCGGTAGATTCGTCGCCATCCGAATAGACCGCCTTGGGCGTGCTGGTGCCTGCTTCATAGAAATAGGCAAGCGCGCCCTCGGCCAGTATGCCGTTGTTGTCCCATTCAAGCGTGCCTGAACGGCCCCAGATGGTGCCCATGATTTCCCCAAAGAAAAACCCACCACGGAGGGCGGGTCTGTTCGTCTATTTGGTGATGGTGTGGACGCTTACGGCCTACCCGTGGTCAGTTCTGTTGGTCGTCCTCGGCTGCGGATTTCACCGGGCCTTGCAACGCCCGCATGATTTCACCCGGCGAGAGGTTGATGCCCGCGTCCTTAAGATTGTTCGCTAGGTTGCGAGCCGAGAGAGACAGCGCCGACATGGTGCGCGCGTTCTGGCCGTCGCGCTCGATAACGGAGAATTTCACCCCGAAATCTTCCATTGCCTTCGCGAGCGGCGCGCGGGACCGGACAAGTTCATCAAGCGCCTGTACCTGTTTTGATGTCGATCGGTCGCCGATTTTCTTGCCGATGTATCCGGCAAGCGGGACCAGAACTGCGCCAACAGAGCCGCCAACAGCAAAACCCGCCCCACCAGCCAAGCCGCCAGATACAATGCCGGTCGGGGCAGCCTTGCCGATCAGCCTTGCAAAGTTTCCCCATGTCGTGCCGCGAACGGCCGACTCCATGGCTGCGCGTTCTTCGGCATTAAACCCGCGTGACCGGCTATCGCTGTTCAGGATTGCCTTGAATTGCTGTCGTGTCGCGTTGTCGATATTCGCACCGGAACCTGCGGCCTCTGCTTGCCGTTGCGCTTTGATGAGCGCCTTGGCGATTTGATCAGAACGCATGGCGGCAGCATAGTTGCCTCGTGCCTCAGACCATGCCTGTGCCGCCGCTTTCGGGTCACCAGAGAGAATATCCCGCGCGGCCACATTCGGGATAAACTCGTCAATTGCATCGATGACCTTTGACGCCGCCATTCTCTCGGTCTTGTCTGGCGAGCCCGCCGCTGTCTGAAAGGTTCGGCGCAGGCTTTGCAGATTGCCGCCAGTTACCGTGGCATCGTCAGGAGCCCCACCAAGTTTCTTCAAAACACCAAACGTCTTGGGCGCGAGGTTTTCATCAATCCCGGCCTCGTTGAGTTTTGCCGCGATACCCTGTCCGAACTCGAAAACGGCGCGTGGCGCAATCTCCAATTCCTTGATCGGCGCGCTTTCAAACCCGGCCTGCGCCGCAGTCTTCAGTTCTTGCGCGGAGGGAACGGCAGCCTTCACGGGCTGCATTTCAATAGTGCGGGGACCAATCGCTGCCGCAGCAATCCCGCCCGGTGCGGGCCTCAATGGCGATGTGCCAGCAAGCTTTGCGCTGCGCTCTATGACCTCGGGGCTGGTCCTGCCATCCTCACCTGTAACGGGAACCTTGCCCGATGCGACATCGCCCGGCAGCGTAGCGCCCTCATAGGCGGCCTTTACCATGCCAACGAGGGACAGTTTATCCTTGGGCGGATTTTCCCAGATCGCCACGAGCTTATCGACAAGGCCCTTGGGCGGCTCAGCAGTCGGGCTGACACCCTCCCGCGCCGTCCTAAAGTTCTCACCTGCCGTATCGGTAAAGCGCGCGTCGGGTTTCGCGAAAGGGTCATAGTCAACGGGCGTAAGCCTGCGCTGCGGCTTCGACTGCGCGCTGATCTCAGTCAGGCCACCGCCGCCCACGCGGCTCGCGAAAGATGACGTCATCGAGTTGGGTTCGATGCCGCCCGGCAACGAAGTCCACACGCCTGACAACATCCCGCCAATGCCCTTAATGGCTTCAGGATTGCCCTTGGCGCTCGTCAGGTCAGATTCAAGATCGCGGCCGGTTTTCTGCTTGTAGGTCTTGTTCGCGAGATGCCACGCGCCCAAGTCCTGGTTCTCAGGAGAGAAGTCGGACAGACCCGCCTCTTTCTTTACTTCGTCCCACGTCGAGCCAAGAAACTGATAGCGCCCCGCCGCCGATGATGTTTTGCCCCTATTCGGTCCCGACGCGATTGGGACCGCCCGGCGCGGATGGTCCGACATATCATCAAACTTGCCGCCGCCGTAGACCGTATTGTAGTCGGGACTTTCGCTGCCTGCGATAGCGTCAAGCAGCGGACGGCCGACGTTGGGGACCGAACGGCCTGCAAACGGGTCGTAATCGACGGGCGTAAATGACGGCATCATTCCACCAAATAGGTCTTGCCGTTGGACTGGAAGAACCAGCCCATAGAACCGTCGGGCTTCCTGCCCTGCTTAGCACCGGGTACGGGTGGGGCATCGCCGCCTGCGGGCTTAGCGGCCTTCTTCGGCTCGACGCCGAGGTCTTTGAGTTCGACGCCGAAGCCGCGCGCAACCGTGTCCGGTCGGAAGCCCTCGGCTACAAGCCCGCCCGCCTTCCTCTTCATCGCCCCCTCAAGAACCTTGCGTTGCGTTTCAAGGTTTGCCTTGACCGCCGCAGGGTTCATGTTGGGCGTGATGTCTGCGGCGGTAAACGCCGCCTGTTCGGTCGCGGTCAGTGCGGAGCCGAACAAGTCGTTACGAACGACGTTCTTATACCGATCATAATTCTGCCACCACTCCGCACCCTTGCGGGCGTCTGGGTCGGTCGCCCATTCTGGAAGATTCCTGGCGACGGAATTACGAGCCCCACCGAGGAGCGTTTGCCCGGCAAACTTGTCATCGAACGTATCAATAAACCCCTTAACCGCAGAAAACTTACCACCCTCTTCGGAAAGCTTCGTGATGTCACCGGCCGACATATTGCGGCCCTTGTCCTTGGCCTCTGTCGCCTCGTGGATATATTTCGGATCGGCCGGGCCGCCGGGGATTGGGGCCATAACCCCGCCCACCCTCTGCCAGCCGGGTGGCGTTTCAAACTGTTCTCTTTGCAGAGTAGACGCTCGGTCGGTATTGCCCTGCGCTCGCTTGGCTTCCTGCTCACGGAATCCGAAATCCCGCGTGTCTCGCTGCTGCTGCATAGCAAGCGCGGCAAGGCCCATATCGCCGCCGTAGGGCGCGAGCAACGGCGAGTTTTGCCGCGCACGCTGCATCTGCGCCTCCTGATAGATTTTCGGGAGGTCGCTAAGCGACCATTCGATTGAGGGATTGATTACGTCAACCATCAGAATTTCACCGATGCGGCGCTTTGACCGGGGAGCGACCATCCGCCGAGGGTTGAGCCAGAACTAAATAGGCTGCCGAGATTTAGCCCGCTCGCCGTCTTCAGAAGGTCTTGGCCTAATCCAATCGTATTTTTGCTGGCCATATTGCTCGCGTTCGCATCCTGCTTGAACGTGTCGTTGTATTGCGGGATGGCGTTTCCGAACACCTGTTGCCAGTTCTGCGCGCCGCCCGTGAAGTTGTTGGCCAATGCCCCACCCTCCCCGGTATCAAGCCCAGCCTGACCCGCGCCACTGCGCATGGCCAAGTCCGCGAGCGAGTTGCCCTGCGCGGCCGAAACTGCCGCCCGGTTCTGGCCGCCTGTGTTGAGCAGGTTCGCGCCCGTGACGCCCAAGCCTGCCAGCGTCGTGTTGTTTGCCTGATTGCCCGCCGCAGCCCCTTGCGTGGCCTGTAGCTCGAGCGGCATGAACCCTTGCAATCGGTTCTGCCAATTTCCGTATTCCTGGTTGGCCTGACCAATGCCGAACAACTGCGCGTCCCGGTCGGCATTCCCGCCGTTGAGCATCCCGCCCATGTTGCGCTTGCGGTTGATCGCGTCGATGCCCTGCGAAAGCGCGAAGTCATAGCCGGGGCCGGTCTGGAAGGCGTTGACCGCGTTCTGATTGCCCTGCGCGCCGTTGATCCCGAGGGAGTCCGCGTAGAGGCCCGCGCCCTGCCCGTAGCGGCCCGCCAGGGCGCTTAAGGGAGCGTAGGCCCCGCCGTTCGCCGTCAGGTCATTGCGCGCACCAGCAAGCTGCCCAATCGCGCCCTGCTGGCCTTGATCGAGATACCCCAGAGCGCCCCCCGCCCCGGTGTTTACGGCCCCCGTAGCGGCGTTATAACCGCCGGTCAGGTCATTGCGTGCCCCGGCGAACCCCTGCTGTAGCGCCTGCCCTGCCTGCCCATAGGCAGTCTGGCCGGTCTGGGCCATGTTCGGGACGATGGCGCCCAGCAACGAGCGCTGATTGTTAGCGGCTTCGTGACCAGCAGCGCCGGTCAATGCGTCAAAAATCGAAATGGCACGTACTCCTATGCTGCGCGTGCAAACTCGCCATGCAAGGCTTCTGCTGCCTTTGCACGCGCCGCTGCCGCATCAGAGATGGATTTGAAGCGCCCAAGGCGCATCTGTTTCTTGTTTACGGTGATGTAGGCCGCCCACGCCTTATGCGACTTAACCCAACAAACACCCTTGACGCCGCTGGCGTTATCCCTTCGCAATCCAGAGTTCTGGATATTTCTGGAATTGTCAGCCTCACGAAGATTAGCCCAACGGTTATCAGTCTTGGTGCCATTGATGTGGTCGATTTGATCTTCAGGCTCGGTGCCGGTCTGCATCTTCCAGATAATGCGATGCGCGTAATAGCCGCGACCATCAATATTGATGAAGAGATAGCCGTTTTGATTCCTGATAGTCGCTACCGCACCCGGCGGACTTCGCTTTGCTTGTGGGTGAGGTCGCACACGGCGAACGACAACGCCAGTTTCTGGATCATAAGAAAACAGCCGTCTCAGTTCATCAACCGGAGGAAGCTGGCGAATGTCGGCACGTCTCATTGCTACGGCTCCAACTCGTCAAGCGCGGCATCGACCGGCACGAGATAGCGGCGCAGTTGATCGAGCAGCCGCCGAAACTCAGGGGTCGCCTTGCCGTCTTTGTCTACAAGCTGAGCGTCAGCCGACGGCCACGACACGGGCGGATCCACAAGGGTGACTGTGTACGGCATCAGGCGGCCATCAGCCTGCGAGGCGTTCCAGCCCCGTAGAACTCAAACGCAACCGGATCGGAAATCGAGCACTCGACCACAAGCCCCTTGGCCTTCATCATTCCAAGACGGTTCACGATCACGCGCCGGTCGCCCTGACCCTGCTTGCCAAGGGTTCGCGTAAACTGGCTTGACCAATTGTATCCGCCGTCAACCGAATAGCGGATCATCAGCACCGGGTCGGTTTCGATCGGATCTGCTCCGGCCGCAACACCAAGCGCCGCCGTCATATCGAACTCGAGGCCGTCCCTGGTATTGTATTGCGCATTCGGCCCCGACCGCAGCAGCCAGATGAGCGGGTCGTTGTATTCCTTCTTGTAGGTGCCATCGATTACAGCAAGCGATCCCGTGGCATCGTCACCGATCAACCAACGATCAAACGCAAACACGGACTTGCGCCCGCGCCAGTCGTCCCGGCCGTAGGATGTCCGCTCGTTCCATGCGCCCGTGGTGAGGTTTAGCTCCCACGTCCATTCGCTGGGCGACGTGATGGCCGCAAAGGCGTTCTTGCCGTCCGTGTAGCAGCAAGCCTCGATCAACGAGGGATCGGCAGCGGACTTGATGGCTGCGCTCACGCTATCGTTTGAAATCACGTCCGGCTGATAGCCGTTGAGCCGACGAACCGTGTAGTCCGGCGCAACCCACACCACGACGCCAGGCCCACGAGGTTCAAAGCCCGTGATCGCATGAGAGCCGATCAACCCAACCGGGATGAAAATCTTTTTGTACGCGAGTGGAAACGGGGATGTCCCGACCTCTTCCCAGACCGACAGGCCGTCAGGCCCGCACGCGAAGTACTCATTTCGGAAGAATACACCCCGCAACAATCCGTGAGGATGCGTCTGCGTCGATTGGTTTGCATTCGACGCAACCGAAACCGCATTCAATCCAGACGCCCACAGAACGCCAGCCGAGGTCGTCCAGATGAAATACCCGTTCACCCCCTCAACGCTGTTGACCGCAGGCAGATCGCCGTCCGCAAATGAGGTCGGAGTACTGCCAGCGAACAGGTTGAAAGTCCCGTCGTTCGTCACAGCAACGATATTCGGCGTAGACGCATTGTTGCGGGCGATCGTGATGTTGTCCGTTCCCGTCAACGCCCCGAGGTTGGTCGGGGTAAACACATCGCCAGACTCCGTGACCGAATAAACCCGCTCGTCCAGAACATGCAGCACAGTCCCGGCCACTTCGATCAGCGCCCGGCAATGCACATGGTCCGGAATGGCCGCGCCCGTATCAAGCAAGCCTGCCGAACGCTTCCAGACCAGCGGTCCTCGAGCACCCTGCTCGGTCTTGACCGCGTAGCCGTTGACGATCCGCCCCGCCCCTTCCTGCGGCCGAAGTCCCGGCGCAGAGGATGTCGGGAAAACCAGCGCGGCCATCAGAAGTATTCCACGACAAGCCGCTCTTTGCTCGGGCGTGTCGCAGTTAGTTTGGTCAGGCGTTTCTCCGCATATTCGCGCCGCGCATAGTCCGTCGATTGGCCGAAGTCAGAAGCCGACGCCACCGCAAGAACATCGGCTATCCACTCGAAAGCCGATTCCTCAATATCATCCTCGTCGGCTACGCTGAAAACACCGTCGCCCGACAAGCCTTCAAGGACGGAATCAACAATGGCGTCAACCTTCTCAAAGTCCTCACTGTCGGCAGTTTGCCCCGCGCCAACCACGAGCAACTTCTCAAGCGCCCGGTTGACGAGATTGATGCGGGTTTTGGCCATTGATCAGCTCGCAATCTTCAGTTCGCGCGGCTTCAAGATAAGAGGCGCGTTGTAAACTTTTCTTCCGACGTGACCCAACACAATCCGGGGATCGATCCAAAGATCAAACCCGGCCTTTCGGGCGTCCTCGAAAAAGTTCATGTCTTCACCGCGAAACTGATTGTTCTCGTCTTTGTCGAAACGGAAGATTTCCGGCAGGATGTCGTCCTCGCGGTATTTGATGGTCGGCGCTGTCTTGGCCAGCGTTTCCATCACCTTCCGGGATATGGCGGTGAAGCCCATCCCAACCCCGGCCATTTTGATGCAGCCCCACTCGTTTTCTTCCAATTGCTCCGGCGTCGTTACGTTGCCCGGTGCGCGCAAATGAAAATCCGGCGGGTCGTATCGCCCTTGATACGCCCCGGCCACAATGTCGAGCTTGGTTGCGAGAGCCAAAAGGCGGATAAACTCCTCTTCACCCCAATACATATCACTGTCGATGAAAACGAGATGACTGCAATTCCCCTCAAGAAACGCCTTCGCGATCTGGCACCGTGCGCTGCAAATCGTCCCGCCCTCAACGATCGAGTCAAAATGCGGGATATTGTTTTGCTCTAACCATGTCACAGTGCTGACCAAAGCGGAAACCGTAGGGACGGGGATTGACTCGCGTGTCGGCATCCCGATGAAAACCGAAACGCCCTTCATGCTGAATGTCGGAACAGCCATGTCAATCTCTGGTCTTTATCAGTGCGAGTTGGTCGGAAATGTGTAGCAATTTGATCTTGCGACGGTTCAGGTTCACGAACGCATCAATGGCCGGTTTCGGCATGTTGATTAAGTCCTGCTCGCCGGGCGGCTCCATGTGCCAAACATAATCGTCAAAAATCAGCGCCCCGCCGACCCGCAGTAACCGGAAGCAATCAACCGCATCGCTCAGAACGTCGGGCGCCGTGTGCGAACCATCGACATAGATGAAATCGAACAGTCGTCCCTCCGATAAGAGGATAGGTAACGCCTTTGACGATTTCATTTTGATTTTCGTCAGGCTTGTGCCGGGCCTCATGGCCTCGGCTGTGTTTTTATCAAACCGATCCTCGGCGCCCTTCATCATCTCGGAAGGAATATCAATGCTGCCTTGCCACGGGTCCACACAGGTTATCGAAACGTCGGGGCATTTCTCGATCAGGAAGGTTGTTGCCCTTCCCTCGAAACATCCAACCTCAAGGACTTTGGTTGGCTTCACCATATCGATAATCATGCCCCAGACCGAGGCGCCGGGCGACTTAAGAAACCAGTCATTGGTGAAGTTCATTACTCACCCGATAGAAATCACCTTCCTTGACGAAAGGAACCGGCGCCATGAATATCTTTTTGCCGAAATGGCCGGGCATAATCGTCGGATCAAGCCAGCATTGATAGCCGAGCTTTTTTGCGTCCTCAAAAAACCCCAGATCCTCGCCGCGAAACTGGCCGTCATGCACCTCGAACTTGAACACCCACGGCAAGCCATCCTGGGTCATATACCGAATGAGTGGAGCCTTGGCCGACAAGTCCTCTAGAACGCGGCGGTGCAGAACCGATAGCCCTATTCCCATCCCATCAATCGCCGCGCACCCGTGCTCGTTGATTGGTATTTTCTGCCCGTCCGGAACCTTGATGAAAAAGCCCATCGGCTCCTGCCGGGTCGGATAGGCCGCGAGCACAATGTCCATAACGGTAGACATCGCCAGCAATCGAACGAATTCCTCGGGTTTCCAGATTAGATCGCTATCGATGAACGCCAGCCGGTTCGCTTCACCCGATAGAAACTCAGCCACAGCAACATTGCGGCCGCCGCAAAGTGTGCCGCCGATCTGGAACGCGAACTTGTGCGGAATGCCCTTCTCGCGCAGTAGGGCCAGCGTGTCCATTATTGCTATGACCGTCTGGGGATGGATGACATCCTTCACGGGCATGGCAATAGAGACGTTTAGACCTTTGAGATTGTAGGATTTCACTTTCCCTCCCCTGGAAAGACGGCGGGGGTTTTAGCCCCCGCCGATAGTGACTTAACCTGATGCGTTGCCGGTAACGTATGCGATGATGATGTCGGCAACCCCGGCGCTTGAAGCCGCGCCGGTTTCCGTGGGTGCGGCCGTGATCGTGTGCTCGACCGTGCCCTGGATGTTGGTTGTCGATCCCAACTCGTCCAACACGATAAAGCCGACAGCCGCAGCCGTGAGTGCGGTTGCGTATGCCGAGGTAACGGTCGTTGCCCCGATATAGCCAACGTTGACCACGTTCGTCGTGGTGGCGTTGAATGCCGTGATGACATGAACGCCGCCCGCGACAACTGACGCAAAGGCCGGGATTTTCCCAACCGTGATGATCGTTGACGCAGTTGCATCCGCAAACGTGTATCGCTTGCGGAGGTAGTGCAGTTGCTGCTCGCCGGCGTCCCTGACAGTGACGCCCGTATTGAGTGAGGTAGCCATGTTGTGTTCTCCGTTCTTTCAGGGATTAAATGTCGGCCGGGGCGTAGACGAAGCCGGTCGCGGTTCCCCACTGGACGAGCTTGCTGCCGGTGCTCGGATGCTTTTTGAACATCTTCGCAACGCCGTAAGCCGTCTCGACGCCGGTGCCCGTGATGAAACCGTAGTCGTCTTCCTTGCGGAAAGTCGGCTTCGGCATCTGACCGATTGCGAACGCTGCCGCCTGCTGACCGCAGAGGAACACAGGCTCGACGCGAGTGCTGTTCGCGCCTGCCGTCTTGAGCGTCGTCCAGACGTTCGACACGAACGAGGAGATTTCCGGCACCATCCGGACGATCACGCCATCATAAATCTGAT
>Ga0193738_1001166_pt1 | contig 10849 bp, 11 predicted proteins | sample L2a1metaG_FD_144927 | JGI IMG/M metagenome (GOLD analysis project Ga0193738, IMG submission 144927) | Soil microbial communities from a riparian zone of the East river system, Colorado, United States - L2a1 | ecosystem: Environmental > Terrestrial > Soil > Riparian zone | place: USA: East River...
AGAGTTCCTAAAAGAAAAGATAGCCTAGATTCAATCATGATATGAATTTAGAGATTGATTGCTATGAATGGGTTATTGGAAAGATGGAAGTGAATAAGATTCCTTTTGATAGACTTGAACGGATTATTAAAGCAACTATTAAAGATCTAGAAATGAGAAAAGATAAGGCCATGGTAAGAACTGATACTGACAATTTATGGACAAAGATTGAATCTCTTCAATGGGTTTTGTTTGTCATATTTGCTATAAAGAATGATAGAATGGTTGTAATTTAAGTTAGGAGCTTTTTGTTATCTAAATGATCTTTTCTGCCCCTTGCTTCTGGTCACTATAAAGAATGGAAGTACTACGTACTAACAAATTTAGGTCATTTGGACGGCGATAATATTTGGGGACGATAGACAGTATTTTTTCTGCATACCTTCCCTAAAATGATATGTACTCATTTCCGATATTATTATTGTGAAAGTCGACGCTATAAAGATGCTCCACGTTTATTTGTGAGTTTTATGGTCCTTTGAATGAACTGGAAAGTGGAGGGACATTTTCTACAATATTCCCAAATTCACACATAAAATAAAGATGATCATTTTTAAGTAATATCCCTTGGAGCTGCTTTCTTTCTTGCTCACTAAACATGGTCAGCGTCTTAATGGAAACTAACTATGGGCTGGTTGTGAATGGATGGATTGACTTCTTAGTAAATATAACTGAAATTAGGATTGCATACGTGGTTAATATGACGAAGTTACGATCAAACCGTGTCATCAGAATTTGCGTTTTTCGTCATAATGAGAGGGATCTCGCCTCTTTTATCGTGATCCTTCATGTGCTCAGAAGCTATTTCTTTGTCTAGGTTTTTACTACAAATTCTGCATGAGACCATAAAGTAAGACTTTCAGTTAGGTGTAGTTAAATGTTTACTAAAACTTGAGTACATCACATCACGAGTTGCAATTTCTGAATTAATATTGTCATGTCAGAATTTAGGTCCAGAAACCAAATCTAATTCTAACATTGGGTCTGTCAGAGTTTTGGGATTATTAACGATCGACATCAAATTTAGGCAAAAATGTAGATTCAGAAGATTGCAGAATCATCCGAGTATTGCAGAAGAGAAGTAAATTATTATGCGAAAAAGTGGTTTTCGAATAGACATGACCATTTATTTTCTGAAGATTCGGGTTAAGAGAATATTTTTATCAGTCCTATCTCTAATATACGATCGGACTTAATGAGTGGCAACACAGACACAACTGAAAGAAACAATGGCGAGGATCAGAAATTAAATCTGGAGGATTTGATAGCGGAGTTTGGTAAGGAGGAGTTTGATGACGAAAGCGATTACGAAGAAAGAAAATAATATTGTAACTATTAATAATCTGTTATCAATCATACCTCTTTTAGATCGCAAGTATCCTTGCAATTTTTTGATTTAATTACGCTTAAAATTCCTTCTATCTTACTACTACACTACCACGCATTGTATTAGGATGTAATGAGCAATAATATTCAAATGTCCCTGGAACTCTGGAAGCTATTGCAGTCGTAAATGATTGCTGCGTAGACAAGTAAGCAGTATTGATATTCAATTCATCCACAATAAAATCATGTCTCCTAACGTCCTTATTCAATATTGAGATCTTCTTTGGGATATCGACTTTAGCATAAATAGTTGGATTCGTCTTATTAAAAGCATCATTTTCTGCTATTATGAGCACACCCTCGACATTTTTTCCTGCTGATTCTTGTGGAGCATTGAGTAGATTTCCGATCCCCCAAAGTGCTCCGACGACAGTAAATGAAATTGCCACAATGGCAATGATATTATTACGCCACATTACTCCAATTGGTAGGCATTCGTTTCAGGGTGGAATATCCAGTTAGTATCCAGTTCGTTTAAAGTTATTTTCAAAGCACTACCATACTTTATTGGTAAAAGATTTTATATAGTCTAGATAGTCTATGCTTCTCTCTAAATTAATACCAGATTTATTGCTACTCTAACCATAGCTCGCGTATCTCCTCCTTAAGTCGTTACGTAGTTCGGATGCAAGTTTTTCAGCAACCTCTTTCTGGCTTTCGTCAGGTCCTGCCAGATTTTGTTCTGTATATACAAATGGACCATATGCATAACTTTTTCCATTTACCGGCTTGACAGTTTCAAGTGAGCCAAGTATGGAATTGAATTGAGCATTCAGCTCTACGTCTTTGGCAGTGGCATTCGAATACTGTTCTTCAGATAACTGCCTTAACAAATTCATCATTATCGAAGGATCGAGCTTCCTATAGCCAAACGGAGCCAAACCCCTGCCAAGTCGTCTCTCGATTTTGATGGAATCTATGTCTACTTTTGTACCTAGCACCATTGGGCGAGGTTTATAAATTGAATCAATCTTGAGTTGCCATACTTCATCTGTGCTCGATACGGTCGCGTCGAAAAATCCATCTCGGTGGGAGCTTGTTGATATAATAAAATTCCAATTCTTTGGATTAGATGAATATCTCCCAAAAAGATATTTTGCTAGCGTACTGTCCTCTAAAATCTCCATACTAGAACAAAAGTACTAAGACAATAGACCCATATTTAGTTTCTTGATCCTACAAGAGCTCTACCTTTTGACTTGTATGTGACAGGGTTCTATGACCATAACCTAGAAATTTAAATCAAAAACTAGCCCGTGTGTATTCCTATATGCACTTATCTGAAGACAGGAACATAATTTCAGGTTTTGACCTTAACTTCCGAATGAATATGATTTCTAGTTAATGACATGAATCAGTTCATAGTGTAACAGTTATAACTTCAAAGACCCGATACGTGGGTTGTACTAACCCAATGAGCAATGAGAAAAGACATCAAAATGATCAGTATACAAACTCTCCCATCCTTCCAGGTGAGCATTTAGCATCTATAGAGGAATTTGAGAGCGGAAAAAATACGTATGTTGATAATGGTTCAATCCGTTCGACGACGGTCGGAAAGAAGGTCTATGATTTTAGAACTCGAGTCGTAAGAATCGATCAAAGTAATTCTCCTATTTTGCCAAAAATTGGGGATATTTTAGTTGGGTATGTAGAAATGTTGTTTGGAAGCATGCTATCAATTCGGATCTTGTTCATAAATGATAAGAAATCATCCTCTGGTTTCTCTGCGATTACATCTGCCCGAGTCAGTGGAGGAGGATGGGGACGGGATAGAGGGGATCGAAGGGGAGGAAAAATTATCTTTAGGGTAGGGGATATTATTAAAGGTAGAGTGGTAAGCTTGTTGAATTCAACAATTCATATAGTGATAGACGAAAAAGAGTTTGGGGTACTTTATACTATTTGTTTTAATTGCGGGGGAGACACTGTGCGTGTGAACAATAATACCATAAAATGCATCGAATGCGGCGTATACGAAGACAGGAAATTAACCCACGATTATGGTAAAGATACTTTACTGTTAATTCATAAAATTGGAAACAATTAAGTCAATGGCCATATGGTAACACAGAAGGTTGCATTTCAAGGTGAACCTGGTGCCTACGGAGAGATGGCAACATTAAGTCAATTTCCAAAAGCTGAGCTACTTCCTGCTAAATCATTCCAAATCGTGTTTCAAAGTCTGGAATCAGGGGCCGTTGACTTTGCAGTGATCCCAATCGAAAACTCAATCGAAGGGAGTGTCAATGAAACCTACGACCTTCTCCTTAATACGAACATGGTGGTGTGTGGCGAAGTTTATCAACGGATTAGACACTGCCTTATCACTAACCCCGGCGCAGATAACTCAAAGGTTAAGTCTGCGTATTCTCATCCTCAAGCTCTTGCCCAATGCAGAGTGAACTTGCAGAAGAGAAATCTCGAACCAATTCCAACCTACGATACTGCGGGTGCAGTAAAAATGATTAAGGAAAAGAAATTGAATGATGCGGCAGCCATTGCAAGCAAGAGAGCTGCAGATCTTTATGGAATGGAAATTTGGGAGGAGAATATCGAAGATAAAACAAATAATTATACCAGATTTCTCGTTATGTCTAAAGTACAGTCAGAGCCCACGGGAAATGATGGTACATCGTTAATATTCTCTGTCAAACATGTCCCTGGAGCTCTGTATGGCATATTGGCGGAATTTGCCAGTAGAGGTATTAACCTTACCAAAATTGAATCCCGCCCTACAAAGGAGGTCCCTTGGGAGTACTATTTTTATGTGGATTTCGATGGACATAGAAATGATAAACAGATAAGAGATTTGATAAGAGTATTAAAGAAGAAAACAATGTTTATTAAAATATTGGGCTCTTACAAGAGGGGCGAATTTCATTAGTCTACCGGTTTTTTAACTTTAAACTTAATCCTGTTACTATTACCCCAGTTACAATTAACATCAGCTGTCCGCTGAACGCGATTGGATTACCCTTGGTATACGCACTACCCACTATATTCAGTTGAGAATCTCCGACATTCTTGACCGTGATTGTATGTTCTCCTTCTTTCTTGGCAACAAGAATGTAATGAAAGTATGAAGAATCATTATCTGATCTTATTATTTTTCTATCTGGATCAGCAATTGTGATATTAAACGATGACCCTGTTAGCGTAATATTTGCTGTATTTCCGATATTCATGTTAGGGGTAATTATGTCAATCTTGTCAGGTTGTATAGAATTGTCTATCGATACTTCAACTGGGATACTGTTATAAATGGCAGATACAGTTCCGATGAATATGAATCCCAACCCCGCAGCCAAAAGTGCGTAAAAAGTTTTCTTCCGTTTTGATAATTTCATTCTTCAGTATGTCTTTCTACGTACGTTTATAAAAATAAGAGGAGGATGTCAATTTTTCAAGGTGCTTGAATCTCCCTAACACTAAGGTTTTTGAAGTCCCAGACTATGTTATCTGATCTGAATGTAACTATCGAGCCACCATTAGTAATTACATAGTTTTTGGGTCTACCACAATCTGCACTATTGAATTCGCTATCAGGGCTTTTTGCATACCAATTGCCAGTGTCGGTTAGATTTGTCACTTGCACCCAATAGTTTGTGTTTCTATTATCAACGTAAGATTCCATTTTCACATTTGTGTTATTGTTTGTGTTATACATTATTGCTTTAAATCCAATCCACCGATTAAATAGTGGATCAGTTACTACTTTATCTCTGCCGCGTTCGTCGGCGTATCCACCTGGGAACCATATTTCTTTTTTCCAGCCAACCGTTCCATTTATATCCAGGATCGCTGTAAGCGCTGAACCCTCACATGGAGCTTCGCTTGTATGTCTTCCACCTCGAGCCAGCCAATTCAGATCAAAATCATCAGTATTAGCAAGGCTGTTACCATCAATAGGAACCGTATTTACTACTTTGGCATATCCTGTTATCTCTACGTCCCTCCAAGGTGCCATATTTTGAGGGGTATCGACATTTAAGCGCACATTAGTATTATTTACACGCCATGAACCATCAACCTGTCTGGTAATATTTGCGTCGGATGTAATAAAAAATATTCCATCGCTCCGGGGGTCATCCATATTGATATGCCATTCCCTACCGCCTTCTCTTGTTGGATATATTTTCTTCGTTCCGAAGATGTCATTGGCGGTGGAGCCCTGAGATGATGAGGAAGAGTTAGAGGGGGATTCTGAAGTGCTCTTGGCTTCTGCGATTCGGTCGGATGTATAAGAACTATTACCTATTAGAAGTTCTTTCGTCGCAGGAGTTTGGAAAACAAGAATTAGTACAATAGAACAAGAAGCAAGTATGTAATTTTTTCTCATGGTGACAGGTATTAGATTTCTAACTCTAAGTAAATCTTGTGGTAGATCTATAATACAAATAATTTGATTCATTCATAGATTAGCTTGTCCTTTGAATTACAATTAGTTTCCTAGAATTACTGGTCAGATTAAGTGAGCAGAATTTTAGTGTTACTTCGCTTGCTTCACTCGATCTGATGGTGAGTTCTGGATGTTAACTGTATTCAGAATAGATCTTAGCTATAATCAGGTGTTACATTTTAACACTCTTAAAAAATCATTCCAAAAATAGATATTCTCTGATTAGTAGGGAGATTCCTCTACATCTTACATGATTTTTTCGATTAATCTCGGTTAGGATGAAATGGCATTTTAAGCGGATAAAAATCATTATTGTATTCTACCCAATACAACACAAAAACAACATACCTGCTTACATTACATTCCTCACATATACAGTCATGTCACTTGGATTCTCAGAATCCTAAAATGTAGTAAAGGATTATAAGAACTTCATACAGAGGTCTTGTCATAGTCGAGATGATAGAAAATCATTCATCAAAGATCGGAGTATTAAATCGTTCATTATTTGTCATTCTTCTTACATGTTCTTTTCTGCTATTATCTCAGTCTAATATGTATAGTGTATCTTCAAGCATTGTCACAGATGAAACAGTAATTATTCCAGAGCAACATCCCCTCAAGGTTGAGAAAGGGAATCTGAATGTTGTAGGAGTAGTGAGAAACAATGGGAGTATCCCAGTTCAAGTCATTGTAGGAGTGAATATTACAGAAAATGATGGTAATCAGGTTGTTTCGAATATGCGAGATACAGTGATACAGAATGCGACATACAGTAGAATCGTGTATCCCTCTACTGAATCTCCTTTTAAATTTATTGTTCCTCCTTCAGACAACTCTGTAGTGAGCAATGCCTTTATAGCAAATGTAAAAGAAGTTCCTAATCCATTATACGAAAACTTGGTGTTGAACTATAGTAATATTCCCGTGGGTGAAAATAAGGCATTAGTAGGAACTGTCAAGAACGTGGGCTCATTCGATCTTCATGACGTTAGTATCTATGCTTCAGTTCATAACAAGAATAGGACACAAATTGATTCAGTTAAGAGCATTCCAATTTCGATTGTAAAATCCGGCCAGGAACAACCTTTTAATGCTATTCCCGATCCAAGCATGAAAGATGAAGTAGAATATTTCAGTTGTGCCGGTCTCGATTTTGATCAACCCATGACGACTCTAAAGGTAGATGATGATGAATTCATACCATTCGACTTGCAGGCTATTGCTAAAATAAGTAGTCTCGAGTATCTGAATTCCACGGATAGTATTTCATTCGGAGTTAAACACTATAATCCAGAAGGCGGCGACCTTTCTCTAAAGGTGCCCCAGTTATCAAAAAATCATTCTATACGTGTAACAATGGATGATGAAATATATGATGGTACGTCAATTAGAATGGATGGGAAGACGATTCATATCGACATATTTATTCCACCTGGAGACCATGAAATGGATATTCAGGGAATTAGAGACAAATTGTAACTACAGCGTTGTAGGGATTCTTGGTACGTATTCAAAGCCAGCAATAATTACACAATCTGTCATTATTAAACGGGAGTCAATCTGTAAATTAAACAAAATATAAGCTCCTTGGTTTCTAAAGCTATGTATTCGTAGTTTATATAGATAATAATAAGTCGAACCGGAGATTCCGCATTACGGTCCATACGGCATCCTCATAAAGCCAGGCAATGATTGCGTGTAGGTCAATCTGAAATGTTGTCTTGCACATATTCTTTTGACCCAAATTGATTCGTTTGTTACATCATGCAGATAAGGTGAACTGCTTGCTCTTTGGTTCAATATATAGTTCTAGAACCCCCCATACCAACCAAGCCGCTTCGGAGAGTTGATAGCTATTCAATCGCTTGTATATATGACAAAATGATCTGTTCATTATTTCTAATCTTGTAATTCCTTACCCGAGTACATATTTACCAAAAACTTGGATTATTCCTAGTTTTAGTACTTTCTTGTGTAACCGGATTGAAGATATCACCTGCGACTAGATAATGAATTTATACATTTTGCCATAGGATTCTATCTGTAGTAGAAAATAATACAATTGTTAGATTGTTTACGATCGATTTTCAGTGAATCCCTAGGGAATAGCGTAGCTATATTTTCGATAGGTTCCTGGTAGGGAAATAGTTATGATTCCATGATATAGTATTGCATAAGTATTAAAGGAGATAGATGACTTCACTAAATTTTTTTAAGTACTAAAGTAAAGAACCTCACAAATAGTAATGTAGTTATTTTTCCTCTCAAATGCCATATTCGAATCTGAACTTAATTCCAACTTACGCATCTATTATTCTCATCTCATCGTTATTGTTGGGAGGATCTTTTTTGATGATTTCAGCATATGCAGATGACGATGAAGACGAAGATTACAAAGACGATATAGATCAGGATGTTAAACAAAAACAAGAATGTAAAATCGGCGTATTTGGTGATCCGGAAGATTCAGTCTCTTCAACTGTACAAGGACTATGCAACCAGCAAGCACAAAATAATGTAGACTCGGATAGCAGCCTAGGCGGAATAGGAATTTCTACGGGACAGTAAAACATCAGAGGTAACTTCTTGAACTTGGGACTGCGACCATACACTAACTTACTTTTTGCTCCTTTATGGGTAATACAAGTTTCCACTTTCAACTAATCTGACCCGTCGAGAATGGTTTTTCCGAATTCTATCATTAATTCTAAAGGAGTATTCCAAGTAGTGAAATTCATAGTCGATGATAAATACAGTCGTGAAATATTTAAGGTACCCAAAGATACGAATCCATCAAGACAGGAGCCAACGCTCGGTTACCATAGAAATAGGATGCATGCATTTCCACCAGTTTTGCATGCTTCCTATCATACACTCGCTAGCGACCTGACCATCGCTCCGAGTGTCTAACCAAATTACTACTTCCTACTCGATCTCTAGGCAATTATAGATGAAGGAAGGATTTAAGAAAATCTCAGCTACAATGTGAATCGAGTAGGAAGTTTTTCAAGAATGTCATTTTATTTCATATACACAAATTCTGTACACACAATAATTAGCTATTGGTTCCAAGGTAATCTATCCAGCAAATTAGTCTACGGCAATTCCTTTGGAATTGGATAGTTTTGGAAAATCTCACAAAAAACAGAAGGGCAAAGATTGGAAAGGTTGAATCTCAATGTTGGTCCAGATCTTATGTAACTGCTTTTTCAACTACCCTTTGCTGACACTCCTACTACTTCACTCCTTCCCTTTCACGTGATACATTGTAAATATGTCGGCTGCCATGACCCTTATAGTACTTTTTTGGGGCAGATGCACGCACATAATTAGATAAAATGAGTTTACAGGAGCATGTAACCAGTTAGAATTCTTATCTTGGTTATCACTTTGATATTATATCTGGACATTCAATTGATCGATCGGTGTTGTTCTTTAGTTCGGTGAAAAAGTGTTTGGAATAACAGTCTAATGGATTATCCACATACGTAGACTAATTGTGATACATCTAATAGACCAGAAGGCAACTACTTGAGACGTTAGTGCTGAGTCGATATGAGTGGTATAGTTATTTGCACCAAATAGTGGCTGTCTAGGCTATCGGTGAAGAAAACAGGGTAGAACCTTTTTGGTACATTTTCTCCTAACCCTAATTGAGTAATGGCAGCACGATTAAGGTACCATATATTCCTGTATCTACGTTAACATCCAACCCATAATTATTGTTCCGTATTTGCTATCTTTGCATTAATCATCCCTTGACCTTCTTTGTTTCGGTTTCAAGCGGGTCCTTCTATTGTATCATTAGCAACTGTTCGACTGGTAAGTGCCAGCTATAACAGACCTACTTCTAAGTCTTTTCTAATTCACCAGATGGCCTTTATGAATTATCGGGATTACGTGAGTGAGCTTATGGGGTCGGCCGGATTCGAACCAGCGGCCTCCAGCGCCCGAGGCTGGCATCATACCAGGCTAGACAACGACCCCTACGATTGGGTTAACCATTTCAATACTATAAAACTTTGATAGGTTATTTTCAATTCTAACCTAGCAAGAGGCGGCCATAATCCTTCACGTACGCTACACTCGACTACGATGATTTTTGAGCATATAATACCTAGTATACTTATCTAGCAAATATGTTCTCACCAAAGCACAATTGCATTGTTACCATCAAGTTTATGGGAGTCCAAATAAATGAATATGAAGCAGTTTATGTGAATATGAGACGCAAAAGTTTTGCACTCGTGGCGATATCAGTAATCGCAGCGGCATTAATGTCTTCAATAATTCCATCGGGGAGCTTTGAATTAATCTATGCTCAAGAAGATGAGAGTAGTCAGGACAATGGCTCCGAGGAGAACCAACAGAGTGAGGATGAATCTGATAACGAGGAAGAAGACAATGACGCCCGGTCTCAAGATGACGACGACGGAGGTGAAGATGATAATGATGACGATGAGAGCTCCAGATCTCAAGACGATGATGACAGTGATGAGAACAGTGATGAGAACAGTGATGATGACAGTGATGAGAACAGTGATGATGAGAATGGGGATGAGGGCGATAGCAGCGAGACAGGAACAGAACAGGAGAGTGAACAGAAGAACGTGTGCAGCGGATGGGCAGTGTGTATTAATGAGGCGACAAACGCGGAAGACTCCGCAATAGGAGGAGGGTTAGGTGCACAGACTGTATCAGAAACACCAATGCTACTTTCATTGCCGCTTTAATCCAATCCGTAATCCGTCCTATTTTTTTGAATCTGGTCATTTACTAGGTTTTAAGTTTTGTAATTTTTAATTTTCCGACGCGATCTGTGTTTATTGCCTTTGTTGGAGACGGGTTATACTGGATTGTCTTTCCCTATCAAGCTTGCTTGGTAGGACATCAAGCATTTACACAGGTTTTTAGCAATTAAGGTATTGTCAGCATTATGAACACAGTTTGTCGTCGCGACTTGGCTAACACCGTTTTATTGTCTATAAAAAGAAGAATATACAAGGAAAGGTGGGGGAG
>Ga0193738_1001169_pt1 | contig 10833 bp, 7 predicted proteins | sample L2a1metaG_FD_144927 | JGI IMG/M metagenome (GOLD analysis project Ga0193738, IMG submission 144927) | Soil microbial communities from a riparian zone of the East river system, Colorado, United States - L2a1 | ecosystem: Environmental > Terrestrial > Soil > Riparian zone | place: USA: East River...
AATGTAATGCCTGATATATGGTCTTTATATTTTCTAAAAAGCTCAAAACACATTTTATATACTTCCTGTTGCTTCATTTCTTTTTCAGGAGTAAAAGTAGTATCATAATCAGAAGCTTTTCTTTCTCTTGCATTATGCTCTTTTGGATAAACTGAAATATCAAGTTCTGTTAATTGTATTTTCAATCCAAGTTTCGAAAAATCTTCCAGTGTTTTTTCCAGTTGTTCTCTTGATGGTTCGTTAATTGCCCAATGCCCCTGAAGGCCGATGCCATGAATGGGAATACCTTTTGCCTGCAGACCTTTTACCATTTTTATAATTTTCTCTCTTTTTACAGGATTGATCTCATTATAGTCATTGTAAAATAATAACGCATCCGGATCGGCGGCATGTGCATATTCAAATGCTTTTTCAACAAACTCTTCGCCGCATATCTGGTAAAATAATGATGGACGAAAATATTCATCTGCCTTATCTGAGATCACTTCATTCACTACATCCCAGGCATAGATAGTTCCTTTATATCTTGAAACAACGGTTGTAATATGTTCTTTCAATCGTTGTAATAAAACTTCTTTTGTTACTTGCTTAGCCGGCACGGTTGATGAATCGGTAAAAAACCAACGTGGGGTTTGACTATGCCAGCATAATGTATGTCCACGAAGTTTCATATTATTTCTTTTTGCAAATGCAGCAATGGAATCACCACCCGCCCACGCATAAAAATTTTCTCTTGGGTGTATTGGACCCATCTTCATAGCATTTTCCGCAGTCATACTCCCAAACTGTTCAACTATTAAACCAGCTTCATCTCTTTTCAATGATTGCGGGGAAACAGCAACTCCCATAGTGAAATAATCTTTGTAAACATCCTTTAATGTAATGTTAGGTTGGGATTGTGTTTGTGACTGTTTGCTGCTGTTACACTTTAAGCATACAATACAAATGATTAGTATGTTTAGAACTGAAAATATTTTTTTCATAAAAAATTATATAAAAAGATCAAGTAATAGAACGCCCATTAAACCTAAAATAGAAATCACTGTTTCCATAACCGTCCACGATAAAAAAGTTTGCTTAAGTGATAGTTTGAAAAATTCTTTAAACATCCAGAACCCCGAATCATTAATATGCGATCCAAAAACACTGCCGCTACCTACTGCCAACACCATCAATTCAGGTGAAACAGCCCCGGCTACAACTAACGGCGCAACAATTCCTGCTGCAGTAATGCCCGCTACAGTAGCTGAGCCAATAGCCACCCTGAGTAATGCAGTTATCACCCATCCAAATATTAATGGAGGCATTTGCCATTTTGTACTGAAGGATGCAACATAATCACCTGTACCGCTATCGATCAATACCTGTTTAAATACACCACCTGCAGTAATGATTAATAAAATCATTGCGATACCTGCAATCGCTTCACTTAACCATTTCATCACTGTTTCCATTTTATGTCCGCTTCTTAATCCAAAAAAATAAACCGCTGCTATAACAGAAATCAACAATGCAATAGTTGAGTCGCCAATAAAAAGTATAATTGTTTTTACCAACGATGGTTCAGTAAGAAAATTAGTTGCCAGTACGGAAAGTGTAATAAGGAATACAGGCAACAATGCAATCATAAAACTTGGGAGTGTAGCAGGTAATGTTTTACCTTTCACGTTTTCTTCTGTAGAAAAAAGCGATACGGTATCGGTTTTTATTCTTTGCAAAATCCTTCCGAGAAAAGGGCCCGCTATAATAACTGCGGGAATGGCAATTAAAATTCCATAGATCAACGTTTTGCCCATATCAGCCTTAAATGCATTTACTAATACTACAGGCCCGGGATGTGGTGGAAGAAAACAATGTGTTGTGCTGAGAGAAGCAGCCATTGGAATAACAATGTATAATAAAGGCAAGCCCGTTTTTCTTGCCAGTGTAAAAACCAATGGAACAAGAATAACAAAGCCCGCATTATAAAAAAGTGGAATGCCTATCAAAAACCCTGTTAGTAAAACAGCCCATTGAATATTTTTTTGACCAAAGCTTTTTATAAGTGTTGAGGAAATTTGTTCTGCTGCTCCGCTTATTTCCAAAATTTTTCCAAGTATTGCGCCAAGACAAATAATTAACGCTAAACCACCTAATGTACTAGCCACTCCTTTTTCAACCGTTTTCATTAATGCTTCCGGCTGAATTCCCAAACACAAACCTGTGAGTATCGCTACAAAAATCAATGATAGGAACGGGCTTACTTTTTTAACTGAAAGAAAAACCTGCAACGCAATCGCCAGTATGATGATGATAATTGTCATTTTATTGAACCGTATTAATTAATGTGCCGATATTGTCAATAGAAATTTTTATTTCATCACCACTCTTCAACGTAAAATCATTTCCGGGTACAATGCCCGTTCCGGTCATAATTAAACAACCATAAGGAAAACTGCATTCCCGGTAAACAAATGATACCAGTTCCTGCGTTGTCCGTTTCATCTGGCTGATAGCAATTGAATCAGCAAATACGATTTCATTATTCCTATTAATGGTCAATTGAATTTTTGTACTGCTGTCAAGAGGTTGTTCCGTTACATAAATGCAAGGGCCTAATGCCGCACATTTATCATAGGTCTTAGCCTGTGGTAGGTATAAAGGGTTTTCACCTTCAATACTTCTGCTGCTCATATCATTGCCGATTGTATACCCAATAATTTTCCCTGACGATGTAACAACCAAAGTCAATTCAGGTTCAGGCACATCCCATGTTGAATCTTTTCTTATGCGTACAAAATCATTTGTACCAACAATTCTATGTGGCGTAGATTTAAAAAATACTTCGGGTCTTTCGGCTTCATATACTTTACCATAGAAATCTGCGCCGCCAGATGCTTTTGATTCTTCCTGCCGGCCAACTTTGCTGCGTAAATAAGTAACCCCGCAAGCCCATAATTCCTGGCTATCGCCAATAGGTGCAAGAGAATCTTTTAACTCATTTGTTGAAGCAGGTAATGACAGAAGCAGCCTTTCCATTTTTGAATACAGGTTATCATCATTGATAAACGTCTCCCAGCTTTCATCAGTTACCGGGTAATATTTACCGTCTTTCTCGATAACAACCCCATTATTTGTTTTATACAATCTCATATAAAATAAAAATTAGTTGATTTTAATATCGCTCCACAACCATATTAATGACTCAGGCAAAATAGAACCAGCATGTTTACCGCTATGCGTACCTACACCTTTTTCAAATTTCAATTCATAGTTCTTAAACTTAAACGCCGATTCCATTTGCAGGTTTGACAGCCACCAGTCGCCATGCTCATTATTCAAATCATTACTCCCGTCCTGCATAAATATTTTTATGTCTTTTCTTTTGTTTTTTCTAATTATAAAAGGGTAGCTATGGCCACCGCGTATATCTGTAAAACTTCCATAATGACTCATCACTTTATGAAAATAATCAGGTCGTTGCCATGCAGCAGTAAATGCACAAATAGCCCCCGAAGACAAACCGCCTATCGCATGCATTTTTGGATCGCTTGAGATATTATATTTCTTTTTCAGTTCAGGAATAATTTCATCAATCAGCATTGTTGTATACTTATCGTTCAGTACATCGTATTCATCTGCTCTGTTACTACCGCGAAACCTGTTTTCCGGATATTCTTTTGAACTATGCCCCGGGTTTACAAACAAGCAAATAGTAACAGGTAATTTTTTCTGATGAATAAGATTATCATAAACAACCGGCACTCTGAATTCCCCTGTTTCATTTGCATAAGCATGCCCATCCTGGAAAATCATTAATGCCGCAGGCTTTGTTGAATCGTATTGCGCAGGCACGTAGAAATAGTACTCCCGGAAATTATTATATAGTTTACTTGACCATTCATATTTTGTCACAATTCCTTTTGGTACACCTTCCTTGCGGTAAGAGTCAGGGCCGAGTTTATATAATGAGTCCTGCGCAGTAAGAGAGATTGCACAAACAGATAAGCAAATCGCCAGGACAAAAATTTTCATTACCTATTGTTTTAATCTCTTAATTTAATTCTCAGCACATACATATCATTTGTCAAATACAATATTTTTTCATCTGGCGATAAAGCGCAGTTACTTGATGAATTTTCTAATCTTATCAGTCCTAATTTTTTTCCTTCGCTGTTGAAAATATAAACACCACCCGGCCCGGTAGCAAATACATTTCCGTTTTTATCAACTTTAAACCCATCGGGTAAGCCACGCCATGATTTATCACGATCTGCTGCACTGTAAAAAATTTTTCCGTTTATTAATGAATCTCCGTTTACATCAAATATGTACCAATTGGGTTTATTCGGATCGGAGCAGGCAACAATAAGTTTCTTTTCTCCGGGTAAAAAAGCAATACCATTTGGTCTGGTTATGGAATCTGTTAACAGAATTACTGTGCCGTCTTTTTTAATCTTATAAACTCCATTGAAAGAAATCTCTTTCTCAGGATCATCATCATTTTGCATCGGAAGGCCATACGGCGGATCCGTAAAAAATAATTCTCCTTCGCTGTTATATACGCAATCATTCGGGCTACTGAAACGCTTACCGTTATATTTATCAGCTAGTGTTATAAATTTTGATTCGGGTTTATCAAGCGGTGCATCCATTCTTGCCATTTGCCTGTTGCCATGCTGACATAAAACCAAGCCACCATCTGCGTCGAGTGTTAACCCGTTACTGCCCGGTTCTTTGCTTTTTGTTTCTGTACCACTGAAGCCTGAATATTTCAAATACACTTCTTTCCCTTTTTCTTCTGTCCATTTATAAATCGTATTCATTGGTACATCAGAAAATATCAGCATATTATGTTTGTCAATCCACAAAGGCCCTTCGCTCCATTCAAAACCCTCGGCAATGATTTCTGCTTTGGCATCTTTAGAAACGATATTATCTAATGAAGAATCATAGCGTTCAATCGTTCCAATTGTTTTGTATTTTTCTTCCATTGGCTGAGGTTTTTTTTCCTGGCTGTTACAGGATAAAAATGCACCTAATGCAACAACAAAAAACTTATTCATGTTTGAGATTTGAAAATTAAAATATTACTCTTAATGCGAATCTCTTGTCACTACACTTCCTGAACTTCCCTGTAAAAAATCCAGGTCAGCACCTTTATCTGCACCCAACACATGTTTTATATACATACTTACATATCCTCTTTCTGTAGCCGGTTTTGGTGCAATCCATTCAGCCCTTCTTTTCTCCAGTTCTTCATCGCTTACATCCAAATGTAATTTTCTTTGCGCAACATCCAGTTCTATCATATCGCCATTTTGCACCAATGCAAGGTTACCCCCAATAGCACTTTCAGGAGAAACATGCAGCACCGCAGTTCCATACGCAGTACCACTCATTCTTCCATCGCTTATCCTTACCATATCTTTTATTCCTTTCTGTAATATTTTTTTCGGCAAAGCCATATTTCCCACTTCTGGCATACCAGGATATCCAACGGGCCCCACATATTTCAATACCATTACACATGTTTCATCAATATCAAGATTGGGGTCATCAATCCTTTTATTATAATCTTCAATGCTTTCAAACACCACTGCCCTTCCTTTATGTTTCATTAATGAAGGCGAGGCGGCAGATGGTTTTATAACTGCCCCATTGAAAGCAAGGTTTCCTTTTACAACTACACAACCTGCTTCAGGTTTTATTGGTTTGTCATACCGGGCAATTACATCTTCATTATAGCAATCAGTATTGCCTGTAATATTATCGTGATGATTTTTCCCAGAAACAGTTATTACATTTTTATGTAAATGATCTTTTAATTCATTTAATATAACAGGTAATCCCCCTGCATAATAAAAATCTTCCATCAGGTATTGCCCCGATGGCATCAGGTTTAACAGCAATGGAATCTTACTGCCGAATGTATCAAAATCTTCTATTTTTAAGTCAACGCCAATTCGTCCTGCAATAGCAGTAAGATGAATAAGAAAATTAGATGAGCCTCCAACAGCAGCATTTACTTTAATTGCATTTTCAAATGCTTCTCTTGTCAGAATTTTATCAATCGTTAAATCTTCTTTTACCATTTCCACAATTCTTCTTCCGCTTAGCTGTGCCATTACTTTTTTTCTTGAATCAGCAGCAGGTATTGCGGCGGCACCTGATAAAGTGAGACCCAATGATTCAACCATACATGCCATAGTACTGGCAGTACCCATCGTCATACAATGACCAATACTCCTGCTCATACAACTTTCTGCAAACTCACAATCTTCCTGTGTCATCTTTCCCGTCTTCATGTCTTCATCAAATTTCCAGACATGCGTACCCGATCCAATTGTTTGCCCTTTATATCTTCCATTCAGCATTGGCCCGCCTGGAACAACTATCGTTGGCAAACCAACACTTGATGCGCCCATCACTGTTGAAGGAGTTGTTTTATCACAGCCAGTAAGCAGTACAACGCCATCAATTGGATTACCCCGAATAGATTCTTCAGCATCCATGCTTGCAAGATTCCTGAAAAGCATTGCTGTTGGTTTCAGTAATGTTTCACCCAAACTCATAATCGGGAACTCAACCGGGAAACCGCCAGCTTCCAGTACACCACGTTTCACTGCATCAGCATGACTGCGGAAATGTGCATTGCATGGAGTAAGTTCACTGAATGTGTTGCAGATACCAATCACAGGCCGTCCATCAAACATATCCATTGGCATTCCCTGGTTCTTCATCCAGCTCCTGTAAATAATTCCGTCTTTATCCTTTTTACCAAACCAGTCGTGGCTTCTTAATTTTTTATTCATGGCATATAGTTTAAACCCGCACAAAGTATGAGGCTGAAAGTTAGTGCAAGATTGTATGTAAGAATAATTTTATTCATTACTATTTTTGTTGGGTTTTTATGGAAGAGGATTTTATGTATACTATTAATGACAAGCCTGTATAGTTTTTGAAAAAAAGACCTTATGTAAAAACAAAAGGTCTTATTCTTATCTAAAAACTACTGCTGTACGAGAAATTATTTAAGGTTTATCCCACCAAACTTTTGTACTTAATTTATCAGGGCCCATTGCTGTAATTGCGGCATTTACATTTGCTGTATTTGTCGAAATTTCAGAAGTAGGATAAGTAAGCCTTCTTATAAATGTACCGTTTGGCACATCGGGGTTAGCTGGTTGTCCATACGGATTAGGCGTTAGTACCGGGAATCCACTTCTTCTGAAATTTGCAAATGCTTCGGGCCCATTTAAAAAAGATGATATCCAGTATTGCGTATTGATTTGCTGTAATTCTGTTCCTGCTCCAAGAGGGTTAGCGAGTACATAAATATCTCTTGCAGCTGCTGAAACAGCAGAGCCAGCATCATATGTTGCTAACTGATCCATGTGTGCCCTTATACCATCAGAAAAATATTGTGCCGCCGTACCTGTTGTAATCCATCCTCTGTGTCTTGCTTCTGCTAATAATAATTGAGTTTGTGATGCGGTAACAAAAAATACAGGGGCAGATACTTTTACCATACGTCTGCGATCAACCTGGCTATATTCATAAAAACTTACTAATCCATCTGCCGTAGCTGCTGCTGGTGCAGTGCCGTTATCTTTTCCAATAGGCATTCCTATTTGAACAGCAGCAGTTGTGTTTCCATTAGCTACTGTTTGATTAGGTCCTGAATTAGCACCTACGTAGCGAATTGCAATAGCAGATAACCTTGGATCATTTGTATTTTTTAGTTGATCGACAAATGGCTTGGTTAAATAAAAATTTGCTGCTTCAGTTCCATTCAGCATATTACCGATAGGCTGTGTGTAGTTTGCATCATGCCTCATGTATGCGTTGTCTGCATTGGTTGTAATCACACCTCCGGCCAAAGCTGCCGTTACAGTTGCAGTGGCTTTGGGAACATCGGCTTTGCTAAGCCTCATACCAGCCCTTAATAAAAGTGAGTATCCAAATTTTTTCCATTGGGCAATATTCCACCATACAAAACATCAGACGCTTCTATTGTACCGCCTGCATTTAATGCAGCAGATGCTTCCGTCAGTTCTTTTATGATATCTGTATAAATTGCCTGCTGTGCATCATACTTCGGGAAAAAAACCTGGTTAGTAAACCCGGCACCTCCTTCAGAATATGGAATATCTCCATGTTCATCTGTAAGAACCATAAAAGTATATGCCTGGAAAATGCGGGCCATATGATAAAGATTGCTTCTTGCCGGAACATCTTTTGTCCTTACAATTACATCATGTGTGTACTTGATTACATTTTGATAATAAGTAACCCAAACTGATCCTATTGTAATATCCCTGATGTCCTGGTTAAAATTAGCACCTGCTAATACACCACCGTTTGGTGTAACCATTTGCTGAACAATTCCTATATCGAAGATGACTGTTCTCGCGGTAAATGAAGCGTTGATTACAGCATTGTTTAATAAAAGCGCCGGATCAATTGATGTAGGGCTGGTTTTATTTTTATTCAAGCTTTCCAGTCCCTTATCACACGAAGTACCAAGAAGTACTAAAGCAAGCAATAAACTATAATTAATTATTTTTTTCATGATTCGTGTATTAAAATTTAATAGATAAGTTTAAACCCAATCCCCTTGCAGTTGGAAGACCAGGCGCTTCAAGTCCTACCTGGTTGTCGGAACCAAAACCAAAACTTTCCGGATCAATATTATCTACCCATTTTTTAATGATGAGTACATTGTTGGCAACAAAATCAAGTTTAAGCCCTTTAACTGGCCATTTTGCCGGAACGAACTTGGTGAAGTCGTATCCTAAATTTATCTGGCGAAGTTTCCAGTAGCCGCCGTTGTAAACTACATCTTCAATTATCTGCTGCGTACGAAGATGTTCCCAATAGGTTTGCACCGCAGCAACTGCTGTATTCTGGCCACCACTTGGATTTACACCTGCACCTGTTACTCCACTTGTTCTTCCCTCAAGTGTCCATTTATGTAATCCATGGCGTACTGCATTGAAGTTTGTACCTGATAGCATTTTATTTCCCAATTTATAATCAATGAAAACAGAAAGGCTGACTCCTTTATAGCTAAATGAATTTAGAAAACCACCAGTCCATTTTGGCAAGGCGCTACCAAATAAAACAAGATTGGTCGTACGCAATGGAAGTCCGTTCGTTTGAAAAATTCTTTGGTTTCCTTTTGTAGGATCGGTTGCATAACCAAACCCTGCAATCTGTCCCATCTCTTCACCTACTACATGTCTTACTTCTCCATTAAATGTGTGAGTACCGATTGTTATTCTTTCACCGGCAATATTGGTAAGTATGCTCAGCACTTTTGTTTTATTGTATCCTGTATTAGCAGTAAATTCCCATATAAAGTTTTTTGTTTTTACAGCAACAAGATTCAATAATGCTTCAAATCCCATGTTACGGCTTTTACCACTATTGATACGGGTATTAATAAATCCAGAAGCATCAGAAATTTGTGCCTGTACAATCTGGTCGGTTGTAATTTTCCTATAAGCGGCCAAATCAATATTTACTCTGCTCTTAAATAATTTTAATTCAAGGCCTACTTCGGTTTCAGCCACTCTGCTTGGTTTAAGATTTGCGTTGGGCACTGTTTGACCACTGGTACCTACTGCTACTGGTGTACCCGAAGGGTTATTTATTAAATTTGCATTGATAGCATAAAATAATTGATCTGCATAAGAGGGTACATCACCATCGCTGCCCACTTCTGCATAACCAATCCTTATTTTTGCAAAATCTAACCATACAATGTTTTTCAGGTTTTCCGAAAAAACATAAGCACCGGATATGGATGGATATAAAATGCTCCTGTTTTCAGGAGACAGTGTAGAGAACCAATCATTTCTTACTGTACCAGTTAGATACAATGTCCTGTTCCATGAAACCTCTCCGGAACTATACAAAGAATTTACACCAAATTCACTAAGTCCATAAACAGGGTTTTTTGCCCTGCCATTTTGAACAGTATAAAGTCCTCTTACAATAAAATCTGTTACCTGCACATTATTAATATCTATTCTTCTGCGCAATTGATTTCCTCCGCCTGTAAGCGTAACATCAAAATCGCCAAACTTTTTATTTGCGTTTATTAAGAAGTCAATATTTGATTCTCTAAAACGACGGGATTCCTGGGTAAAAACTCCATTTACAAAACCAGCTGCTGCCGGAGTTCGTGAAGCATGCCCGGTAGGAAAATTATTTACATCTTCATCACGGCTCCAGTAATCCTGGCCAAAGCGACCCTGTACAGAAAGCCATGGAAGGATATTATATTTCGCAGCTACATTTCCAAAAATTCTGTCACGGTTGATATTATGAAATTGTTCTGCTAAAACCCAGTAAGGATTTGTACGGTTCATAAACCTTGAAAAGATATATTCATTACCTGCTGCATTATATTTATTATCATTCAGCACCTGCAAAGGCATTGAAGTGGACATAGCCATAATGGTAGTTGGTATAGAGTTATCCTGGTTAGCAATATTTGGAGGGTTTTTATTCTTCTCCCTGGTATAATTAATATTGCCTGTAAAACTGAGTTTATCAGAAAGATTATGACTGAACCCCAGGTTGATTCCCTTACGATTTAAGCTGTTATTCGGAACGATACCTTTATTCTCAGTATTATTTAATGATAGATGTAAACCACCTTTTTCACCTGCTGCAGAAAGGGTTACAGTATTGGAAAAATTAGTGCCATTGCGATAAAATTCTTTTATGCGACTACCCTGCGGTGCATATGGAACTGTAAGGTTGTTAAACAAAATATGCGTCATACCTGGTGCAAACTTTTCACCGAAAGACCATTGACCGGATGTAGGGTTAGCAGACGTT
>Ga0193738_1001170_pt1 | contig 10833 bp, 11 predicted proteins | sample L2a1metaG_FD_144927 | JGI IMG/M metagenome (GOLD analysis project Ga0193738, IMG submission 144927) | Soil microbial communities from a riparian zone of the East river system, Colorado, United States - L2a1 | ecosystem: Environmental > Terrestrial > Soil > Riparian zone | place: USA: East River...
GATCTCTCGAATGCAAGTTTTGCGGATAGTGATCTTCGTGGCGCTGATTTTAGCGGCGCAAATCTTACAGGTGCAAATTTTACAAATGCAAAAACAGGTATCCCTCCGCTGAATACTGTCTTACTTTTTTTGGCAGCTCTTATCGTTTCACTATTATCTGGCTATGTCGCCATGCTTACCGGTCGCACAGTACAAACCATGTTGGCTTCAACAGATGAACATGTAAAGAACGCCGCCTATTTAGCGATCGCATTGGATCTTCTTTTTATCATCTATGCATGGTGGAAAGGTGGGAAGAATGCAATAAAGCACATGATCCTCCCTGTCATTATTTATGCCTTGTTGCTTGCTATTGTATTTAATCTTTCAGGACTCGGAACCGGTATGGGTATGCTCTATATGGTACTTAACATCGTTTTGATGGTGATCATGTTTATTGTGGGAACTATGGCAAGAGCTGCAGCTGGTAGTTTCTCGAATATACTTTTTATAATAGTCGCATTATCGGGAGGTATGTTTGGTAAAAGTGTTGGAGGAGGTATTGGAGCTCTTATCATGGCTGTGGCGTGTGCGGTCATAAGTAAAAAAGCATTAAGCGGCGCACAAGGATTTGATTTCTTACAAAGAATAGCATTATCAATTACAAAAAATTTCGGCACATCTTTTCGAAACACTAAACTGGCAAATGCCGATTTTTCAAGATCAAAGATCCAGAATGCTGATTTTGCCAATGCAGATGTTGCCGCTGTGAACTGGGGTGATTCAAAAAAAATAAATTATATATCAAGTGAAAATAAATTCACCAGTAAATAACAAACCATGACCGGGGAAAAACATGAAGCATTAAGCAATACAGATCTTGCCTTTGAAAGAACAATGCTTGCGTATGAACGAACATTGATGGCATGGGTAAGAACTGCTGTTTCGTTGATCTCTTTTGGATTTACTCTTTATAAATTTTTTGAAGAATGGCGCAAGAATGAACAACCTGTCCAATCTCTTTTCACCCCTAGGATCGTAGGAATGATCATGATCTTGTTCGGTTTGCTGGGACTACTGTTTGCACAGATCCAACATTACAGAGCCGTCAAAAGACTAAGGATTGATTATCCCAAAGTTCAACGATCGCTTTCATCAGTGCTGGCAATTTTGATCCTTATGTTTGGTCTTGCATTGTTTTTAGGAGCATTGTTCAGACAATAAAAATTGAAAGAAACATAACAATTGAAATGATGATTAAAAGTACTTTTATACATTAAAAATATTTAATAAACAAAAAGGAGGAACTATAAAAACAGTCATTGAGGAATGAAAGCCACCTCAATTTAAAACACCAAAGTGCTAAAACAATTTTGATCACTATTAAATCTTAGTTATGAAAAAGATTATTTTTCTTCCACTTCTCCTCGTAATGGGAATCGTGAATGCGCAGCTCCAGTTCGGATTAAAAGGAGGTGTAAACATCAGCAATTTTACAGGAGGTAGTTTTGATAATATTGAGAAAAGTTCATTAGTGGCATTTCATGCAGGTGGATTATTGCGGATCAAGTTTGATCACCTGGTCCTACAACCCGAGCTTCTTTTTTCTTCACAAGGCGCTAAACTGGATGACGGAGTGACCGAAGCAGATTACAAGGTATCTTATGTTAACATACCTATCATGCTGCAGTGGCAATTCAAAGGTAGTTTTTATGTAGAAGCTGGTCCGCAGGTGGGTTTCAAAGTCAGCGAAGACATTCCCAATACTGCCATCGAAGATTTTGCTAAAAGTACTGACCTGTCAATAGGATTTGGCCTGGGTTTTTTGAAAAGTAAGGGCCTGGGTATCGGTGCCCGTTATATGGTTGGTGTGAGCAAAGTAGGTGATTTTGATACAGCCAATATTGATCCTGATTTCAAAAATGGCGTGTTGCAATTCAGTCTCATATTTGTTTTCTAATTAAAAATCTGGAAAAGAGGAATTTAATTAATAATTTTCCGCCTGTATTCAATTTATCAAATATTAAAGTCACACACTTAACAACCCATTAAATTTTTTCTTAACTAAAATTTTTAAACATGAAAAAGATCTTTCTATTGCTCGTATTAGCCGGAACTATGACAACGATGATGGGCCAACATGCCCGACTTAATTTTTATGGGGCATACACATTTGATGACGGATTTGACGTGGTGAATGATGCAAATACGTTTTACAATGGAACTGTGAAAGGAGGAGTGCAATGGGGTGCTGGTTTGGAATATTTATTTAATAAGCAGAGTAGTGCAGAAGTTTTGTGGTTACACAGAAGCACTACTGTTCCTGCTAATTTTAAGTTTGGGTCTAATACTCAACTCCGATCTGAAACTTTCGATCTCAAACATGATTTTATAATGTTAAGCGGAGATGGACATTTTGGGGGCGGCGGTAAAGCAGAAGGATATGCCGGGGTAATGGCAGGAGTGTTGATCAGCAACCTTGAAGCTCCATCACTGGGAAAAAGTTCCAACAATACGAATTTTGCCTGGGGAGGAAGAGTTGGTACTAACATATGGTTCTCCCCTAAATTGGGATTAAAGCTGCAGGCACTGATATTATCAGCTTCCAGGGCTACTGGTGGTGATTATTATTGGAGCTGGTACGGCCCAATTTACCTTACTGAATACTCTACGTTGTGGCAATTCAGCCTTGGAGGCGGATTGACATTTAAACTAGGAAAGTAAACATTGACTGACTGTAGTGAGTGCGGAGTGAAATAACAACACTCCCACTCTCGCATTTAAACATATTATTGCGTTTCTTCTTATAATTCGTATTGGAACAGACAAGCCCCAATACGAATTTTGCAATAATAAAAGTCCTGTTATGGAAGGGAATATTGAAAATAGTAGGCTTAGCAACGACCTAAAGTCTGATCGTTCCCGTAACAGGCTGGAGATAAACAATACTTTAATTCTTTCTATAGCCACCCTGGCAATAACATGGTGTTCGTATCAAAGTAATTTATGGAGTGGCATTCAAACTTTTCATCTTGCTGAGTCTAATAAATTCAGTCGAAGTGCACAACAAAAAGCACTTCAATCGGGGCAAAGAAGAGAAATGGATCAAGATATTATTATCGGTTTTTTTAATGAGGCTTTTTCTAAAAATGAAGACAAAATAAAATACATTTTGCGTGGCGTGAGGCCTGAGCTATCAAAGATTATGTCTGACTGGATGCAATTGCGTCCTTTTGAAAACACTTCTGCTCCATTTCACCCAATGGCAATGCCGGGATACAAAGAGCTGATAGAAAAAGATATTGCCGAATCAGAGAAATTGCTTGCTAAAGCAGAAATATCATTTGAAGAAGCTACCAGGGCCAATACCATTTCAGATCGGTATAATCTGCTTACTGTAATATTCAGCATGGTAATGTTCCTGGCTGCGATCGGAGCAAAAATAACCCGCATAAGACTAAGCTTCACACTTATTGTTGTTTCAGGCTTAGTTTGTATCGGCGTTTTAATTTTACTTTTTCTCTATATGCCAATAGCAACAAAGTAAGTAGGAGGATCATTTTTATATATTGCTTTTTGTTCTTGAAAATTATAAAGGCTGTATATAGAAATACACAGCCTTCGATTGCTCGCCGTCACACTTGTTATGCTTTAACATCAAATATTCATTAAATCAACTATCAAAACTTCAGGAGAAATAAGACCGCAAAAAAAGATATTAAGCGGTCTTATTCTTAACTATAACCAAAACTGCCTAAGAACTAACAACTAAGGGACTGAGATCTATTAATTATTTCCTGTCGAATACTATTTTTACCTATATCCACTATTTTTCATGACCGCCTATATCAAATTTGTTTACTAAAGTTAATCTTCATTAAAGGTGAAATAAAGTTTAAAGGGCATACAAATGCTAAAAATTATAATTGTTTACTAGTTTATCCTTATAGTTATTCATAATCTGCAAAAAATATCTCCTTTTGATATAGTCAAAAGGTTTTTGACCTGTAAATTTTTTAAAGGCGGTACTAAAAGAGCTCCTGTTATTAAAGCCACATATTTTTGACAGCTGTTGTAAGTTAGGCCTCCCTGATAAATTTGTATTTATAAGTTCAATACAATGATCAATTCTGTATTTGTTTATATGATCACTGAAATGCATTCCTAACTCCTGGTTGAGAAACGCTGACAACTGATGAACAGGGATCTGAAGCTCATCTGCCAATTCCTTTATATGATATCCCCTTTGTAAAAAGGGTTTTTTCACTGTCATTAGATCTTTTAACTGGTGCTTTATTGATTCAGGATCATGTTTCCTATACTGAATTAAAAAAGTCTCCTCCTTTTTTGGGTCACTAAAAAAATTTCGCAAATAGCCAAGTATATTTTGTTTTGTCATTAATGTCAATTTTTTCTATTAAGAAATAAATGACCTGCTCTAAAAGTACAATGACGAAAAACTATTGCAATGAGTAAACGATCTTTTACTGCCAAAATTTATACTGTTGCCTGCCTTATATTTTAAATAAGTGCAGCGATCAGAGTCATACATGCTGACTCAATTTTCAAAAACAGTATTACTACTATAATTGCTGTTATAATAGCGTCTTGTATAATCAGATGGTGTACACCCCGCAAATTTTTTGAAAGCTGTAGTAAAAGTGTTCCGGTTATGAAATCCGCACTGGCTTGCTAATCCTTTTGAATTTAGTTTGCGTGTTGCTCCTTTTTGAATAAGAGTTTTGCAATATCTCACCCTGTATTGGTTAAGATAATTATTAAAATTGATCCCCAGTTCATGGTTGAGTAAGGCGGATAATTGGAGTTGTTGAATATTCAGATCATCCGCAAGAGCCTTGAGGCTATAATTTTCAATAAGGTAAGGCTGTCGTAGTTGCATGTGATCATCCAGCTGCTTTAAAATGGAAGCCTTTTTTTCAGAAGGGAAATTGAAAGTGCGGGGATTGGTGGGTTTTTTCTTAAAGGATAGTAATTGCCCAAAGATTCTGTTAAGAAAATTTCTCATAAAAAATGGTTTAATGGTTAAAAACGTTGCCTATAACTAAAGTACGTCATGTAAAAAACATAAAAAAATAAATATTTGGCCTAGTTTAATTTTGCCTTAAAATAATTTTTTACAAGAAATAAAATGGGAAAAATGAAAAGAAAGAGAGATGGCCTTAACTTATAATTCCTGTCAATAAGTAAGGTCAAATAATTGTTTACATTCCACCACCCCAATAATTTTAATACGTTCTAAGAGAAGTATAGTTTAGCCTTAAGAATTGCTGATCAAATAGCAGTTGTTTTCTCAGAAGAAGAAGAAGTATTTCCATACTTCTTCTTTTATTTTAAAATTTAATGAAGAAGTCAATGGCCTTATTTATAAAAGGGATTTCATTACTTTTTTAGCCCGCCAATTTGTTCATTAACCTATAAATTTTAGTCATTTCTTCGTCGACTACGCCTTCGGCATCTGGCTTTTTATTTTCCTGTACTTTCCCCAGTTTGATATACTTAATAAATTCGGATGGGTTTAATCCAGTTGCTTTTTTAAAAGCAGAAGTAAAAGTATTTCTATTGTTAAACCCAGATTCTTCTGCGATCGATTCAAGTTTTTTAAACTCCCATTCTTTTTTTAAAAGCTTCTCTATGCAGGATAATATCCGGTATTCATTCACAAAGTCATTAAAATTCATTTTGAAATAGCTATTGATAAAGGCTGATAACTGGTGCAACGGGAGATGTATTTCTTCTGAAAGCATTCGTAAAGAATAACTATGCTTTAGAAAAGGTTTATTTCTTGAAAAATGATTACGAATATTCTCTTCAATTTCAGCAGTACGTTCCTGTGACATATATAATGAAATCGAGTGCTTTGTTTCAGCCTTATGTTTTCTTACAACTCTGTGCCGGGATCTGCCAGATGGGTTTATATATAAGTTGAATCTTGCTACCCAGAAACGCAAATGAAAAAGATTGATCTTTTTAGGCTGGGGCTTATACAAATTGGTTAGAATATAAACATAGCAGCCAGGTATAAAAAGAAATAGAGTAACCTTATCAAATATTCTAAATGACTGATAAAATTGTCCAGTTGGTGCCAGAAAAATGACGGGGAAAAGAGACAGGAAAATAAAAAAGATAAATATAACCTTCATTTGGTTATTGCTGAACCTTCCCCTAAACGACCGTAAGAGGAGAAGGCTCACTGATATAAATACCAGGTGAAGGTGTGTGACGATAGTCATCAGAATTCTTTAAGGTTTAATGGTCAGAATCAGGGTATGAATCAATCACTAAAACGAGCCTTAATTCAAAAGTATAGAAAAATAATTAGCTGACCGTTATAAAAATTTCCACCCATCACATTTTTTTGAGCATCAAGCTTTGTACTTATAGGCACGAAAAAAACGTAACCCAAAACAAGCATTAGTTTATATGTATTCAACTAACAAAAGACGAATGTCTCTTAGAAGATAATTATAGATTATGTTATTGTTAAGTGCTGGGAAAGAAAAGATCAAAAATCCTCCCTTGGTATGCCTAATCAGTTTAACATCAAAGATCAATTGCTATTACAGATCAGTGATCACCTTATATTTCGGCACCAGCGATTTCATGATGATCCATGCTACTAAATAGGCAAAAGCACAGATGGCAAACATGATCGTATAAGAGGTAGTCATTTCAGCGGCCACTAATGGTTTTTGTAACTGAAGCAATTTATCAAACATGCCAGGATCTATTGATTGTAACTGTTCAGTTATTTCTTTTGGTAAATTTCTTAGATCGATTTTATCCAGGTGAATGTTTTCACCTTTCTTATTAACAAGATTCAGTGCTTGTATCCTACTTAGGTATTCACCCAAACCGACAGCTTTTGCCTCCACCCAGGATTTTGCTATACCAGCATATTTATAAGTATCAAAAAGCCAGCCTCCCAGTTTTGAAGTAACCACGCCGCCAATGCCTCCAGCCATGCCCCCTATTCCCACCACAGATGCAATAGCTTTTTTAGGGAACATATCAGATACGGTGGTAAAAATATTTGCACTCCATGCCTGGTGCGCTGAAGCACCAATACCGATCAATAAAACCGGCACCCAATAACTTACATGACCAAATAACTGGTTCAGTAATACAACGAGAGGAATAAATGCAATTAATAACATTGCTTTCATTCTTCCATCATATGCGTTATACCCTTTTCTAATAAAGTACACCGGAAACCATCCGCCTGCTATACTGCCGATCATTGCGATCGTATATAATACAGCCAATGGTAACATCACAGCTTCGTTTATAATACCATACTGGACTTTTAAAAATGCCGGTAGCCAAAAAAGATAAAACCACCATACACCATCAGTCATAAACTTTCCAAATGCAAAAGCCCAGGTCTGTTTATAGCCCAATAATTTCACCCAGGATACTTTTTTTTCTTTTTCAGTAGTTTCAATCCTGATTTCTTCTTCACCAGATCTGATGTAGTCAAGTTCTGCTGCAGTAAGTCGTTTTTGTTTTTCCGGTCTTTCATAGTAAAGAAGCCAGAATATCAACCACAGAAATCCTATTACTCCCATAATGATAAAAGCCCAGTCCCAGCCCCAGTTTTTTTGGATCCAGGGAACAGTAAGAGGTGCAAGTATTGCGCCCACATTAGTACCGGAATTAAAGATCCCTGTTGCTAATGACCTCTCTTTTTTAGGAAAATATTCTGCTGTTGCCTTAATAGCTGCCGGAAAATTTCCTGCTTCTCCAAAAGCAAGCAATGCCCTTGAAAACATAAAACCCATTACTGAAATGGAAAAACCTGCAATACCAAACCACCCTAACACAGTGGCCATCGTTTCACCAATTGGAATTGCAAAAGCATGTACGATAGCAGCGAGAGACCAGATGACGATTGCCCATGCATATCCTTTCTTAGTTCCAAGTTTATCAACGATTCTTCCTGCAAATAACATGGACAGTGCATAACCAAACTGAAACACGGCTGTAATATTCGCATAATCAGAATTTGTCCAGTTAAACATTTCGGGGCTGGACAAATAGGGCTGCAATAAACTCAACACTTGTCGGTCAAGATAGTTTACCGTAGTAGCAAAAAAGAGCAAGGCGCAGATTGTCCACCTGTATTTTCCTATGGCTTGTTGCATCGTATATTTTTTATGATACCAACTTAGGTAATTCTTATCAGCGTTCCTTGCCTTCGAATCTTCCAGTGGAAGATTCGCACTCTTGTGCAATATTATTACTACTTAGCTGGCTTAATTGATCCGATTAGTTCCAATACTTTTTTAGTTTCCGATTCTATAGTCCCGTAATCTTTTGCTTCCATCAGTTTTTTACTGATAAGCTTGCTTCCCATTCCTACAGCACATACGCCTGCTTTAAACCATCCTTCAATATTTTCTTTTGTTGTATCTACACCACCGGTTGGCATAAAAAGGAGTTTTGGAAAGATATCCTTTATAGTTGTCAAAAATTCAGGGCCAAGCATATTTCCCGGAAATAATTTAATGAATTTAATACCTGCATTTTCAGCAGCGATGATCTCACTTGGAGTCATACATCCCGGTGCATAAAAAATATCTTTGCTTACGCAGTATGCTGCAACATCAGGTACAAAACCAGGACTAACTAAAAAATCAGCGCCGGCAGCCATGTAATCAGCTGCATGTTGCATATTCTTAATTGTTCCTACGCCTAACAATAACCCTGGCATTTCTGCATTGCGTAAGGCAACCATCTTTTTAAAATTTGCTAATGCTGCATCACCACGATTGGTGTACTCAACGGCTTTTACTCCTGCACGATAAATTGCTTTTAATACATCAAGACTCACCTCCTCACTTGAATTAAAATATAATGGAAGCATTCCTTGATTTACAATTGCATCTGATATTTGTTGTGGTTTGTTCATTTTAATTTTTTTATGGAACACGGATAGCACGGATCAAACTGATCTACACCGATTTTATCCGTTCAAATCCTTTGCATCAGTGTCATCCGTGTTCTATCCTCATATTTTCACTTTAATAACTAATTTCTTGATCGTTGCCTCTCCTATCATTGGCGCATGTACATCTTCAGGAAAGAAGATCGCAAACTGTCCGTCTCTCAATTGAAAAAATGTATCAGGCGTATCGTTATAGAACTGCACATCCTTCTCTGCATTGTAATCACCATTTGGTGTTACACATTTTTCTCTTGGCTTCCATCCAATAGTTTCAAAGCCACTAATGCAAAGTTGAATATCAATATTTTTATTATGACATTCAAACTTTGCGCAGCTCACTTCTATTGTTTTGCCCGGCGCATTACTATAGATGGCTTTTAAGCCATCTGAAATGTCTGATTTACAATCTGCAGCATTTGCAAGATCAGTCTGACTGATATATTCAAATGCTTTTGTAAATAAAGGATGGGCTGAAAAATATTTTGGTGCGTTTTGAAGAGTGTCAATGATCATTTGTTTATCTCAATTTTTGTTATTAGAATTACTGGACGTTGAAGAGTGCGACGCAACAAATGCTGATAGTAGCATTGTCGTCGACTTCATGAATATTATCATTCGATTTAAAGAACTGTAAAATAAAAAATGCATACCCGATCTAAGTCTCCTCTTTAGGGGAACAAGTGGTTACCTCTGCACCCTTCCGCTACCATCACCTTTCATTAATTCTTTTACATCACTCAGTGTAGCATGATTAAGGTCTCCAGGTATTGTATGTTTTATTGCACTTGCCGCTACACCAAACTCTGCTGCATCAGGCATTGACATACCGGTAACTAATCCAAAGATCAACCCGCTGGCAAATGAATCACCACTACCCACACGGTCAACTATACGAACATTATATTTTTTGGTATGATAAAAATCTTTACCATCATATACCAGGGCACTCCATCCATTGTCACTGGCGCTGTAGCTTTCACGAAGCGATGAGGCAATGAATTTAAATCCGAACTTTTCTTTCATTTGTTTAAATACATCTTTATACCCATCAAGGTTCAGCTCACCTTTGGTTATATCCGTATGCGCCGCTTTAAATCCTAATGTTGTATCTGCATCTTCTTCATTTCCGATACAAACATCTACATGCTTGCAAAGTTTTGACATCACTTCTCTTGCTTTTTCTTTGCTCCAGAGTTTTTTACGATAATTAAGGTCGATACTTGTTGTAATACCTTTTGCTTTTGCAGCTTTTAATGCAGCTTCAGTTAATGCCGCAGCTTTATCACTCAATGCTGGTGTGATACCTGTTGTATGAAACCAATCTGCACCGGCAAAAATTTTATCCCAATCAAATTCTTCCATGTTTACATCGGCAATTGAAGCCCCTGCCCTGTCGTAAATAACCTGCGATGCCCTCATAGACGCACCTGTTTCTAAAAAATAAATTCCCAGTCTTTCGCCACCACGAACTATATATTGTGTATCTACTCCATAACGACGAATATGGTTGATAGCTGATTGACCGATCGCATTGTTAGGAACTTTTGTTACAAATGTTCCATTCAATCCGTAATTACATAATGCAGCGGCCACGTTTGCTTCCCCGCCTCCATAGGTAATATCAAATGTATCTGCCTGTACAAATCTTTTAAAATCCGGTGTTGATAATCTCAACATAATCTCGCCCAGTGTTACTACTTTTTTTGACATCTTCGTTGCTTTTGGTTTATAGTATTTCAAATAATTTTTACCGATCAAACTTTTACAGTTTTATGAACTGCCTCGTCTATATTCTTCCATCCAAAATAGTTCTTTGCATTATTATAGCAAATATCCTGAACAACTTTACCGATCCAGTTTATATCATTGGGTAATTCACCATTTTCGAT
>Ga0193738_1001171_pt1 | contig 10832 bp, 14 predicted proteins | sample L2a1metaG_FD_144927 | JGI IMG/M metagenome (GOLD analysis project Ga0193738, IMG submission 144927) | Soil microbial communities from a riparian zone of the East river system, Colorado, United States - L2a1 | ecosystem: Environmental > Terrestrial > Soil > Riparian zone | place: USA: East River...
GAGGCTGCACAGTGAACGAAAACCAGGCCGAGAAGTGCTCCCTCTGTAATGGGGCGGCATGTGAGGAAGGGTGCGGAACCCCACTCCATGGATGCCGCTTCGCTGAGGCTGGTCCCGACTCCCACAAGGTCTGTGTCCGATGCGGGGGCTCAGGATTAAACCTCACCCGGCGGGCTGCACAGTGACCGAGAATAAGAACCATGGCAGGTAGACGTTGGCGCTGTAAGAAGTGTGGTCGTATCTACATGACTATGCCGCAGTCCATCGAATGTTCCTGCCCGCCACTCGATAACGCCCGCATAATGGAGTTAGCATCCCATCTTAAAACGACATTTGATATGCCACAATTAACCATTGAGATAGCACAGTTGCTAGGGTGGAAGAAGAGTAAGCAAGAACCGAATGAGGAACTATTCTAAATGGCTGCACGTCTAACTCAGAAGGGTGATCCACCCCCAGCACACGGTACTTATTCACGATATAATCATTGGAAATGTAGATGTGATGAGTGTAAGGCTGCTAATCGCATACGTCAAAGAATCTACAGAACGGGTGATGCTACTAGAGGTATGAAGGCTGCTCATCATGGAAGCCGATCCATGTATGTGCATCGTCATTGTAGATGCGGACTCTGTAAGGATGCTAACCGCATTTACCAACGTGAACGCAAGAAGGCTAAACGATCACAATAAGAAAGGCCCCCGCTCACGACCAAGACGGGGGCCTTTCCTATGTTCCTGTTTATTCCTGTTGCACGTACCCCATGGCAGGGGATCTTGCGACTACCGGGTTGCTAGTCGATTAGTTAACTCGCTTCGGCCATTTCAGGGGCAGGGTCGGATACATACCCGTCGAGGAATCCGTCGTCTAGCCACTCGTCACCGTACTGGTCCATGTGGCTGAGTCCGAGGTTCGCATGGGCATGAGCCTCAACACAGGGACGGCCAGCAGGCGAGACAGCCTGGCAAAGCGGGGTAGGTAGGTGGGTGAGAGTTCCCATAGGCATGACCATACAAGAACCTTCCCCATCTAGCAACCTCTTTAACCTTCCCCACCACCATTATCCAGTTCTTCCAACTTCGCCGTATTGGTGGTCGTGCTGACAACAAACAATCCGAGCACAGCAACAAGCGCCACATTCAAAGCGGCTACCTGATCCGGAGTCATCTCCAACCAATCCATGATGATTAGGAAGTTGATGATCGCCATGACAGCACCAGAAATCTGAATAGGATTCTTGGTAAGGAGACTGTTAAAAATGTTCATGCCGGAATCTCGTCCACGATTTCGCCCTTATCGCTGGGTTCAACAGTCACAGATTCAGACTCATCCTCACCCGTATCTTCTTCCACATCCTCACCATTTTCCTGGTCGTTGGCTTCGCCCGCAGACTCAACTTCACTCACAGTAGTTTCCTCCTGGTTGGTTCTCATGTTATCACCGAAGTCTTTAATCTCGTCATTCAGTCTAGCCACGCCCCAGCGTAGATCGGGGAGTTGACCAGTCAGGTTTCTATACACGCCACGCAAGATGACCTGTTCACCTGTAGGCGCAATCTCTTCAACCTGGCCCTTAACCTCACCTTCCTTAGCCGCACGTTCCTTAGTCTCACCTACCAGCATATCCTTACTCTTAGTCTTGCCATCCTCGTTAATGAACAGGAAATCTGGTCCCTTACCTTCCTCAGTCTGGACATACAGAGATTCGGGATGGGTTCGGCAATACTTACCCTTGGTACCGGGCAGAGCAAATAGCCTACTACCGCAATCACGTAGCCCTTCACTGTTAACATGGCTGCAACGAAATTCTACATTCATGGTTCTTTCCTATTCATCCTTTGTTGGGTCTGGACAGTTATCGGTTACGATTGTTACTGACGTATTGAGTTGGACAAGCAGTTCGCTAATAGCCGTCCTAACGCTACAGTCGATACGGATAACCAAATCATCAACTACCTTAGCCTGGTTAGCCTGGGACTCAGGACCAGTAGCACGTTCAAGAATCACTACACTCTTGTTAGTATCTGTGGACACGTCACGGATAGAGATGATTCCCCAAATTACGAATGAGAAGAGGGCGATGAGGTTGATGCCTAGCAATAGAGCGAAGGTGCGCCATCTTTTGATTTGGGATTGGTAAAGATCCTTAGCATCCTGTGTCTGGCTACTTTCTACCGGATCTTGGCTCATCGGACTAATCAAGAGAGTTCTCCAACTTTCTAACTCGGTCCCTTAGTTCCGCACTCTGCCCCTCACATTCTTTCCACATCCCACGCAACCGTTCAACCTCTAGCCGTAGATCATCAATCAGGCTCTGCTGGGCTAGGTAGACTGTCTGCACGTTAGTCGCCATGTTCAAGGCTTGGTCAGACTTAACTCCCCTGGTAAACGTGAGAATACCAAGAACAATCGTTGCCAATACTGATCCTACAGCAGCGAACGATTGCCAGTCCATTAGGCTAGAGTCTTACCTCGGGGTACAGTAGTAATATCATCTACAGATGCCTGAGGCCATACGAATGCTTCACCTTCATCCCACTTAGCCAGTCCGTTAAAGGCTAGAGTACCTGCCTCGGCCCGGTCATTCACATGCCGCTTGGTGATTCCATCTGTAATCCACCATTCTGCCTTGTCCTTACCCTTAACGATTAGTCTCATATCATCATCCTCCGGTTCTGGTTGGATAGGTGGCGGGGTTGGCTTAGCCTTAAGGTTAGCGAATCCCCATGCGGTAGTATCGTTTCTTGCTCTAGTCGTATGGAGAATGGATAGGTGGAGATGATGTAGGTGATCGTTAAGCCCACTGTAATCTCCCCACGTCCATGCCTTCCTACTAGAAGTATCGTATGAGGCGAACATGCGTCCCTCATAAATCACGTACTTGATTCTGCCATCCCGCCTAGTGCGAAGAATCTCAGCGAACGCCTTAAGATCAATAGTATTAGTAAGATCCTCGTCCAAATCCACAGCATGGACGTAGGCGGGGTCTGTGCCCCAATCAGGGTTATGATCTGAGGGGCGGGCCTGGTGTGACGCATCCCCGATAGAACCGTCGCTAGCCTTATCTCGGCCAGGGAAATACTTGTTAGCCTCATTCACATAGGCAATGAGGCTTGGTGCGAGTCTCCATCCGGGTCCAACAGTAGCAACCATATCATTCTCATCCTTTCATATATAATTGTTTAGGCTGCCTCATAAGTAAATGCAGCATCAATCCCATCACTTGATGCAAGCGCCGCAGTAAATACTGATAGACCGAGATAAAGCCCAGCAAGTCCTACAGGTTCCGTTGTCGGGAATAGTGAGAATGCTGTAGTGGAAATCAAACTTGGAACACCTGTGTATAGAAACAGAGCAGAGTTGTCGTAGATATAACCGGTTCCATCTAGAATTTGATTACCTCCTGCTACACTAGCGGTAACAGGAAGCGTAACGCTCACAGCACTACTAGCAGTACCTGTGCCCGTGATTGCCAATTTCATTGACACAAACACTGTCTTACCAATTTGTGTATACTTGGCCCTGGTTACAGTCTTAGCAATGTTGCCTGTAGCACCCTGACCGACAGTTGGGGTGTACGATGTCCATGCTCCCAATCCAACATCAGCATTCAACTTGGATAGGTTTACTTCACCGGCTCCAATAGCCGCAGCGTTAACTACACCAGAACCAAACATATTGGAGAGGTTGATTGCGCCTGTACCAAGTACATGCACATGATCTTCTCTGGCTGCATCGTCCCCGGTTCCAGCAGCAGCAGCAGTACCGACAGCGGCAGGCGCACCAGGGGTTCCGAGCGCAGCACCGAATTGGTGCCTGGCTTCTACATCATGACGAGCATTGTTAAGGTACTGTGTATGGTCATCTCGGCTAGTAGTATTGATGTGGTCGTTAGCCTCATCGGCATCTACACCAGAGAACGTATGTTCAATTCTTGAACCGGATGCGTGGCCGACAGCAGATGTGCCATCGACCCCTCTATTTCCAACGCTGGCGACTGATAGAGCAAGGCCGGTTCTAGATGAGCAGAGGATGCGTTCCTCGGTTGACAATCCTCTATCAACTGTCACATAGAAATTGCCATTAACACCACCTGTAGGCCATCCGGTAGAGGCTGAAATGTTAATTGTAAGATCAGTAGAGTTGATCGAGTTAGAGAGAGTAGTGGGAATTGCGTTACCCTCATAGTCACGACGAGCCATTATCTATCCCCTTAGACTCTCTTTAGTTTCAGCGTACATGACGTGTTAGCACCTTGCGTACCGTCAGTGTCATTAATTAGCGAATGAAAGTTTATCTCGAAATCTTCAAGGATGACCGAGTATGTATTTGTATTTTCCTGCCATACAACGATGGGCTTATCCTCATTCAAACTTTCAATGAACTCTAGTTCGGTATCTGTGTTGTAGTCAAGGACCACATCTTGTAATGATTCTTGGCGTGGTGAAATAAGGACTGTAGCAAAAATTAGATTAGTAATCGGTGGGCGAGGTTGCACCCGAACAAGCCAGGACAGAATTCCGTTAGCAACATTCTCACCTTCGGATGCGAGAGTAATCATAAACTCATACTCTCGGCCGATTTGTTCATTTAGCAAGAATGTCGGTAGCGGAGAAGTTGTTGGGTAAGAACCTAGATCCTCAGATATGTAATTGTCAGCAGTTAAAGTGGCACCAACAGTAGAGTTATACACACCATTATTATCTGCCATGAAGATATCTAGATAAAGTGCAGTCTTATAATCACCAATACCATATGAAATCATGCCTGTCTTAAGATACCCCTTAGCACAAGCGTTACCTGTTTCCTGTGCAAAGATAGATCCACCAGAGATAGTAAAGACAAGCCGATTCTGGAATGTGACAACCGCCAACACATCACCTGAATATTCTTGGGTGAAAATGTCAGATGCATAGGCTGGCGTGAGACTATCAATGTTAGAGAATTGCGAAGTAGACATCCGGCCCAATCCGCTACTCACGGCATCGTCTGTACTGAAAGCCGGGACTGTGGAATGTCCGAACCAGATAAACTCTTCTTGTCCCTCGAAACACCTAACTTCTTGTGGAGTCTCAATAAGGTTACCAATAGTTAGTCCACCATCAGCTGAGACAACCGCCAATCGGAATCCTTTACTGGTGCCGATAGCGAGGAAGCGTCCAAGGTAGCCGTAGATAGTATAGACCACTTCTCCGTCAGGGAGATTACCGGCTACAGTGGGTACGTCGAGTGCTGTACCGTCAGCCTTGATTTCAGTCTTGTAAATTAGGGACTTGTCACCTGAGTATCCGGCTAGGAAGATGTGGGACTGTGACTGTGCAAAGCCAACCCATTTCCAATCTATGTTTCCGTGGGTAAACAGGGCAGCGGGTAGAGCAGCACTACCACCAACAGCGATACTTGTAATGTCGTATACTGATGGGCCAGCAGCAGCCATAATACGGTTCTTCACATAGTCAATAATCGTACCTGCGGCTACACCTGTCACATGAGATGCAAGCGTAGTGATGGTATGGTTGGTTCTGTAGATACCGCTGGCACCATATGATACCCAAGTGTAGTAACCATTGCTGCACATAGATACGATGTCAGCAGCAGGTCCACCAGTGATCGTAGTCCAAGTAGGGTTATCTGGCGTAATGTCTGCTGTACGTACAAGAGTCTGACCCTCGGACGTGTAGAGGAATGAACCGGCTACAGCCAGATACCTATTTGTATCGGCAGTAGCAGTACGCTTCCTATCCACATCATCTAGTAGAGTTAGTTTCCATTTATTCGACCAGATATCAAAACCTTTAGATGATCTAAACCTATGTGGGTCACTATCCTTGCGATCAAACTTTTGTTGCCCGGCTCCTACATGCCAAGATTCCCCTACCCTACGCCACAATCCCTCAGGGTTAAGTGACTGTTCACCTGGAATCTCAGACGTATCTTGTTGTTGTCTAAGAAGAGGAATGGATTGGTGGCGAAGAGGAATCTCGGCCTTCCAGTCAATCATGTACGGATGTCCACCCAATGCTACTTCTACTTCATGGGGGACAGCATCAATCGTACCGCCACCTGATTGTTCGCCGTACGGGGTAGAGAATAGGGATGAGAATAGAAATGATGCCATGTCTAATCCTTAGAATCCGCCAGGGTACAGACGCTTAAGCCGGGTACGTTCCTGCATAATTCGATCATCGTAACGTTTGATAAGAGGAGCCATTGCTTGGTTAGCCGAACCCGGAGGAACTTCCTCTTGCCTACGTGGCTCAGGTTGCCGGTTAAGGAAGGACCGCTTAACTTCCCTACCTGACAGGATAGCGATAGCCGCATCCAAAGGTGGGAGGTCGTGCGCTTCCTCATACAAGCCAGTAACAACCGCTACATCATCTGTCAGCGCAACACACTTATTAAATGAAGCACGGTATGAGATATTAAGGTTTTGACCTGACATCACACCTTCACGAAGGAACAATGCTGTGCCACTTGGGAATGAAGTTACGTCTGCATCCCGGTCCACATAGAACTCATCTTGTCTGAGTTGAGGCCACGCTTGCGACGATCCACTAATCGAATACCTAACTCGCCAGATTGAGATAAAGTCATCCATTGATCCCATATCGTAACCAAGCAGTAACGAATTAGAAGTGAGAGGCAAGTTGATGATTCGGAACAATCCATCAGCAGACAAATTGTAGAAGGCTTGATTAACAAACTGACTGATACGGAAAGATGAGAACTGTGGGTTAACGTAGATCGTATCTCCAATTGCATGTGCAGCGGGAGTGGATGAATTGTGACCCCGAATGACGGTTAGGGTGGTTGTGTCACCAATAGTCGCTACGTTAACTACATACATCTCTTCAATACCGATAATGATAATGGAACCTTCACTTGTACCTTTGTTGTTGTATTGGTAAACGATATCCGTATCGTCAGTATCGACAGCAGTAGCAAGCACGTTAAGACGGTCAGACTGTCCCGTCATAAGGTGCTGCCTAGTTTGGTCGATAAGTTCCTTGAACGTGGTCATGGTCTGGTTCCTATCAGATCAGTTAGTCTCTCTGAGGTCACGAAGCGTCGGCGTAGTCGATAGTAACCGGGCGATGCTCGACATCGTACTCATCCTGACCCTGGCGTTCTCGTAGGGCGCTGCCATCAATCCCCGGAGGCTCAAGGCCATCGGCTCGCAGGTTCTTGTACGCCTTCATATCCCGTTCCCAACGCTTCTCACGCACCATCGTAGCGAGCGTGTCATCGTCGGTTCGGGACGGCAATGCAGCGCAACTCACCCTAACACTAAGGAGGTGTTGACGGTAGGTAAGTTGGCAGTCGTCATCCTCGCAAGACTCAGGGTGACTATTATCAGACTTGCTCATTATCATGCTCCACTTTCGATAGTAGATACAAAGGCTGCATAGGGCGAGGCTAGGAGACTAGCCTTTTCAGCAGAAGATAGACGATAGATGTGCCCACCCAAATAGACGGTAGGGGCAGACTCAAACAAAGGATTATATGGAACACCATTCTTAACGTGGTGCCAATCCCCATTAACATCCTGATAGATTGTTACACCTTGGGGAACGTAACCAAGTTGGCGCAAGATTCCATGATCACCCCAATTGGCGTAAGGTTCTGTAGGTGATGTTAGGAAAGACTGTAGTTCAGATACATCCCAAATAAGGATTAGGTCATCAGCAACTTTAGATCGAATATTCCATCGTATGTTTAGCGAGTCTGAGATTGTGGATCTAACTGCCCATACGAGTTGTAGATTGTCACCAATAGAAATTACGGTAAATAGGACATTCCAAATTAGTTGAAGTTGGTCGCCTACTTTAGTACGGACACCCCATTGGAGTTGGAGAGTATCAGCCTGGACTCTACGCACATTCCAGACCAATTGTACGGTGTCGCCTTGGGCCTTCCTAACATGCCAGACTAGTTGAACTGTATCACCAATCCTACTTCTAACATGCCATACAAGTTGGATAGTATCACCGATACGAGTTCTAACATGCCAAATCAATTGAAGGTTATCGTTAACTACAGCACGGGTATTCCAGACGAGTTGTAGATTCTTGCCTACCGCCCCAATAGCAAGAACGTTCCAGATGAGTTGAAGAGTGTCGCCTAGTGCAGCCCTAGTATTCCAGACTAATTGAACAGGATCACCGACAGCCTGACGTATATTCCAAACTAGTTGTATCGCATCACCCAACCTAGTTCGAGTATGCCATACGAGTTGGACTGTATCTCCGAGTGCCGCTCTAGTATTCCATACGAGTTGAACTGTGTCACCAAGTTTACTTCTAACATGCCAGATGAGTTGGGACGTATCACCAACTGCTTGTCTCGTATTCCAGACTAGACCAAGATCCTTGCCTATAGCCGTAGATCCAACTACACCGTCTGGTCTTAGAAGTTTAGATGTACCATCTGCAAGAAGAATCTTGGATGTGTTATCAGCAAGAAGAAGGTACCCAGAGTAGTCTACTCCCTCGTCAACATCCCACAGCAACTCAACTGTATCCCCAACAGCAGCCCGAGTATTCCATACCAATCCAACACTCTTACCTACAGCCTGCCTAGTATTCCATATAAGTTGAACAGTATCGCCAACAGCCGTGCGCTCAGCGAAGATAACTGCCCCGGTAATCCAGTCAGATGAGGTACCTGTAACTTGGTATGATTGGGTGGCTGTAGCGGTAACAACTTTACCTTGGAAATAGGCTGCCTGACCGCTAGTAGTTGAACCAGTGTTCACACCATAGACAGCAGACCATGAGCCGTTAGTGGTGTCGGAATCGCCGGTAGTTGCCTGGCCGTATTCGTGGCCAGACCAGCATAGCACACCCTCAGTATTGTTAACTGTTGGAGTAACTAGCGCAGTAGTAGTGGCAGCAGCAACAGTGTTACCACCTGTCGCACCCGAGTTCGTAACATAACTAATCGTGCCACCAGCGTCACTAGCGACCTTCATCATAGCGATGGCTCGGACTACAATAGTGCCTGACCATGACAATGTGATGTTCGTGCTAGAGGCTATGGCACCAGTAACCGGGTAAGCGACACACCTAGCAGACAGTCCAGATGAGGCCGTGCCAGGGTCATTGTGCCCGGTCTGTGACGAGATAGCCGCACCTAGACTACCTGAGGCTGGGCTAGCGGTGATCGTCCCCGTCATCGGGTCAGCGCCGCCACCACCCGAGTTATCATATGAAGCGAGAATTACAAGAACGTCACCAACAGCGAGAGCCGTGGTGGTTGCAATTACTGGTGCGCCACCACTAGCAGCAGCGGCCGTCCCTGCACCAGTAAATGTTACAGCCACTAGTCGGCCTCACTGTAATCCTTGATTGCTGTACGTCCCAGCCTCTTAAGCATACGAGCCATGTTCTTGATGTGTGGGGCAGGGTTAGAATTGATAGATGCGTTGGTGGCGTCGATGATTGCTTGCATGATTACCAAGTCCTGCCCCAAATTAGTCTCAATAGCAGACTGGTTAGTTTCCTCAGTTACATCTACTTGCACATTTACTGAGGAAATCAAATTGCCACTCGGCCCGTAAGTCTCATGGGTTTGTGTCTCGAAAATAGTCATAGTTTATCCTACGTCCACTTAAAGAGGATCGGATGTATCCAACCTGTATCACCAATTTCTGCACCGTTGCTAGTTGTATTCCAGTTAGAAACAGGATCAGAAAAGGCTGCCCCACCACCACCAGTAAAGTTAGTGCGGTTAGAATGAATGTCATTCATGTTGGTAGATATTGCTTGGCCTTGGGCTAGGCCGGGAAGATTAAAACACCAGGCCCGCAAATCCACAGTAGCAACACTAGGAGTTACAACAGTTGCATAGAGGCCAATAGGAAGTGACCAGGACAAACTGGTAACATTCTTTGATCCTGTAGAAGATGACGAGAAAGAAGTTTGTCCCTTAAGACCTGTACTCTTAGGTTGACGAGTAGTAGGATCCAACTCCACCACCCCAACATACACTGTCCCTGATCCTGGTGAATTTGCTACAGCAGCAAAGATTTCCGTAATGGTAACGGCTTTATGGATGGGAAAGAAGTAATACCATGTACGGTTAGTTGCCAGCAAGGATGTAGGTTGTTGAACCTTGCTGGCTATACCGTTAGGGATCCCATATGCAAAGGTGGACTCAGGAGGATATGCTGGAAGCATAGACCTAACTAGAATCTCAGACTGATACTTCTTATCAGTTGTCCCACCAGAATCTACACCATAAATCCAATCAGTAGGATCAGGCGTAGTATCCTCAGATAGATTAGCGAGTTCAGTATCAGCCATTATTGTCAGCCTTACGCCGCAGTATCGCCTTCACATCGGATCGTCACACCATCATTATCCAACGCAGCAGTATTAGCAGCAGTACGTCGCACCCAAATACCTGCCACTGATCCGGCTGGAATGTTACCAATCGCCAAACCAGTACCCTTGGTAGTAGGTGCAGAGAAGGTTTGGGTGGCAGGTGCGGTGTTCTCATCGGCAATAGTTTTCATCTGTGCAGAGCCGGAACCAACCGCAGTCACACCAGTAGTATCGACGGAGATAGCGGCCACAGCACCATTAGCAACTTCTGCTGACAGCCAGACTACGACGTTCTCCCAAGTAAGGGAACCATGGTTATTATGGACAAAGAAGCCTCGGTACTCAGCCTCGCTAGCAGCGTTCTCATCGCCGCTTACAACATCAAACAGGTTATGCAGCGATGCGTCTGTAATCTGAGTAGTAGAGATTTGGTCACCCAATGAGGTTGCAGCAGAACCACCAGTAGTGTTACCAGCAGCAGCCGAAACCGAGAACTTGAAGAGGATAT
>Ga0193738_1001172_pt1 | contig 10826 bp, 9 predicted proteins | sample L2a1metaG_FD_144927 | JGI IMG/M metagenome (GOLD analysis project Ga0193738, IMG submission 144927) | Soil microbial communities from a riparian zone of the East river system, Colorado, United States - L2a1 | ecosystem: Environmental > Terrestrial > Soil > Riparian zone | place: USA: East River...
CCGATGTTTGCCGTTACATTCATCTGAATGTTTTCATTGAAGTCGAATGTGGTAACACTTCGCTGCCGTTCAGGCAATGCCGGATTTTGATTTTTCTGGTTCTTTATGCCAAAGGAAAGTTCTGCAGAACCCTGGGGACGAATGTCAATTGTGTTACCGCCGAAGATGCGGTCAAAGATGGCGCTGTTGATGACGAGCTTAGGAGCAAAAGATTTTTTTGCAAGCTCATCTTCTTCACTAGCGCGCTGCTTCCAGTACTGATTTGTTGATTTATTAAATTCATGTTCCCTGAATTCTTCAAATGTCATGTAAGAAGGATTCCGGTAAAACTGGTTGCCAATATGCTCGCTGATGTTGTATTGGTTTTCCACCGGATCATATTCAACACTGTCGGTGATATTCGAAGGATCACCCATGATGAGCGGACTATTTCCGGAAGGCTCATTGTATTTGTCGGAATGGCGGTCTTCGAAAGGATATCGAAGGCTGGTTGTATCACTGTCAAGCGGCAGAACAAAAGGTGCAGGATCGGTGAAGTCAGTTCCCGGAGTCCCGGTACCCCATGCGGCACTCAGGACGGAACAAACCATACCAACCCCAATACTATATCGAATAAAGTGTTTCAAGCTAAATTCTAAATTTTTTCTCCGTTCAATTTCCGGTTGCCGAAAATAATTCCAATAAGCTTTTAATAGGTAAAAATTCTAAAAAGTTTTTCAGAAGATAAGACCAGAAAGCTGGAAAGAATTTCTTGATAATTTGTTGTGTCTCTCACTCTAAATCCCGCTTCCGGCGCCTGATTTCCAAATAACTTTTCTCCTTACATCGTCTTAAGCGCCTGCCTGATAAGGTCTTCCACGCTGATGGCAGGTTTTTCCCGTAAAAGATTGTCAACGGTCCTGTCTACGGCCTGCCGGTTGAAACCCAATGTGAGCAGTGCACTCATGGCTTCATCCTTCACCCTGAGGTGGCTCACGACACTTTTAACCGGCCCGTCCTTTTTCAGTTTGTCTTTCAGTTCCAGGATCATACGCTGCGCAGTTTTCTCTCCGATTCCTTTTACTGACTTCAGCCTTGGAACATCTCCATTCACAATGCATGAAATAATTTCTGTTGGATTCATTGACGACAAAAACATTCTTGCCGTTGAAGCGCCCACTCCGCTTACAGAAATCAAGCTTCTGAATAATTTTCTCTCCTCCTCATCGGCGAAGCCGAATAACGTGTGTGCATCTTCATTTATTTGGAGATGTGTATAAATCCTGCATTCTTCCCTGTCAGGAATTGCAGCGTACGTGGTGAGAGAAATATTTACGAAATAACCTACCCCTGCGCATTCAATTATAATAAATGCCGGATTTTTTTCTACCAGCTTGCCATGCAGATGATTGATCATTAATCAGAATATTTTTTGCAGCACGAAGAACGGAAATTTCGGGGAACTGGCTGTTGGCCTTTTGCTATTGGCAGTTAGGTAGTATCTATTGACTTTCAGGAATGAATAATGATCAGTGATGATTTGGCCTTTGGCCCTTTGGCAATTGGCCTTTTGCTATTGGCCCTTAGCTACTACAATTCTGCTATCCTGTATAATAGATGGCAAACTGATAACTGCTGACTGGTACTGGCGACTGGTACTGGTGACTGGCGACTGGCGACTGGTACTGCCTACTGGTACTTGTCTTCAATACTGTTCCTTGCTATTCGGAAAATCTTTTCCCTTTACGTCGCTGATATACTTTCCCACAGCTTTTTTCATATCATCATACAATGACATGTAACGTCTTAAAAATCGCGGACTGAATTCGTGTGTGATGCCGAGCATATCGTGTGTAACGAGAACTTGTCCGTCAACAGCACCGCCGGCGCCAATACCGATAATTGGAATATCGACTTGTTGAGAAACCGTTCCTGCCAAAGCTGCCGGAATTTTTTCGAGAACGATTGCAAAACATCCTGTCGCATCAAGAAGCTTTGCATCCTCCAGCAAACGTGCTGCTTCCTCTTCTTCTTTTGCGCGAACTACATAGGTACCGAATTTATAAATGCTTTGAGGCGTCAGACCAAGGTGACCCATCACAGGCACGCCGGCAGATAAGATCCTTTCAATGGATTCCTTTACTTCCCTTCCGCCTTCAAGCTTCACGGCATGTGCACCGCTTTCCTTCATGATCTTTATTGCTGAGTTCAATGCTTCCTTGCTGTTGCCCTGGTATGAACCGAAAGGAAGATCGACAACCACCAATGCACGCTTCACTGCTCTTACAACTGATGATGCATGGTAAATCATCTGGTCAAGCGTAATCGGCAAAGTGGTTTCATGTCCGGCCATTACGTTGGAGGCCGAATCACCGACAAGCAGCACATCAATTCCGGAAGCATCCAGAATTTTTGCCATGGAAAAATCATATGCCGTAAGCATGCTAATTTTTTCCCCGCGCTTTTTCATCTCCTGCAAGGTATGGGTCGTGATTTTTTTATCTTCTGCTTTCGCGGCTGACATAAATAAAAATTGTTTGGGTAATGGATTTAAAAAAACTATTTCACTTCCTGGTTTGAAGCTGCCCGTGCTGCCTTTAGATTTTTTTTCAGGATAATGATTGAATCGCGGAGCGACTGATTTTCGATTTTAAGGTTTGCAATTTGCTCTGCAAGTTTCATGATCACTTCCGAGGATCCCGAGGCTGGAGCCTCTTCGCTTACCGGAGGCGACTTTACGCCTGCAGTTGCAGCTACGGGTGGAGTTGAATTCATTCCGGCTTTTACTTCAATGAAATCCACTTTCGCTTTTGTAGCTGCTCCAATGGAGATTCCAATGTCACCGGATTTATACGCGATTTCGGTAAACGACAAAAGGTATTTTTCATTTACATAAATATCGTAATTGCGTTTCGAAGTTTTAATTTCGATGAGATTATACTCCCCGATTTTATTGAGTACATCTGAATCCACCCAGCCGCCTGATTTCGCTTCCCCAGTGAGAAGTTTATAGCTGAGCCCTACAAGTTGCTTCAACCTGTATTGTCCCTTCGGGTTGAATTCAAAAACAAAAGCGCCAGATGCATCTTCCTGCGCCATAAAAATAAGTCCTACAGCGGCATCTTCACTTTTAGATTCTTCCAGCTTGATAGAAGCCACAAGACTGTATGACGTTAGCGTATTTTTCCATTTCGGAAAAATCGAATATCCGCTGGAAGGATTTTTTCTCCGCAATTGGTATTCGCCTTCCTGGGTAATAAACAAATTATCCGAGGTGCTCATATTTCTCCAGTTATCCTTGTCATCATCAAACTGATCGCTGAATGCAACCGAAGTAAATTCTTCCTTGATGAGCTGGGAACGGACGTCAGTGCAAGTCAAAAACAGGAGAATAAAAAAAATCGCGGACAGGAAATTTTTTTTCATAGCAACAACTTCGCTTCAAACCTACAGCATTTTTTCTGAATCAACATAGAAAATTATAATCTCGAATTACCAGTACGAAATACAAATGAAAACCTACGAATGTACAAATTACGAATCTTTAGGAACGACGAATTCGAATTTTGACAGGGTCATACATTCCCACTAATTTAACAATTAACTGTAAGAGGTTTTCTTAGCTTTGCCACCCGATGAAAAATTATCTTTTGATTTTTTTTATTGCCATCATCCTCGGAAGTTGTGAAACAGATTTCGATACATCAGCTCCCTGGAAAGAGGTCATGGTTGTATATGGTATGGTGAACCCGAATGATGCTGTGCAATATATAAGGGTAAGCAAAGCATTTCTCGGCGAAGGCAATGCATACGTAATGGCAAAGGAAGAAGACTCCCTTAATTATGGTGATGTGCTTGATGTGAAAATAGAAAGGTTCCTCAACGGGAATCTTATGGAGACGCATATCCTCAGCCGCATTGATTCAATTCCAAAAGATCTGGATGGAACTTTTGCCGCTCCGAATATGGTGTTGTACGCAGATATAAACAGGTTCGATACGATTCTGAATGAAAGCATTTTCAAATTAACGATTACCAACAGAATCAGCGGTCTGGTTGTTACTGCTTCAACAAAAATGATTGAGAATTTTACAATCGGTTTGCCTACACGGAATTATTCGGCAAACTTAACCGGTACCATACCAACCCTTACCTGGAAATTAAAGCCATCCGAGCGTGGAAAAATTTATGGGATCACACAGTATATCAATTGGCTGGAAACCGATACTGTAACCAACATCACTGTTTCAAGAAGCGTAAGGTGGTATCTTGCCGATAAACTCACTTCCGGCAATCCAAACACTGATGTGACTTTCCCTTTTGCAAAAGAAGATTTCTACAGGTTGATCGGAGATAATTGTGAGGTGAATCCTCATATTATAAGGACACTTGCAGCGAACCCTTTGGATGTCTATATCTCCGCCGGAACGGAAGAACTTTACACCTACATGCAGGTTACGGAACAGAATACAGGAATTGTTCAGGATAAGCCACTGTATACCAATATCGAAAACGGAGTTGGACTTTTTACATCACGTAATACACAGGTCAGGCATGTCCATTTATCCGGTGAAACCTATGCTGCACTTGATACAAGTCAGTACTTGATAGGCCTGAATTTCTGACGAAATGGTTTATTTCTCAGACCTGACATAATTTCATCTTCCTGTCAGGTGGCATAATGGTTGTCAAAAAAACACCGTAAAATTTTAAAAATTCTAAAGCTAATAATATGAAAAAAGTAATTGGTATTGACTTAGGAACGACCAATAGTTGCGTTTCAGTGATGGAAGGCAATGAGCCGGTTGTGATTCCTAATAGCGAAGGCCGGAGAACCACACCTTCAATTGTTGCATTTCTCGACAATGGCGAGCGTAAAGTAGGTGATCCTGCAAAACGCCAGGCCATTACAAATCCACAGAACACGGTTTTTTCCATCAAGCGTTTTATGGGTGAAACATTCGACCGTGTAACAAAAGAAACAGACCGTGTTCCATATAAGGTGGTGAAAGGCGACAGCAACACTCCGCGTGTAAAGATCAACGACAGGATGTATACGCCACAGGAAATTTCTGCCATCGTACTTCAGAAAATGAAAAAGACTGCAGAAGATTATCTCGGTCATGAAGTGAATGAAGCGGTGATTACTGTACCTGCATACTTCAATGATTCTCAACGTCAGGCTACAAAAGAAGCAGGCGAAATTGCCGGATTGAAAGTGTTGCGTATCATCAATGAGCCAACTGCTGCAGCGCTCGCTTATGGTCTTGATAAAAAACATAAGGACGAAAAAATTGCGGTGTTCGACTTAGGCGGTGGTACATTTGATATTTCAGTGCTTGAACTGGGTGACGGCGTGTTCGAAGTGAAATCAACAAACGGTGACACCCACCTTGGCGGCGATGATTTTGACCAGAAGATAATCGACTGGCTTGCAGAAGAATTTAAGAAAGACGAAGGTCTCGATCTGAAGAAAGACCCGATGGCTTTACAACGTTTGAAAGAAGCTGCTGAGAAAGCGAAGATCGAGTTGTCAAGCTCCACTGAAACAGAAATCAACCTGCCTTATATCATGCCTGTTGACGGAGTTCCTAAGCACCTTGTAAAGAAACTCACACGTGCTAAATTCGAACAGCTTTGCGATGACCTGATCCAACGTACACTGGCTCCATGCAAGAAAGCATTGGAAGATGCAGGCTTGCAACCAAACCAGATCGATGAAGTTATCCTCGTTGGCGGATCAACACGTATCCCTGCCATCCAGGCACTGGTAGAAAAATTCTTTGGAAGGGCTCCGCATAAAGGCGTGAACCCAGATGAAGTTGTTGCAGTTGGTGCAGCCATTCAGGGAGCCGTCCTCACAGGTGAAGTAAAAGATGTGTTGCTGCTTGATGTCACTCCGCTGAGCATGGGTATTGAAACGATGGGAAATGTGTTCACGAAAATGATCGAAGCGAACACGACCATTCCAACAAAGAAAACCGAAACGTTCAGCACTGCCAGCGACAACCAGCCAAGTGTAGAGATTCATATCCTGCAGGGTGAACGCGCAATGGCAAAGGATAACAGGACGATCGGCCGTTTCCACCTTGATGGAATTCCTCCAGCACCACGCGGTATTCCGCAGATCGAAGTCACATTCGATATCGATGCAAACGGAATACTTCATGTAACTGCAAAAGATAAAGCCACAGGTAAATCTCAGAACATCCGCATCGAAGCAAGCAGCGGGCTGAGTGATGCAGACATCAAGAAGATGAAAGCAGAAGCCGAAGCAAATGCAGAAACGGATCGCAAGGCGAAGGAAGAAGTTGAAAAAGTAAATCAGGCTGACCAATTGATATTCCAGACTGAAAAGCAGTTGAAGGAATATGGCGACAAGCTTTCAGCAAATAATAAAGAAGCGATCCAGAAAGCGCTGAGTGAATTGAAAGATGCGCATAAGGAACGTGACCTGTCTAAAATCGAAACGACAATGGGAGCGCTGAACACTGCATGGCAGGCTGCAAGCGAAGAGATGTACAAAGCTACGCAGAATGCAGGCGGAACTGCAGGCGGTCCGGCTGATGCAAACACGCAGCAGCCAAACAGCGGCCAGCAAAAAGCTGATGGCGATGTAACCGATGTAGACTTCGAAGAAGTAAAAGACGAGAAGAAGTAAGAAGAAGGTACAAGGTATTATGTACAAGGATCAAGAAGGGAACTCACAAGGTTCCCTTTTTTATTGCTGTTTCAAGATGTTGAATTGTACATCTGAAATAATAGGTTTTATATTTCATGAAATAATCCATCGACCGCTTTTGCCTTTACAGATATAGATAGTTTTACTTAAACCATTTAAAAATCTGTATCATGAAAAAAGAAATGAAACCAAAATTTATGATGATCTATCTCTGCTCCTCTTGCGGCCTTGAATCAGGTTATACAGAAAATGATAAGCCTGTATGCCGCTATTGCGAGACGAAAACCAGAATGGAATTAATTTCCAAACAGGAATTATCACCGCAAGTGATGGCTGCAAGATTGAAAACTGTTACAGATAATATGCTTTCGAATCTTGTATCGGCATTTGAATCAATGACTGAAGAGGATAAGAAACTATTTCCCCCTGACAGCGACCCCGAGAAAGAAATGCTTTTGCTTTTGGACAAAGCAAAGAAGTTCAAAGAAAATGTTCAATCGCTTGAACTGAAAGAACCGGAAGACAAAAACCAGCCTTAAAGGAAGTTTTGATTTGAGCATGCAAAATGATTACCGCTTTAAAAATTTCAGCGTGTGGTAATTCGCATCTGCCTGAACAAGTAAAAAATAAATGCCTGCTGGAAGATTGGACAATGAAAACTTTTTTTCCGATTCCTCGCGGATTGGATATTGGACTACTTCTTTTCCAAGAAAATCAAATATACCAACTGAACCCTGGTGCATGGTATTGGAACTGCTGACTTCCAATATTTGCTCTTCGGAAAAATAATTGACTTCAATCGAACTTGAATTATAAGATTCTGAAATGCCTGAATTGTTACAGTTTACTTCAGGTAAACCCGCATTGATACTGTTTACAGTAACTGTAGTTGGTACGAGCGGGACACTGTTCATACTAAAGCTTACAGGTACAGTTGAAGCGCTAAAAGTCGAAACAGAATAGGTTAGATTACTATAGTAGCAAAGCGGATTGGTTTCATAAGTAGATTTCAAAACAAAGTTGGAAGTCAGCACATAAAAATCATTGTTGTATCCATCAACAATTTCCTCAACATTTTCGGCACCAAAACCGGATGCATAAGAATTTCCGGTGCAAACCGCATCCATGAATGTGCCATCATCATGTATCCGGATCAAAACATCTTTGCTGTTCTGATATGTTGGATCGGTTAGCATCCCGCCTAAAACATAATATCCGGAAGTATCCGTATGAATACTGAAAACCGATGTTCCAGGATTGAAATAAAGTTTCCCCCAGAGAAAATTGCCATTTAAATCAACGGAGAAAATAAATGCAGTGTCCGAAGTATACGGAATGTAGCCGGCAAGAACCAGGGTATTATTTAATCCTTTCTGCATGCAGGTTGCATACACAGAAGGATAATTTCCATCATACTCCTGTGTCCATACAACTTGCAGAGACGCATTCAACTTTGTTAAATAAAAGTCAGCGATGCCGGAGGTTCTCGAAACCCCATACACATAATAGGCGCCGTTGAATGCCAGTAATGAGCTTGCACTTACATCACTATTTGCGCTGCACTTAACAGATGTCAAAACATTTCCAAGACTGTCGATTTCAAAAATTGAAAAATCATTGTTTAAAACGACAGCACCATTGGTAGCTGTTGCAACCATTCCAACAGTAACCACCGGCCAGTTTCTTTCATAATAATAAGACCATAAAGTATTTCCCTGTGAGTCAGTTTTAATAAGTAAAGTACGAAAGCTTCCACCGTTGAAGAAAAGACTTGATATAATATAACCGCCATCAGTTGTGGTTATGATATTCATCGGATCAGTACTAACCGATATATTTAATTGCTTGGTCCAGCTTATATTTAAAAGACTATCCATCTTAACGAGATAAACTGTATGCGCATTCTCATAAACTACGGCAAGGCCCTGATCACTTGATTTTGTAATACCACAGTAAAGCCCCTGAATGCTGAACTCTTTCAAAATATTTGTTTGAGAAAAAACAGGTGACGAGCACATTAAAAAAATCAGATTGGCTGTAAATAAAACCAGCCGGTTTAAGTGGCTACAAATACGCATTTTGAATAATGTGTTAGAAGTGTAGATGCCCTGATATAATTATTATCCCTTTTCTTTTATATAATTCTTTGCTCCGAAAAGATTGATATCCACTTCGCGCATGAGCTGATTAAAATGATCCTGTTTCGGCAGGTAATAGATATCATATCCTTTGCCGATAAAATAAAGCAATGAATCCTGCTTGATGTAATCGCGTATCTGTATGTCGAACTCGGTTGAATCTTTTCGCTGGAGATACAACTGGTTATACCAGCGTCCGCTCACTATGAGCGATTTCCTGCGCAGTGTATCGAATGAATGTAACAGGTCGGAAGTAAATTTCATTCCGTTCTTCCTTCGGGATTCATAGGAGATCATCGGTCCGTCGAATACATCTACGCTCAGGCGTTCTTCACCCTGATTGAAAACAAAAGAAACCGGCGAAGCAGTTGCAGCATCTTCTCTTTCTACCGGGCTGATATTAAAAAAGAAGGAAGAGAGAATAAGCATGATGCATAATACAGTAAATGCTTTGCTGTATAAATATTTTCCGAAGATGAGGATCACAAACGGAATCATCGGTATGAGGTATCCTGATTCCATCGGAAGTCTCAGGAAAGCGATGATGTAAAGGTCAATTGCGATCAGCCAAGCGATTACATATTTTTCATTGATGCTTCTTGGAAACAAATACCTCCTGTCAGAACCGGTGCCTGGAAGAAAAAATATGCTTACTGAAATAAACAACGCCAGCAAACCAACAAATCGTAATACATGAAAAACCGGCTTCCATATTTTGCGAAGACGGGAAAATAAAATAATGCACCTACAAAAAGGCTGACCAGAACCATCTTCACTATCCTGGAAATGTTCTCCTTCTTTTCGCCTGCCTGGAGGATCATGATACAATATGGAATGAGCATAGCTCCGCTTGTGAGGCGGCATCCGATCGCAATGCCAAGGAAAAGTCCTGCAAGCAAAGCATTGTAACGCGCAACGAAATATAGGCTGATCAATAAAAACGAAAGCGCCCATACATAATCAATCGTAGTGGTACTGTTGATATAGATAATCGGAACGAATGCCAATGCTGAGGAGGCAAGAAAAACGTTTTTGAATCTCCATGTTTTTAAAGTCAATGCAAAGAACAGGATGCCAATCGTGCTGATTATCGCAGTGAGCAGGTTTAATCTCCAGGCATATCCATTGTAGAAAAGTGATGTCACTAATTCCTGCACCGGGTAACCGGGGAAACGCGACACTTCATAGTTGCCTGTTTCAGCAATGTTACGTGCTGTAATGGCTACAGACCATGAATCGCCGTCAAGTCCGTATCCCTGGGAAAGAAATGGCAGCCGTGAAAGAAGAATTGCAAATGCAAATAGCCATAACCTGAATGAGTCCGTTTTAAAGAAGCGTTCCAATGTTGTTCAATGGTTGTGGGTATGCAAAACGCATTGACCCGTAAATGCTGTCAGGGTAAAAATAGTTTATTCTAAGAGGTTCGCAAAAGTGTATACTTTCTTCTTTCAGGCGCACTGTAAAATTTTAAACTGTGAACGAGTTAATAAACATAACAGCCTTTATATAGAAGCCCTGGTCATTGAGGCATTTTTCGATGAGCTAATCTTTTGCATCTTAAAAGTCTTTTGCATCTAACCGGCTCATGAAATACATGATTCGTCCGCTCTTCTTCTGGATGTAAGGTGTTGGCTTCGCAGGAGACCACTTGCGCGGGTTCGGTAAAACTGCTGCAATAAGAGATGCTTCATGGAGCGAAAGTTTTTTTGCAGGCTTATGAAAAAATTCTTTTGCCGCTGCTTCAGTGCCGTAAATCCCTTCGCCTGTTTCAATCACATTGAGGTAAACTTCCATGATCCTTTTCTTACTCCAGAATACTTCGATTAAAAAAGTAAAGTAAACTTCAAACCCTTTCCTTATCCAGCTTCGTGAAGGGACAAGGAAAACATTTTTTGCAGTCTGCTGTGTGATCGTGCTTGCACCCTTAACTCTTTTTCCTTTATGCCGGGAATTATATTCTCCTGCTTTTTTTATTGCCTTAAAATCGAATCCGAAATGCTCTTCGAAATTCTGATCCTCTGCAGCGA
>Ga0193738_1001173_pt1 | contig 10825 bp, 11 predicted proteins | sample L2a1metaG_FD_144927 | JGI IMG/M metagenome (GOLD analysis project Ga0193738, IMG submission 144927) | Soil microbial communities from a riparian zone of the East river system, Colorado, United States - L2a1 | ecosystem: Environmental > Terrestrial > Soil > Riparian zone | place: USA: East River...
TGATGTGGATCTGGCCGAACTTCGCGACGGCGGCGTTGAACGCGCGCTCGACCGACCCATAGTCCGCGACATCGACCGACTGTGCCATCGCGGGCGTGAAGCCTGGCGTTGCCTTCAGCGGCTCGAGATCGCGATCCCATACCACGATCTGGGCGCCACGCTCGGCCATCAGCCGCGCGATGCCGAGCCCGATGCCGCGCGCCGCGCCGGTGACGATCGCCACCTGGCCGTCCAGACTGGTTTTCATTGCAAGGCTCCTTTTTCTATGCGGCGTTCTTGACCCATTTGAGAATATGCGTGCCGACCGCGACGAGCGTTCCGTCCTGGTTCTTGATCGTGATGTCGCCGGTCGAGCGGCGGCGCCCGACGTCGATCGCGCTGATGCGGTACTCGACCGTGACCGTATCGCCGAAATAGACCGGCGCGAGGAAGCGGATGCGATCGTAGCCGAGCGAAACCGGCGTCTCGTCTGCGCTCTCGCGGGTATGCGCGATGACATAGGTCGACGCGGTCGACATGTAGCCGACCATCAATGCGCCATGGGCCTGCAGGCGACCATAGCTCGACTTCTCCATGTAGGACTTGTTGACGTGGTTGGGCGAGAAGTCGCCGGTGATGCCGGCGAAGCTGTAGACGTCATACTCGCCGACGGTCTTGGAGAAGCGCGCGCTGTCCCCGACCTTGACGTAGAAATCGGCCATTCGCGCCCCCCTATTTTCCCTGCCAGCGCGGCTTGCGTTTCTCCACAAAGGCGCGCTGGCCTTCCTTGGCGTCTTCGCTCGCCAGCATACGCTCAGCGGCCGGATATTTTGCGCGAAACGCGGTTTGCAGATCGGGTATCGCGAGGCTTTGCAGCATCACCTGCTTCGAGGCTTCGACCGCGAGCGGCGCGCCTTCGATGATCATCCCGGCCATCGCGCGGACGCGCGCTTTCAGTTCCGCGCGCGGCACCACGTCATTGATCAGCCCGATGCGCTTTGCCTCTTCGGCGCCGAAGCGCCGGCCGGTCAGCACAAGCTCCATCGCGTACTTCAGCGGCAGATGGCGCGCGAGGCGTTGCAACCCCCCGCCGCCGAGTGCCGCCAGCCCGACGCGCGGCTCGGGCAGCCCGAATTCCACATGGTCCGCCGCGATCGCCAGATCGCAGGTCGCGACGATCTCGACGCCGCCACCGAGCGCGAGGCCGTTCACCGCCGCGATCACCGGCTTGGCGAGATCGAAGCGGTGCGAAATCCCCCCGAAGCCGGTCGGCGGATGGTCATCCGCATTGATGGTGGCGCGCGCCTTCAGGTCGCTGCCGACGCAGAACGCGCGCTCGCCGGCCCCGGTGATCACGGCGACGCGCAGCGCGGCATCGTCGGCGAAGCTGTCGAGCGCCGAGGATAGCTCGCGGTGCGCGCGCGGGTTGAGGGCGTTCAACGCCTGCGGACGGTTGATCGTGATCCACAGGATCGCGCCGTCCCGCTCGACCAAGACATGTTCGGAGGTGCTCATGATTTTTGGACTGCGCTCCTCCGAGCTTCCAGCAGATCCGCCATGGCGTCGACCGCCAGCGGATAGCCGTTGACGCCGAGACCGCAGATCAGCGCTGTCGCGGCGAACGTGACGTAGGAGTGGTGGCGGAACGCCTCGCGCTTGTGCGGATTCGAGATGTGCAGCTCGATGATCGGATGCTTCACCATGTTGAGCGCATCGAGGATCGCGACCGATGTGTGCGTGAACGCCGCCGGATTGATGATGATGCCGTTCGCGCCGTTGATGCCGCCGTGGATCCAATCGATGATCTGCGCTTCGCTGTTCGACTGATGGAACGAGATCGTCAGGCCACGCTTCTCTGCGCGCGCCTTGCACGCCTCCTCGACCTGGCCGAGCGTGGTCGCGCCATAGATGTGCGGCTCGCGCGTGCCGAGCAGGTTGAGATTGGGGCCGTTCAAAATCAGGATCGGTTTGCTCATTGGTTTCTCTTCTTGAGGAATTCGCGCGTCGCGCTAACCAGCAATGCCAGCCGCGCGCCCGGATCAAGATCCGGACGCTGGCCTGCAAGCGGAACCTCGATGCCGAACGGCGTGCCGGCTGGCAACGCATCGACCAGCGTCGACAGCGGAAGCTCACCATGGCCGGGCAGTAGGCGGTGGGTACGCGCCTCCGCCACAAGATCCGAAGGCGGCGTCGCGGGCGCGTCGCAAATCTGGAACGGACCAATCATCGCCGGATCAATGTTGACGAGCTGCTCGATCGCACTTTTGGAACGAAAGACGTGCAGCGCGTCGATCAGGATGCGCGCGTTCGGCTGCCTGGCGCGCTTGAGCACATCGACCGCATCGGCAAGCGACCGCACCGGGCGGAACGGCATGAATTCGAGATCGACCGCGATGCCGTAGGGCTGCGCAAGCTCGCACATCTCGGCGAGTTTCTCGGCCACCACAGAGAAATCCGCACTGTCACCGCCGACGGTGAGCCGCGAGGCGCCGATCGCGGCGCCGGTTTCAAGCACCGGTCGATAGTCCTCAACACGCGTCGCCTGCGACAGCGGCACCATCTCGACCTCGAGCACCGACACCCCGTTAGCCGCGAGGCGCCGCCGCATCTCGGCCCGCTCGCCGGCGGTGCGCAACGGATACTCGATGCCGCCGGGAGAAGCCGGCGACACGCGCAACCCGATCGATGCGAAGCCCGCGCGCGCCGCAAGCTCGACCAGTTCGAGCGGCGGCACATCGAGCTCGCTCAGGTGCGCGAGCGAAAGGGGAATTGTGTCTGGGATTGCGGCCACGGCTCAAACCATCGTGAAGGTCAGCGCCGGAAGACCGGAAAATTTCGCCGTCACGGCCTGCCCCTTGCGCACCGGCGTCGGCAGCGAGAGCGAGCCGGTGAGCACGCAGGTTCCGGCCGGAAGATCGACACCCCGCGCGCGCAAATCCGAGAAGGTTTCGGCGACGATCGCCACGGGATCGCGCCGGTAGGCGCCGGTGTAGATCTGGATCGGCGGGCTGTCATCGATGCGCGCATCGATCTCCATCGTGTCGAAGGAGAGCGCCTGCCAGTTCCCGACCGCAGGCCCGAGCACGGCCGCGCCGCCCGAGCCGTTGTCGGCAATGCCGTCGAATGTGGTCGCGGCGCGATTGCCGGTCCCCGGGGCATAGCGGCTGCCAGCCAACTCAAATGCCGGATGAAAGGTTAGCCCCCCTGCAAGCTCGTCGCGGCTCACCGGAGCGGTGCCTTTCGGCAAATCGCGCGTGAGGCGAAACGCAAATTCGCACTCGACCTTCACGCCCTTGAACAGGTTCGCGGAGATTCTTGCGGGGCTCTCGAACAGGCGATCCGCGAAGATGCGGCCCGGCAGCGGCGCATCGTGGCCTTCGAAGATCTGCACCGCGCGTACGGTCGCACCGACTTTCCAGCCGACGACTTGGCCGCCGATCAGTTCGGCCATCCGATCCTGGATGTCGTAAGCCTCCGCGCGCGTCGTCGGCCCAAGGCCCGCCGCCGGCAGCGGAACGGTGCTCCCAGTGCGCCATGCCTCGGCCAGATCGCGCGCAAGCGTCTCGAACTTCCTGGCCATTTCCTCCCATTCCTATTTTCGAGCGGGTTCGCGTCAGCGTCCGCTGCTCGTTGTCAGCGATGCATGAGGTTTTCGCGGGTGATGATTTCGACCGGTATCCCGGCGTTCGGCGGCCGCGGCTTGCGCCCAAGCAGACAGTCCATCGCGGCATTGGCGATGCTGGTCATGTCCTGATGGATGACCGCATCGATCGTGCCGGACAACAGGAACGGCTTGGTTTCCTCATTGAAGTTGTGGCCGATCATGACGATGGATTGCGCCACGCCCGCCGCCTCCAGCGCGGCAGCGACTCCCTTCTGCCCGCCGCCCACGCAGTAGACGCCGAGCAGGTCAGGATGCTTCGCGATCACCTCGCTGAAGCGCGCGAAGTTGGCGTCGGCATCGTCGTTGCCGTTGACCATCTCGAGGATTCGCAGCTCGGGATACTCGTGACGCAGCACGGCGCGAAACCCGATCTCGCGCTCCTCATGGCTGCGATAAAGCTGTCCGCCCCACACTACCGCGAGCTTTCCGGGCGCCCGACAGAAGCGGCCCATCAGCATGCCGCTGGTGCGTCCCGCCGCGCGGTTGTCGACACCCACATAGGCCAGCCGATCGACGCCGGCGACGTCGGAGCACAAGGTGACGATCGGCACGCCGGCGCGCGTCAGTTCCTGCATCGCATCGCGAACGATCGGATGGTCGACGCCCTGAAACGCAACACCCGCGCTACCGCGTCGCGCGACCGCGAGCAGGCGATCGGCGAGCGCCTCCGGATTGATGCGCTCGACCGGGACGATCTCGACATCCACACCATGCGTCTCGCACACGGCGGTCAGTGCTTCGGCCAGCACCTCGGTCGATCGGCCCGAATGCGCGGGAAGGAAGATGTCGAAACGTCCGCCGCTGCGCGGCGCGATCCGATGGCCGAGATCGCTCCCCGCGATTTCGCGAATGGCCTCTTCAACCCGCGCGACCGTTTTCTGATGGACGCCGCCGCGGCGGTTGATGACCCGGTCAACGGTCGCGGAACTGACGCCCGCTTTGGCGGCAACATCGGCGACCTTGGGCCTGCGCGCGAGGATCGTCATGGACGCTCATTCGCGAGATAAAGTGCGTGCGAAAAATGATGGAAATATATCATTTTTCTTACCATGATATCATCGATACGCGAACCTTAGGATCATAACAACATCGAATTCTGCAGGGTAGCCATCTTTTTTGTTGACATAAATGATGTGTTTTTCGCAAGCTGTGAATTGTCCGTCGAGGACATGCGGGCATCAGCGCTTCGCAAACCGCCGGCGACAGCGCGATGAGAATGCTGGCATGATGGCGGCGATGCTCAAGACGATCGCGAGTGTCAGCAGAACCGGCCGAGCAAAGAGCCGGAAGCAGCCGCAGCGCCCGGCGTGCTGCGCGCCAACAAAGTGCTCAACAGGGAGGCAACGCAAAATGACAATCAGCCTGAAGACGACGATTTTGGCGCTCGCGCCGGCGATCACGCTGGCGCTCGGGGGTCTCGCGCAGCCGGCGCACGCACAGGACGGCACTATCCGCATCGGCATCACGTTGCGGATGATCGTGGAGAACGGCCTGAAGTACGGCCAGATGGCGAAGGACGAGCTCGAAGCCGTCAATGCCTCCGGCGGCATCAACGGCAAGAAGGTCGAAGTGACGCTGCTCGACGACGAATGCAAACCCGACAAAGGCATCTCGAACGTCAACCGCTTCATCCACCAGAACAAGGTCCATATCGTGATGGGATCGACCTGCAGCTCGGTTTCGCTGCCGATGGTCGACATCACCGCGAAGGAAGAAGTGCCGCATATCGTGCCGCACTCGACCAACAGCAACATCACCAGGAAAAACAGCGCGTGGGTTTTCCGGACGTCGGTGTCGGAGCGCTTCTACGCTTCGGTGCACGCCAAGTATCTCTCCGAGAACGTCGGCAAGAAAGTCGCGTACCTCTACACGAACGACGGCGCCGCGATCGGCTTCGCCAAGGACTACATGGCGTTCATGAAGAAGACCTACAACATCGATCCGGCCTACGAAGCGCAGATGCAGGAAACGGATCTCGACTTCCGTGCCCACCTGCTCAAGATCAAATCGCTCGGCGTCGACGTGCTCGCCATCGGCGGCCAGCTCGACGCGATCTCGCGCATCGCGCAACAGTCGATCGAGGTCGGCATTCCGTCGCGGGTGCGCCGCGTGGCCGCATCCGCCGCGTCGAATGCGCCCGTGCCCGAACTCGCCGGCGATGCGGCGGTCGGCCTCACCTTCGCGGCCGCCTTCAATTGCAAGGACGACCGTCCGGTCGCGCAGGCCTTCGTCAAACTGGTGAATGAGAAATACAAGGTCCGTTGTCCGGACCATGATTTCAGCCAGGCCTACGAAACCGCGCAACTCATCAAGCTGGCACTGACCAATGCCAAGTTGACCCTGACGGATGCATCGCTGAAGGCCGACCGCGCCGCGATCCGCGATGCGCTCGCCAATATCAAGAACTTCACCGGTCTCGCGTCGGGGCCGATCAATTTCTGCGCCGAGCCGACCCCGCAGTGCCGCGACGGGAATCGGGCCGGCATCCTTGTGGAGTATACCAAGGGCGGCAAGGACTTCGACACGCGCATCCTGGCGCGCGTGTCGTTCGATCCGGACTTCGGCCTCTGAGCCGGCGTCGTTGAACACGCGCAGGTCGTCGCTCACGCGCTGATGCGTGAGCGACGGCTTTCGCGCCCCAAGTTCCCAGCCTCTCCGGCAAGGCACGCGCGGTGTCACGGCTCATGAGCGAGAAGTCTTTCTCGACTCCGGCGGTGTCCGGCCCCGGCTCCTGGTTCGCCGGGGTGCATCCGATCGTGCCGTGGCTTGTCGCGTGCGCCGTCCTGGTGCCGTTGCCCTACTTTCTGCGCAACGCGTACACCCAGTTCGTCGTCAATGTGATGGCGATCAATATCATCCTCGCCGTCGGCCTGAACATCGTCAAAGGCTTCTGCGGACAGGTCACCGTCGGCCACATCGCCCTGATGGCGATCGGCGCCTATTCGTCCGCGGTGGTTTCGACCATGCTCGGATTCCCGTTCTGGCTCGCGCTGCCGACGGCCATGCTGGTCACTGCACTTGCCGGCGCGATCGTCGGTGTTCCGGCACTTCGCCTCGAGGGGGCCTACCTCGCGCTCGCGACGCTCGGGCTGGCCGAGTCGGTCCGCATCTTCATATCCGGCACGGAGTTTCTCGGCGCCGCGGTCGGATTCGAGAACATCCCGCCGCCCTTCATCGGCGGCTGGTCGCTCGGCAATCATCGCGCCTATTACTACGTCGTGATGCCGATCGCACTGCTCGGAATCTATTTCTCGTTCAGCATCCTGCGCTCGGACATCGGCCGCGCGTTCAAATCGATCCGCGAAGACCCGCTCGCCGCCGCGGCGAGCGGCGTGAACGTGTCGAAATACAAGGTGATCGCCTTCGTGATCAGCGCGCTCTATGCCGGCTGCGCCGGCAGCCTGATGGCGCACATGGCGCCCGGCTTCCTGCATCCGAACAACTATACGATCGAAGCCATGGTGACCTTGCTGCTCATGGTGATGTTCGGCGGGATCGGACACATCTGGGGCGGGGTGATCGGCGCGATCGTCGTCACGATCATCGATGACTTCACACGCGACTATTACACCTATCGCATGCTGATGTTCGGCATGGTCATCGTGATGGTGGTGATCTTCATGCCGCGCGGCATCGGCGGCATCATCGACGACTTCTTGGTGCGGCGCCGTTTCAAGGCGATCCGCGAGGTCAGACGTGAGGCATCGCAGAAGGCCGGCGCCAATGCTGCTTGAGGTCAAGAACCTGACCAAGCGGTTTGGCGGATTCACCGCCGTCTCGAAGATCGATCTCGCCGTGAAGCCAGGCGAAGTGCGCGGCATCATCGGGCCGAACGGTTCGGGCAAGAGCACGCTCTTCAACCTGATTTCCGGCGTCTACAAGCCTGAACCCGGCGCCAGCGTTCTGTTCGACGGGCAGGATATCACCGGCAAGGAGTCGCACGCGATCGCGCGGCTCGGCATCGCGCGCACCTTCCAGATGCTGCGCATCTTCCAGGGCATGAGCGTGATCGAGAATATGCTGGTCGGACACCACGCGACGGTCCGCTACGGCATGGCCTCGGCCGTCATCGGATCGCCGGCAGTGTGGCGCGAGGAGCGCTGCATGCGGGCCGAGATGATGGAGCTGCTCGCGTTCATCGGCCTCGCGGACTATGCCGAGATGCCGGCCGGCGAACTCTCCGGCGGACAGCGGCGCCTGCTGGCGCTGGGCCGCGCGATGGCGGCGAAGCCGAAGCTCCTGATGCTCGACGAGCCCGGTGCAGGCCTGTCGCCGGCCAACGTGGACATCCTGCTCGACACCGTGCGCGCCCTGCGCAAGCGTTTCGGGCTCACGGTCGTCATCATCGAGCACATCCTCAAGCTGGTGATGGACACCTGCGAGATCGTCAGCGTGCTCGAACACGGCGAGAAGATCGCCGAAGGCACGCCCGACGAAATCAAGGGTAACCATCGCGTCATCGAGGCTTATCTCGGCAAGGAAATGAAGGACGAAGAAGTGCGCGCCTATATGAGGTCGGCGTGATGGCGCCGATGCTCGACATCAAGGACCTCGTCGGGGGCTACGGCAGCGTCCAGATCCTCAACGGCGCGAGCCTCAGGGTCGACCGTGGACAGATCGTCGCGCTGCTCGGCGGCAACGGCACCGGCAAGTCGACGCTGCTCAAGGCGACGTCCGGTCTGCTCAAGCCGTGGAGCGGCTCGATCGCCTTCGATGGCGAGCGGATCGACGGCATGCGGCCGGACGCGATCGTGCGCCGCGGACTAGTGCAGGTCACGCAAGGCAAGGAAGCGTTCCCCGGCATGACAGTGGAGGAGAACCTCCGGCTTGGCGCCTATGTGGTGCGCGACCGCGCAAAGACCGCGCAGGCGCTCGAGCGCGTCTACTCGTATTTCCCGATCCTCAAGGAAAAGCGCAACCAGCTTTCCGGAACGCTATCCGGCGGTCAGCTCCAGATGGTCTGCATCGGGCGCGGCCTGATGTCGTCGCCGAAGATGATCATGCTCGACGAGCCCAGCGCCGCACTCGCGCCGCAGATCGTGATGGATATCTTCCGCACCATCCATCGTATCACGCGCGACGGCATGACGGTGCTGATGGTCGAGCAGAATGTGCGCATGGCGCTGCTGCTGGCGACCTACGGCTATGTCATCAAGGACGGCGTCATCCACATCGAGGGACCGGCCGAGAAGATGATCCACGACGACAATGTTCGCCTTTCCTACCTTGGCGGCACGGTCGCGAACCGCGAAGCGCAGCTGTGAGCGAGAACGGGAGGCTGATGTGGACTTCTTCATCGACCTCGTGATCATCGGCCTCTCGGTCGGGATGGTCTATGCGCTGGTCGCGCTCGGCATTTCGCTGATCTTCTCCGGCCTCGATATCATCCATTTCGCGCATGGCGAGATCTACATGCTCGGGGCCTTCATCGGCCTCATGCTGTTCCAGAAACTCGGCCTTCCCTACATCCCGACGCTGATGCTCGCTGTGATCATCACGGGCTTCGTCGGCGTGATCATCGAGCGCGTGTTCTATCGCCGCCTCACCAGCGCCGGCGGCGGCTACACGGTTGCCGGCATGGGCATGGTGATCGTCGGCTTCGGCATGTCGATCGTGCTGCAGAACATCGCGTTCCTGATCTGGGGCCCGAAGCCGCTGCCGTTCCCGGTGCCGTTCGGCCGGCCGATCGAGATCGGCAATCTCACGTTGCCGATGTCCTATGTGTGGATCGTCGTGACGGCGTTGGCGCTGATGATCATCCTCAACCTCGTTCTGCGCAAGACGATGATCGGGCTCGCGATCCGCGCAGTCGCGCACAACAAGGACATCGCATACCTGAGCGGGGTCAACGTACCGCTCATGATCTCGCTGATCTTCGGCACCGCCTGTGCGCTCGGCGCCGCGGCCGGCGTACTGATCGCGCCGATCAACTACGTGCAAGTACAGATGGGCATCGGCATCCTGATCAAGGCCTTCGCGGCGGCCGTGGTCGGCGGGTTCGGCAGTCTGCCCGGCGCGGTGCTCGGCGGGCTTCTGGTCGGCGTCGTCGAGAGCCTCGGGGCGGGATTTATCTCCGGCACCTACAAGGACATCTACGCCTTCATCCTGCTGATCGTCGTGATGATGGTGAAGCCGTCCGGCATCCTCGGCGTCGAGGCGAAGGTCAAGGCATAGCGAGCGAACGCATGTGCACAGGGATTGCCGCGGTGCGGCGGCAACCTGCCGCCACTCGTGCAGTCGGAACGGCGTTCTCGCGTCGCCGCACGGGGCTACCAACCAGCCCGGAATACGCCTACCGTGCATGAGTTCGGGTTGATCCGTTGAACCCAAACCAAATCATTCGGGAGGCGGCCATGGCGGGCATCAATCGTCGCAGGTTTCTCCAATCTTCCGGCGGCCTCGCCGGCATTCTGGCGAGCGGCCGGGCCCCGGCCTTCGCGCAGACCACGACGCTGCATTGGCTGCGACTGGGCGATTTCGTTCCCGCCTCCGACACTCTGCTGCGCCGCGAACTGTTGCCTGAGGCTGAAAAAGCGCTCGGGTTCAAGATCACGCTGGAAACCATCAACGGCAACGAGTTGCAGGCGCGCATCGCCTCGTCGATCCAGTCCGGCAGCGGCGCGGACGTTATCCATGCGATGCACAACTGGCCGCAGCTTTATGCCGAGAGCCTGGTGGACGTCAGCGACGTCGCCGAGGAGATCGCCAAGGAGCAGGGCGGCTTCTACGACATCTTCCCCGCGATCGCGAAAGGCGAGAAAGGCTGGCTCGGGGTGCCGTGGGCCGCGCTCGGCATTCTGCTGTGCTACCGCAAGTCCTGGTTCGACGAGATCGGCGTCAGCAAATTCCCCGACACCTGGGAAGGCTACCGCGCCGCCGGCAAGCTGCTCAAAGCGAAGGGCCGCCCGATCGGGCAGACGCTTGGGCACGCCTACAACGACGCGCCCGCGTTCACCTACCCGTATTTCTGGTCGTTCGGCGGCAAGGAGCTAGAGACCGACGGCAAGACCGTCGCGCTCAACAGCAAAGAGACTTTGGAGTCCGTCAAGTTCATGACCGGCTTCTGGAAGGATGCGCACGACGAGGGCGGGTTAGCCTGGGACGACAGCAACAACAACCGCGCATTCCTCAGCGGCACGATCTGCTCGACCAGCAACGCGGCGTCGATCTACATCGAGGCGC
>Ga0193738_1001174_pt1 | contig 10819 bp, 12 predicted proteins | sample L2a1metaG_FD_144927 | JGI IMG/M metagenome (GOLD analysis project Ga0193738, IMG submission 144927) | Soil microbial communities from a riparian zone of the East river system, Colorado, United States - L2a1 | ecosystem: Environmental > Terrestrial > Soil > Riparian zone | place: USA: East River...
GTTTGGCTTAAAATAATATTCATATGTTTCTTCTTTCATTAATAAACTGGAAACACCTGCAGATACAAACCAACTTTGTTTTTTGTTTGAACTAATTTTATAATCTACTGTAATAGGTATATCGTACACTTTGCAATTGGCGTCAATATTTTCCAGGTTCGGATAATATGCCCAGAAATTATTTGGAGGATGATAATCACCGGGGTCAGCATTATAAACTTTCCTTCCCGCATAGAATCCTGTTCTAACAGAAAACCTTTTTGAGATCCGGTAACCGATACCAACACCATAAGCCAATCTAACTTCTCCAGTGTTGTCGCCTACTTTACTAAGATCTGGTCCTGCAGAAACGCTAACAAAAAAGTTAGTCGCAAACGAGCTATTATTTTTCTGTTTTTTGCTATCAGTTTTTTTAACTGCTACAGTCTTGGTCTCTTTTGTTTCTTCTTTTTGTTCTTCAACTTTATTGTCAGTTTTTGCTTTTTCAACTTCCGGTTCTTTTACCGACTCTTTTTTTTCTGTTATAGTTGATTCGTTTTCACTTTTAGTAAGATCTTCAATCAATGATCTTTCGGGTTCAGTGTCCTTAATCAGCTCGTCAATTGTTCGGTCTGAACTTCTTTGCTTTGAGTTCTCTGCCTTTTTATTTACTGAAGTATTTGTTTTTTTATTCTTCCCTACTTTGGCGATCGAAGCATTGGTTGGTATTTCCTTTCCGGGAGGAGTATCATCTGCTACAACGTTGGTTTGTGGATCAGTATTCTGCGATGAAGCAGATCGATCAACTGTATTGTTTGGTAGTTGAGAAGTATTTGTGCCTTCGACTGTGCCAGTATTTTCAGGCTTATTATTTTCTTTTGTTGATGAATTTTGTATTGGAGATTTAACTTCTGCGACCTCTTTTTTGTTGCTACTGCTATTCTGCCAAACAAAAAAGGCCCCACCACCTAATAAAAGAAAACTAAAAAGAATAAAAAATATCCTTCTCCTGTCTTTCTTTTCAGCAGGCATGTGTTTATCAAGCAACGTCTCCATTTTATCCCAATCCGGACTATCATATCCGGGAGGACGCTGGCTCAATGAGTCTTTTATCTTCTTGTCAAAATTCTCAGACTGCATTTCGTTTGTATTCTTTTTCAGTTTGTTTTAATAATATTTTTTGCAAATGCATTCTTGCTTTTGCAAGGTTTGATTTTGATGTGCCTTCAGCAATACCCAGCTTATTCGATATTTCATCATGACTTAATCCATCCATTACGAATAGGTTGAATACTGTACGATAAGCCGGAGATAATTGCTGTATTGCTCTTAATATTTCCTGGTAGGATAATTTGTCAAGCGCTGTTTCCTGTGCTGAAGCAACCTGTAATGTAACAGGGTCTGTATGTCCATTCAAATGTTTTTTGATCTTGCGATAATGATCAATGGCTGTGTACACCATAATTTTTCTTATCCATCCTTTGAAAGAGGCAACGGTGTCAGCGTATGCCGGCTTGTATTTATGTATTTCTTTAAAAATTTTCAAAAATCCATCATTGAGAATTTCCACAGCGTCATCATAATTCCCCGAATAGCGATCACATATTGACATAGCATAGCCATAGAAAGAACTATAGATCGTTTTTTGACTATCCCTATTGTTCTTTACGCAACCTTCAATATGCTCACCTAATTCCCGGGCTGTTAACAAGGGTTGAAATATTTCGGTTAAATAATCGTAGACAGAACCACTTGGGTTGCTTTTACTCTACAAATTACGCCAATTCCATGAGGCTAAATTGGCAATGGGTGGGTTCTTTTATGCCAATAATTACACATGATGAGTAAAAGGATAGAAGCTAGCAGGATATAAGGCATTTGTACTAAAAGAGTTTCAACGGGAAAAACACTTGCAACTGAACCAATTATTACGGCTGCGCCAAATGACAGAGCAATGCCTTTTGATGTTTTACCTTTTAAAGAATGAATAAGCAAACTGGTAGTAGCCGGTATGCCGGATTGTAAAAGCCCTACGCCTATACAAAAGAGGACAAGCTCTTTTTTGAAGAAGGTGAGGAGCGGTGTAGCAATAATTGCAGATGAAAGTGTATATAACCGCCAGCCGATCTTATCTGCTAACCAGCCTCCTGCAATTTTACCAATCACAGCTGCGATCGCAATTGCAACCAGCCATTCATAATTATTTTCATAGATCAACTGAAAAACATTCCAGGTAACAGAACGCAATGAAATTATCATCAGCAAAAGGATCATGATAATGTCATGCCGGTCGATGACATGTTTTTGCACTTGATTTGAGGAGACATTTTTTTCAACAACTTGGTTAAAGGATTTTATTTTTAATAAGACAAAAAGAAAAGCAACTGCAATGGGTAAAATAAAAGGGATGATATTAAAGTTTTTCCAGGCTAAAAAACCACCGGCAATCAGACCGGCAACACCCGGCGCTGCAAACAAGCCAATATTGACTGCTTTATTGTTTTCTGCACATACAGTGCCACCAGCAACATGATAGATGGCAGAAGCAATACCAGCAAGTATAATTGCAACTGTTGGTACAAAAAGAAAAATGGCAACAGCAGTTACATTAAGTATATAGGAAAAAACAATGATCTTCTTAGTGTCATTAAGCCTTTCCATCAAAATCGCAACCGGGTATTGACCGCCAAATGCAAGTATGTTATAAACACTGATCGCTAAGCCAATTTGAAACAGATCATTGTTGTTAACGGAGAAACTGCCAAGAAAATACCCGGCGATCAGGTCATTCAAACCATGTCCAAATGCCAGTATTGTTATTTTATTTTTCAAGATCAAAAGAATTGAATAAGATAATACAGTAAGTAGCTTACAACATTTATGACAATAGCTGCTATCAATGTTTTTTGCACGGGTAGTTTTCTGTTCAGTAAATAAAGAATTAAAAACTCAACCACTACTGTAATCAAAAAAAGCATTACTATGCTGAGAATTGTACTGTCAGCGATTTCAAATAAGCCCGAGCCGGACAATAAGATTATGAAACCGGCTCCCATTGAAACAAGATTTGCTAAAAAGGAATCAAGAAAAGCTTTACCAGCTTTATTGTATTTCATAATGATCATCGCTACTGCTTCAAGTATGATGGTGACGATCATGAAAACGATCATTACTCCGAATATCAGGCCGGGGGCGGCGGCATCAAGCAAATAGAAATTCATGGTGGTTGTTTTGCTAAAGATAAAAGAAATGGATTGTTCTCAAATTTTTGAAATGAAGCCAGGAATATCTTGCGTGTAAAATGATCAGGCTAAAGATATTTGCTGATCGCTTTTTTTCATTTCATAAAATGCAAAATAAGCAGTTACAAAAACAGAAATAATAAAATAGGTAGCCACAATATAGTGGTACCATGGCCAATGTTGCGAAGAAAAAAACCAATCACCATAATTATAAATGATAAAGAGACCTGTAAGAGATTTTACCAGCTCCATATAAAAAGCATACCGGTTACCATCCATTAACTCAGTGTAAGCATAGATGGAAACAAAAACGAAAGCGCCATAATAAAAGATATGCGGCTTATCTATTTGTGCAATAAAAGCAAAGAAATAAATGAGCAGGAAATAGTTAAAAAACATTTGCGACCAGCTCCATGCTATAAAAGTTTTTGTAGCAGGGGTGTCGAATTTTTTGTAATTGTAAGGGTCTGCAATGTAATCAACAGGGTATTTTTCTTTCACATCGTCAGGCCGCCAGCCGGTGGGCATGAACCAAATGCGAAATTTATCTTTTATATTTTTTGTTCTCCATGCATCTTTGATCAACAACCACAAGTGGATGAAATTGATCTTAACGGGGTTCCATGTTTTTACTGGTCTTGTTACTCCATAAACAGGTTTTACATCATCAAGTTCCTGCTGAAAGGTGCCAAAAAGTTTATCCCAGAAAATAAAAATCTGCGATAAGTTTTTATCCATGTATTCTTTATTGATTGCATGGTGTACACGATGATGAGAAGGGGTGACAAGGATATGTTTGAGGAATCCCATTTTGCCGATCAATTGTGTATGGTACCAGTATTGTAAAAAAAGATGCAATGGTGCAACGATGGCAATCACTTCCTGGGGAACGCCCAATAATGCAGCAGGTATAAGCAGGAACGTGAAAAAATTAATAAAGGTTGAGATCGATTGGCGCAATGCACAGGAAAGATTAAACTCCTCGCTGCTGTGATGTATGATGTGGTAGGTCCAGAAAAAATTTATTTTATGACACCAGCGATGTACCCAATAACCCTGGAAGTCTATCACTAGAAATGCGATGATGTAGGTAAGCACAGTGGCTTCTATGTGAATGATCGAAATGTTATTAAGCAGCCAACCATAAGTAATGATCGTAATGCTAATGCCCAACACATCTTTTACAACATTGGTAATTCCACTGCTAAAACTGGAAACGCTATCAAGGCCACGAATTACATGGAGACCCTTGCGCCACTCCACAATTTTTTCTACAAGAAAAAAAAAGAGAAAGAAAGGAACAGTGATATTTAAAAGTTTGCCGTAGAGTTCCATATCAAGTGAGTCGTTGACATAAAATTAAGACTTTTCTTTTCCGAAATACTTTTCTACAAGTTTTGGAGGGGCAGTCGTTTTCCATGCGGTTGATAGTGCATCAAGTAGCATAGATTTCTTGACTTTTTTCAAGTTGAGAAAAGTGGCGCCCTGTTTACCCCAACCACCAGGCACAGGAAAGATCACCTCCTTATTGTAAGCGCAAAAAACTGATTGATCAATTGCTGAAAGTTTTACCATCACATAATTTTTATCAGCATGGATTGTGGCGAATATTTTATTCTTTACCCGAAAACTTTTAAGATCAAAATGAGGTTTCTCTTCTGTTTCAGGCAATGATAGTGCTGCCTTCTTTGCTTGTTCGATCGTTATCATTTTATTGTTCTTTCAATACGACAGCTAAAACTTTATTTCTTAAAACACCTAATGGCTTTGGAGTATTACAAAGTATCACATAAAATATTTTCTTTTCCGGCAGCCAAACATAATCTGCCCTGAACCCGCCTTGTGAACCTGTGTGCCCTATCATATTTTCATTATTTGTTTTTGTGATAAACCATGATAGACCAATAAATGGAGGGAGGCTGTCTTTCCAATTCGGAAAATCATAAACCGTTCTTGATCTTTTTGTCCATGCGCTATCAAGAAAAACATTTTTCTGAATGGCTTGTTCATATTTCCAAAGTTCATTAACACTGCTCCATACACCACCATTACCTGATGCAGCAAAAGTTGGTTCTTCACCATAATCTTTTTCAGAATAATTTTTGCCATCAAACAAGTAACCATGAGAAACACCTGATTCGGGATAAGAGCCATCAGTGATAGTTGAAGTTTTCATTCCACCTGGTTCCATGATATTCCTTTTGATATACTCCTGCCATTTCATGCCACTTACTTTTTCAATGATCAATGCAAGCCCATTAAATGCAGGGTTTGAATAATTGAATCTTTCTCCCGGTTGAAATTCGAGGCTATCTACACTTTTAATTGGCGCCCAATTCTCTTCATCTTTTGCCGTTAAATAAAATGCGCTGTCTCCCTGCACATTTCTTATATCCGGCAAGCCTGAAGAATGGGTAAGTAAATGATGGATCTTTATTTTTTTTGCTATTGAGCTGTCTTTAAAATCGGGAAAATATTTATAAATATCATCATCTATTGATAGCTTATTTTCTTTTGCCAATTTCAAAATACCAAAGGCAACAAAAGTTTTGCTAATCGACCCCACGTTAAAAAGTGTATTGTTGCCGATCGCTTTTTTGGTAGTAATATCTTCTACGCCAAATCCCTTTTCATAAATGATCTTCCCATCTTTTGCGATCAATACGGCACCGCCGGGTTCATTGGCTTTAAATACGGAATCAAAAATTTTATCAAGATCAGATAAATGCGAAGTGGACTTAGTATTGCAGCTATTAAGTAAGGTAATGATCGCAAAAAGGAAAATGATTCTCATGAGCATGTTTTATGATCTAAAATAGAACAAAAATAGGAGAGGATATTAAGCTACATGAATTACATTTCACTTTGCTGCAAGTGGGTTGGCGATCGTTTCTTTTAGCATTTTTGTCAGCACTTTAATATCAATGTCACTTAGTTTGTTAAAATACAAACAACCACCACCTGTTTTATATTTTCCAAGATCTTTCATTAATGGCGCCATGCTTTGAAAGCCTGAGCTGAAGTAAACAGTCATATTTTGTTTTCTTGGAGAAAAACCCGTAAGAAACCAATCACCTTCACGACCTGTCTTCGGAGATCTATAACGATAATTTCCAAAACCAATGATACTGCTTCCCCACATCTTCGGTTCCTGCTTTGTGACTTTTTTTAATAGTTCAAGAAGTGCGAGGGAATCTTTTCTTTTTTCTTCACTTTTTACAGAGCTGATAAACTTTTCAACCGAAGCGTCATTCTCTTTTGTTTTTAATTCAGCCATAAAAAAGTTTTTTTGAAGTTACGAAAACTCAGGATGAATAACACCTGGAATTAGCCGATCTTTAATTCTTCATACCTCTCTTCTATGCCTATTAGCTATATGATCTACGGCTCCTTCGGAATTCTGGCAATTGTGTTTATCATTTACCTGGTTAATTTAAAAAAGCGTCGATAACATTACAGGTAGTCAAGCCCCGGTTGCATCTCATCAAAGTTTCTTGTTTTTGGGTAGCTTCTCATTTTAACTTGTGGCTGATTCAAAAATTATTAATAACTAAATTTTTTCGCCATGAAAAAGATCAATTATCAGCCGGTACTCTTCCTTTCTCTTTTGCTCACTATAAGTGTAGCATTATTTTCATTTTCATCTACAAAAAATAATTTCGGAGGTGAAGGATTCGAAGTCTATCTCAACGACAAACTTGTTTTACAACAGTATGGAAAAGATATGGACAAAATAAAGAACCTGCAGTTGGATCAAAGTGCAAGCAATGGTCAATTGGCCATACGTTATTATCATTGCGGAAAACCAGGTAAAAGCCGAATTGTAACTATTAAAGACGAGCAAAATGTTGTTTTAAAGGAATGGAAATTTGGTGATGCTAAAGATGCGTCTGCTAAAGTTTCATGTAGTGTAAAAGATATTGCTACACTTCCTAAAATTAATGCCGGTAAAAAAGTAAATCTTTATTATGCAGCCAGCGAGTTGCCAAATGGAAGATTGCTTGCAACACTTACCTCGGTAAGTAAAAGTGCAGCTCAACCATAAAGAAGATTTGATCCAACAAAATCTTTTGCCCCGATCTACTCGGGGTTTTTTATTGCCTTGTCCAGGTTTTGGTAATTGTAGCAGGCAGGCCGTTTAGTGTTAATAAAAGGATCGATTGAAATTGAACTGAGGTCATATTAATAACTTTTTCTGATTCCGGGCCAAGACCAAGGGGAATATAAACAAGACTTTTAGTATTAACAATTTGCCAGTCTCCGGTTTTGGTAGTGGAACAGTTGATTTTAAATGTCCCTCTTTTATAACCAGCCACGGCAGTATCACCCGTAAAAGTGAAAAGATTGTCCCTTTCGCATGCTGTCCAGGTACTATAAATGTCTCTTTCGGTTGTGCCATCATTATTCCAGTCGAAAGCCACATCGCAACTCAAGGCAGTTATTTTCCAGGAGCCTACAAATTGTGAGTCAGCATAACCTTGTGGATCGTCATTTTTTTCGATCTTCAGATGATCGTTACATGAAGAGATAAAGAAAGCAGAAGTAAATAAATATAGAATAAGGCGCCTCATATCCGGATTAATGATTCCGACAAATTTAATACAATTAATGCTGCTAAGAAATAGATAGAGTTAAATTAAAATTCGAATAGAGAGAGCTGCGCTTTGTTTTCTTTAAGCCGTTTAATGGTCTTTGCAGGTCTCAACTGTGGATTTCCCTCGATATTAAAGAGTTCTGTTTCCTTATAACGAGAGGCAATTACAACTTTCACCCCACCTGCATTTTGTGTAAATAGTTTATTTACGATATCCGGATGATTATTGTTTTGGGAAAGATGAGAAAGTATCAATAATTGCAAACTCACAGGTTTATGTTTCAAAAAAAGCTCCAATGCCTGGTCATTGGATAAGTGACCCCTTTTGCTGCTGATGCGCCTTTTCAAATGTATTGGATAGGAGCCCTTTTCCAGCATTTGCTCGCAATAATTTGATTCAAGGAATACTGCATCGCAAAGTTTAAAATGTTGTATCACATGTTTGCATGCATATCCAATGTCAGTGATCACGCCAATATGAACCTTATTATTTGAAACAATAAAACTATGCGGATCATTTGCGTCATGACTTTTAATGAAAGGGATAATTGACAGATCCCCGATCGATACCGGCTCATTATGTATAAAAGAAAATGTAAGACTCTTTTCAATTTCAAGGCTACAGTTTCGCAAAGTGTTTTGGGTGATATAAACCGGCAACTTGTATTTTTTTGACAATACCTGCAGGCCTGCAATATGATCAGCATGTTCATGCGAAATAAAAATTGCTTTTACAGAACTAATATCAAGCCCCAATCTTTTCATTCGTTTATCGGTCTCGCGACAGGAGAGGCCTGCATCGATCAATACTGCTTCATTCTTGTTACCGATATAATAACAATTAGCATTGCTGCCCGAATTAAGTGATGCGATCTGAAGTGACATAGGCTGTAAAAATAAGAATTATGGCTATGTAGGTATCCAAAACCATCATTTAGCCCGGGAAAAAACATTTTTTTATTGACATTTAAATTGGCCAGGAGCCATTGATGAATTTTCCCAATGAGAAAGGGCATCTATAGACTTTTTGCCTTCGGAAAATCATTTAGGATCTCATTTGCAGGGTTGCTTTTTTCATTGGGAAATTTAAAATTTCAGTCATCATAATTTTATGATGACTCCTTTAAGGTGTTGTCTGGGTAAGGGTTTTATAGGAATGTCTATTCTGTAGCTTAACAAAATAATTTTAATTTTTCTTGATTGATTAAAGCTCTTTTAGTCGAGTAAACTCAATTTGCTAACTCATCATCACTGGGTAAAACCTGCTTGTCATTTTATCCTTCATTGGGGAAAAAGACAACTTTTACGATTTCTCAGAGGGAAAATGTGAATAGAAAAAAGTTATAATCAATTTGGTGGAATGTAAAAAACTATATATTTGGTACAGTAATGACTAATCCCATTAAGAATTTTTAAATCCAAAAAATCATGGCAACAAAGAAAAAAGCAGTTAAAAAAGCAGTTAAGAAAGCTGTAGTTAAGAAAGCAGTTAAAAAAGCTGTAGTTAAGAAAGCAGTTAAAAAAGCTATTGTTAAAAAGGCAATTAAAAAAGCCATTGTTAAGAAGGCTATAAAGAAAAAAGTTGCCCGTAAGCCAAATGCTGCTTTTATGAAAGCATTGACTCCAAGTTCAACATTATCTGGAGCGATCGGTGCTAGTGCAGTTCCCCGCACAGAAGCCGTTAAAAAGATCTGGGATTATATTAAGAAAAATAATCTCCAGGACAAAGCAAACAGACGCATGATCAATGCTGATGAGAAATTAAGACCTCTCTTTGGTAAAGACCAGGTTTCTATGTTTGATCTTGCTAAGATCCTTTCTAAGCATCTTAGTTAAGAAATTAACTTTATTTGAAAACGGGCTTCTTAACAGGGCCCGTTTTTTTATTTATACTTGTTATAAATTTTACCTGTGGATATCCTGCAAAACATTTTTAAAGACTGTGGTTTAAATGTTAAACGATATGAACAGGTGCATGGGGGAGATATTAACTTATCCTATTGCTTATTTACCTCCACAGAGAAATACTTTTTAAAAGTAAATGATAAGAATAGATATCCTTTAATGTTTGAAAGAGAAGCAAGCAGCCTGGATAAGCTCCGTGAACTTTGTGAACTTAAAATTCCGCAAGTCATTAAGCAAAGTAGTTTTAACGATCAGCAATACTTGTTATTGGAATGGATGGAAAATGGGGCACCAAAAAAAGATATGTGGAAAAATTTTGGAAGGGGATTAGCGATGATGCATAAACAGCCACAGGAATATTTTGGATTAAATGAAGACAATTATATAGGAAGCTTAAACCAAACTAATGACCCGCATAATGAATGGCATTCTTTTTATGCTGAGTGCAGGATAAAGCCTTTGGTGAAAAAGCTATTTGATGCTGGCGACCTTAGTGCAGCAGATATTCGTAATGCAGATCTTTTCTGCAATAATTTAAACACTATTATGCCCATCGAGCCTCCTTCTTTTTTGCATGGTGATCTTTGGGCAGGTAATTATATGATCATATCCTCAGGATATGCAGCCATATTTGATCCGGCGGTTTATTGCGGCCATCGTGAAATGGACATTGGAATGACAAAACTCTTTGGAGGTTTCGATCGACGGTTTTATGAAGCATATAATGAAACTTATCCTCTCGAAAACGGATGGGAAAAGCGACTGCCAATTACCCAACTATACCCCTTACTGGTTCATGCGGTTTTATTTGGTGGGCATTATATTTCAAACGTAAAAGACATTCTTAAACAGTTTGCGTAAGGGTGTGTTTACGACCTTGCTACTTTTGTGAACCTGCCAAAAATGAAAAATTGACATTATAACCTGAATTTTTTACCCGGATTAAATTTTCAATACAGAGTTTGTCTGTTAAACCTGAAATTTTTACCGTTTCGGGACAGGCGGCACAGTATTTCCTGTACCTTCGCCGTCCCCCAAAATCAACGGGCAAATCTTTTCAAAAATTCAAAAATCAATACAACTATGGCTAAAAAGTTAA
>Ga0193738_1001176_pt1 | contig 10815 bp, 5 predicted proteins | sample L2a1metaG_FD_144927 | JGI IMG/M metagenome (GOLD analysis project Ga0193738, IMG submission 144927) | Soil microbial communities from a riparian zone of the East river system, Colorado, United States - L2a1 | ecosystem: Environmental > Terrestrial > Soil > Riparian zone | place: USA: East River...
ATCGCGCGCAGGGCGGACTCACGGACTGGCCGGGCGGCCACGTCGCCTACGCGTACGGCGCCTACTTCCACCAGTTCCTCGCCGATCGTTACGGAGCCGAGCGGCTTTCGCAGCTGGCCGACGCGACTGCGGGGCGGATTCCCTTCTTCGGCGGTGGTGCGTTCAAGAACGTCTTCGGGAAGTCGGCCGAGGACCTGTGGCGGGACTTTCAGTACGCACGCGAGCAGGCGGCCGTGGTGCCGAGCCGGACCGATGCGCAGGCCACGCGGCTGACACGGCACGGCTTTCCGGCGCTGATGCGGCTGCGCAACGGGCGATCGTCCCGCGTGGCGTGGCGGGCGTTGGGCAACCGGACCTCGACCAGGGGAAACTGGATCGTCTTCGATCGGCTCGAACGCGCGCGGTCGGTGGCGCTGCTCTCCGATCTGTATGCCCTCCGCGCCAGTGACGGCGATACGCGGCGACTGACGAAGGACGCGCGGGCAGGCGACCCGGATCTGTCTCCGGACGGCCGCGCCATCGTCTGCACCGTGCAGATGGCCGGGCGGCGCGCGCTCGCGCTGGTCGACTTCCCCGCTGCCGGCCTCGCTGTTCCGCGGGTCCTGGTAGACGACGCTGATGCCGACTTCGGTGGTCCGCGCTGGTCGCCAGACGGCCGGCGGATCGTCGCGACCCGTCGCTACGGCGGCCGCTTCGAGCTCGTGCTCGTGGACCCAGGCACGGGCGCCGTCACACCGCTGCTCGCGCGCCCGGACACCCGTCTGGCCACGCCGTCCTGGACGCCCGATGGTTCCACCGTCCTGTTCTCCGCCGCTCCGGCGAACGAGCCATTCAACGTGTTCTCGATCGACGCGACCAGTGGCGCGGTCCGGCAGGTGACCGACACGCGGGGCGGCGCGCTGTTTCCGCAGCTCTCGCGCTCGTCGCTGATCTACGTCGGCTACACGACGGACGGACAAGATCTCTTTTCGATTCGCTACGACGCGGCTGCGACCACCCGCTCAGAGACCGCCGACGCTCGACTCGGGTCGTCCGGTAGCTCCAGGCTTCAGCCGGAAGAAACCCAGAATGCCGCGGCAGCGCCGGCCTACAGTCCCCTTCGCACGCTCGTGCCGACGTATTGGTCCCCGATCCTGTTCTCCGACGCCGGCGAAACGGTCGTCGGCGCTGGCACCGCGATGTCGGACGCGCTCGGGCGGCACAGCTATGCGGTCAACGCGGGCTGGGCGGGCGGACGAGGGCGGCCGGACTGGAGCGCCAGCTATGCCTACGATCGCTGGCGCCCGACGATCGTGGCCAGCTACGCCGACGACACGGACCCCGTTCGCGGCGGCGACGTTCGCAGCCGGGAGTTCTTCGCGGGCGTCCAGGTGCGATTCGCAAAGGTGCGATGGAGCGAGACGATCTTCGCGGGGTTCGACGCAGAGCGCGACACGCTGCGCTGCGAGGGCCAGTGCCGGGTGACGTCTGCCGAGCGGGACCTGCGCTCGATCCGCGGCGGGTGGCGGCACGATAGCCGCCGGCAGTTCGGCTACTCGATCAGCACTGAAGAAGGCTTCGCCCTGGAATCCGCGGTCGAATCCAGCCGCGTCGCCCTCGGGTCGGATGCCGATGCCGGCGCCGCGGTGTTCGACGCGCGCGCTTTCACGCGCCTCTTCGGCCGCCACACGGTGCTCGCCGCTCGCGCCGCCGGGGCGGCCAGCTGGGGGGAGGTCACGGCGCGGCGCGTCTTCTCGGCCGCGGGCCCGGGGCCGTCTTCCCCGTCGTTCGACTTCGATCGCGACGCGATCGGCCTGCTGCGCGGGTTCGATCCGGAGGACGTCCTCGGCACGCGCGTCTTCGCCGCCAACCTCGATCTCCGCTTCCCGCTCGCTCGCCCGCAGCGCGGGCCGGGCATGTGGCCGCTCTTCCTGCACTCGCTGCACGGCGCCGCGTTCCTGGATGCCGGCCACGGCTGGAACTCATCGTTCCGCGCCACCGACATCAAGACCGCCGTCGGCGCCGAGCTCTCCGCCGATGTCGTCGTGCTCCACTACCTGCCGCTGACGATCACCGGCGGCGCCGCGTGGACGCGCAATCCCACCGCCGATCACCGCCGCGGATCGTTCTTCGGACGGATCGGGTACGCCTTCTAGGCCGCTGCGGGCGCGGAGAAATACGCCGCGGATCACACGGAACGCGCGGAACGAGAACAGATGATTGTTGTGTCCGCGTCTTCCGCGTGCTCCGCGGCCACGGTCTTTCCGCGTAATCCGCGGCAAATCTTTCCCGCGCGATCCGCGGCCCGTGTAACAATATCCGCGGCATGAAAACGAAGTCCCGTTTTCTACGCGCGCCTGTTGAGCCGTTCAGCGTCCAGCCCGACGCGTCCGCTGACGATCTCCTCGCGCGCATGGAGAAGGTTTCGTTCCAGGGGCGCAATCTCGCCACCGCGAGGCGCATCTGGGAGAAGATGCTCGGCGCCGATTGCACGATCTTTCTCGGCATGGCCGGCGCGCTCAGCGCCGGCGGGATGCGGTCGATCGTGGCGTATCTCATCGCCAATCGTTACGTCGACTGCCTCGTCTCGACCGGCGCCAACCTGTACCACGACCTGCACGAAACGCGGGGACGCCGCCACTACATCGGCTCGCCCCACGAAGACGACGCGAAGCTCCAGAACGAGCATATCGATCGCGTCTACGACACCTACGCCAGCGAAGACGAGTTCTGCGAGAACGACGAGTGGATCGCCGCGTTCGTCCTCACGCTCGAACGCCGGCCCTACACCTCGCGCGAGTTCCTCTACCGGCTCGGCGAATACCTGTGGAAAGAAACGCAGCAGGACGGCATCCTCACCGCCGCCTATCGCGCCAACGTGCCCATTTTCTGCCCGGCCATCGCCGACTCCTCGATCGGCATGGGCGTGTCGCAGGCGCGGCATCGTGATCCTTCGGCCGGCATTATCGACGTCATCGGCGACATCGTCGAGTCGGCCAACATCGTCATCCGCCATCCGCGCACCGCGTCGGTCGTGCTGGGCGGCGGGACCCCGAAGAACTTCATCAACCAGGCGAGCGTTCAGGCCGAGTTCTACGACGACCGCGTCGGCGGCCACCGCTACGCGCTCCAGATCGTGACCGACGTGCCGCATTTCGGCGGCGCCTCGGGATCGAGCCTGGAAGAAGCGCGCAGCTGGGGCAAGCTGGCGACCGATGCCGAGCAGGTGACGGTCCACGCCGACGCGACGATCGCGCTGCCGCTGCTCGTCTCCGCGCTGGCCGCCAGCGCGCGCGAGACACTCGGCGCCCGGAAACCGATCGTTTTCGATCCGTCCGGTGCGACCATGGCCGTCAACGGCCGACCTTTTCCGCCCGCTCGTTACGAGGCACGCTAGTCATGGACTTTCCGTTTCAGTACGACCACGCCGAGGCGCTCGTCTTCGGCGGCGCGCTCCCGACGCGCGCCACGTTCGAAGACGCCAGCGTCGTCATCCTGCCCTGCCCGGTCGATCGGACCACGTCCTACGTCGGAGGCACGCGCAACGGCCCCCACGAAATCCTGCAGGCCTCCTCGCACATGGAGCTGTGGGACGAGGAGATGAACGCCGACGTCCACGGCATCGGCATCTTTACCCTGCCGGAGATGGAGCTCCCCTTCGGCGAGATGACGCCGCTGGTCGAGGAAATCGAGCGCGTCGCCTACGAGGTGATCGGCCGCGACAAGTTCCTCGTCACGCTCGGGGGCGAGCACTCGATCACCCCGCCACTGGTCTCGGCCGCCGCCCGCAAGTACCCCGGCCTGTCGGTGCTCCAGATCGACGCCCACGCCGACATGCGGGACGTCTACATGGGGACGCCGCACAACCACGCCTGCGCGATGCGCCGCGCCGCGCAGCACGCGACGATTACGCAGGTCGGCATCCGCAGCCTCTCGACCGAGGAAGCCGAGGTGCTGCCGAAGATGAACACGCGCGTCTTCTTCGACGCCACGATGCGTGACGATCCGACGTGGATGGATGCCGTGGTCGAATCGCTCGGCGAGCACGTCTACATCACCATCGATGTGGACGGCATGGACCCGGCGATCATGCCGGCGACCGGCACCCCGGAACCGGGCGGCCTCTCCTGGCCCGAGATGACGCGGCTGCTCAGGAAGACCGCCGAGCGCCGCAAAATCATCTCCGCGGACATCGTCGAACTGAGCCCGATCCCGGGTCTCGTGGCGCCTAACTTCTTGTGCGCCAAGCTGCTGTACAAGATGCTGACCTACCGTTTCGCGAGTGATCCCCGCACGAAACGGCTGTAGTTTCCAGTTTCCGGTTTCCAGTTCCCAGTTTTTCTCTGAAAACTGGCTACCGGCCACTGGTTACTGGCAACTGGGGGTGTATACCTCGTATACTGCGCCGCATGGCGCTGCCTGAGACGTTCGCCAAAGCGGTCGAGGCCCTCCAACAGGGGCACGGGCCCGAGGCTGCGGCCCTGCTGGTTCGGACCCTCCGCAGTCCTGGCCTCTCCCGGGAAGAACTTCTTCAAATCCGCATCGCGCTGGCGGAGTCCTGGTTCCTCCAGGACGACCTCCGGCAGGCAGCCGACGCCCTTGGGCAGCCCCCGGAGGAGCGCGAGCGGCTGCACCCGACGCGGCTCGCCGAGTTGTGGCGCCTCCACGGGAAGCTCGCCATCGCCAAGGGCGAACCGTCTCGCGGGATTGCGCTCCTCGCCCGCGCGCTGAAGCAGGCCGAGCGGGCGCACGACTCGCGCGCCATCGGCCTCACCCACTACGAACTCGGTCTCTGTTATCGCCACGTCGGTGACACGGCGATCGTCCGCGAGCACATCGCGCAGGCGGCCTCAGCACTGCACGCGGCGGGCGATCAGCGAAACCTCGCGCTGGTCCACTCGCTCAGCGGCGTCACGCTCGCGCAGGAAGGCCGGCTCGACGAAGCGATGGCGGCGCTGCGCCAGGCGGAGCGCCTCGCCGTGATGGTGCGCGCCGGCGACGTCGTCGCCACGGTCTGCGGCAACCAGGCCAATGTCGCGATGATGCAGCATCGCCACGAGCACGCGCTGGCGCTGGCCGAGCGCAGCGTCGTCCTCCAGGAGGAGTCCGGGACCCCGCACGGCCTCGGCATCGCGCTGGCGTCGCTCGGCCAGATCAGCGTGCGGCTCGGCAACCTGCGGCGAGCCGAGCAGGCGCTCAATCGCGCGCTCGACGTCCGGAGCCCGCTGCAGTTCATGCGCGAGACGACGGGCGCAGTGTTCGACACGCTGGCGCAGATCCATCTCGTGCGCGGTGAGCACACCGAGGCGGGCCGTAGCCTGCAGCGATCGCGCGAAGCCTACGGCGATTCGAACAAGTGGTACCAGTGGTCGGTGCAGGTGCTCGAGGCGCGCGTGGCATTGCGCCGCGGCGACACCAGCGGAGCGCTGGCGATCGCCGGGCAGATCGCGAACTCCGGCGACGCGCCCGGTTCCTACGTCACGCAGGCCGAACTGATCTCGGCGGAGGCGCTCCTCGCGTCCGGCTCCCTCGAAGCCGCGGAGGCCAGGCTCTCGGACATCGTCGGGCATGTCGCCGCCTCCGGTATGACCGGGATGTGGGGCGAGTTCCTCCGCCTGCGCGGCCGCGTGCACGCGCAGTCTCGGCGGCCGACCGAGGCGTACCACGACCTCGGGCAGAGCGTCAGCGTCTTCGAACTCCTCGGCGAAAAATACCAGGCGGGCCTCAGCCATCTCGAGCTCGGCAAGCTGGCGGCCTCAGCCGGCGCGCGATCGCGCGCGACGCGCTACCTGTCGGACGCCCTCGCCATTTTCGAATCGCTCGACGCGCATCCGGATCTCGAGGACACGCGCGCCGCGATGTCGTCGATGCCCTCAGCGGGCACGGGCGCCTTCCTCGGATCGCACGCCGACGGCGACGCCGCGCTGGTGCGCCGCATCGTCGACGCCGCGGTGACGCCGGCGCTGCTCGCCAAGGAAGGGACGACGGCGCTGCTCGAAGCGTGCGACGCGCAGGCGGCGGTGATCTTCACGGTCGCGAGGAACGGCGACGTCCTGGTCGCGGCGGCCGCCGGCTGCGACGCCGAGGCCGCGCGGTCACTCGCGGCGTCGGCGGCACGACCCGCACGCGGCGGCGCGTCCTTCATCGTGGTGGAGAGTGTCGGCCGTGAGGGAGAAGCGCCTCGGCGAGTGGCCGTCACGGCGGTCCGGCCGTTCTCGACGCCGGTTCTGCAACGGTTCCGGACCCTCTGCGCAGTGCTCAGGCAGGGCTTCGAGCTCTGTTCGGCGCGCGACAGGCCAGCGGATCCGGCGCCCCGCGCCGTGGAACGCTCGCTCGAACCGCTGCTGCCAGGGTTCGTCTGCGCCAGCAGCGCCATGCAGCGTGTCGCGGATCAAATCCAGCGCCTCCAGGGCAGCGACTTGACGGTACTGGTCACCGGCGAGAGCGGCACCGGCAAGGATCTCGTCGCGCGCGCGATTCACGCCGGCTCACCGCGTGGCGCCGCCATGTTCCTGCCCTACAACTGCACCAGCGCCACGCGGGAGCTGGCGGACTCCCAGATGTTCGGCCACCGGCGCGGCAGCTTCACGGGCGCGGTCGCGGACCAGCCCGGCGTCATTCGCAGCGCTGCAGGTGGGACGATTTTTCTGGACGAGATCGGCGACCTGCCGCTCGACGTGCAGCCGAAATTCCTGCGCTTCCTCGAACAGGGAGAGATCTTCCCCGTCGGGGAGACGCGTCCGATCCGCGTGGACGTGCGCGTCGTGGCCGCGACCAACGCCGATCTCGAACAGCGCGTGACGGAAGGAAGGTTCCGCGAGGATCTCTTCTATCGGCTCAGCGTGATCCGGATCCACGTTCCGCCGCTGCGCGATCGGCGTGAGGAGATTCCCCACCTGAGCACCTTCTTTCTGCGCGAGGCCATCGAACGGCTCGGCAAGCCGGACGTCCGCCTCAGTGCCGAAACGCTCGATCTCTTCGACGCTTTCGGCTGGCCCGGCAACGTGCGGCAGCTCCGAAACGAAGTGCAGCGGGCCGTCGCGATGGCGACGCCCGGCGGCCTCATTACGCCCGAGCTTCTGTCGCCGGTCTTCGCCGGAGACAGCGACGCGCCGTCGGCGCCCCGTCGCGCACGGAACGTCACCCTGGCGGCCGCCGTCGAGCGCGTCGAGCGCGACCTCATCGAGTCGACACTGCAGCGCGCGGAAGGGAATATCTCGCAGGCCGCACGGTCGCTCGGCCTGACCCGGCGGGGCCTCTACCTGAAGATGGACCGGCTCGGTATCGATTACAAAGTATCCAGTCAATCCGCCGTCTGAGTAGCAAGTATCCATATTCCGGTCTTCGTCAGTTTTGGCTCTTTCGCAGTTAACTTATTTGTTCGCAACATTTTGAGCAGATTTTGCGCCAAGGTCATCCGCGCGGCCCCAGCCTTGTAATAGTCTCCACCGACATCATCCGGAGGAGTCCACATGGAACAGCGTCTTCGTCTCGTGCAGGGTGGCCAGCCGCACTCACTACCGCGTAGCGAGAAGCGGACATCCGATCGCCGCCAGGTTTCGGTCCCCGGACAGATTGTCTGGAAGGATGCGCGCGGCAATACGAAGATGATCTCGGTGGTGACCCGCGACGTCAGCGACCACGGCGTCAGCGTCGAGTGCCTCAATGGCGCGGCCATCCCGCTCTACCGGCTTGTGTACTTCCAGGTGGACCGTGCCGAGCGCCACCGCGTGGACCTTCCGGAAGCGCTCCGCAAGCCGAACGTCTTGTCGGCGATCTTCCGCGTCGGAGCGGATAACCGCGAAATCGGCGCCCCGTCGGAATATGCGCTGCGGCTGCTCGTGGAGCCCGCCCGCAATACCCAGGCGGCCACTCGCACGGCATAAGGCCACAACGAAGCCTCAGGCGCGGATACGAGGTATCCAGATTCGGCTGGCCGGCTGGAACAATCGTCTGGTCTCTAGGGGCGGCCCGTGAGCCGCCCACCCTCTCACCCCTCCCTCCTCCCGTCACAATTTTCGATCCCGCGCACCTGTGGTGCGTAGAATGCGGCTTGACGAGGTCTCCATGATCTACAGACGTGAGTTCGTGCAGTCGATGATTGCACTCGGGGCGGCGACCACCCTGCGGCCAGCGGAGGCGCTGTTTGCCGCGCCGAACCAGGAGTTGAAGGGGCTCGCGGATGCGGCCCTGGCAACCGCGAAGCAGGCCGGCGCCTCCTACGCCGATATCCGGATCAACCGCTACCGCAACCAGTTCCTCTTCACTCGGGATCGCCGCGTTCAGAACATCGTCAACACGGAGGACTTCGGGTTCGGCGTGCGGGTACTGGTAGACGGGACCTGGGGATTTGCCAGCAGCAGCGTCGTCACGAAAGACGATGTCGCCGCCATCGCGAAACAGGCGGTGGCGATCGCCCGGGCGAACAAGAGCATCAACACCGACCCGGTCCGCCTCGCCGCAGTCGAAGCCTATCCCGACGTCGAATGGAACACGCCGGTCCAGAAGGATCCGTTCGAGGTGCCGCTCCAGCCGAAGATCGATCTGCTGCTGCAGATCAACGAGGAAGCGTTGAAGGTCCAGGGCGCGAGCTTCGTGTCCGCCTACATGCTGTTCGTGAACGAGAAGAAGTTCTTCGCGTCCAGCGACGGCTCCTACATCACGCAGTCGCTGATCCGCTCCTACCCGACGTTCTCGATCACCGCGGTCAACCGCGAGACCAACCGGTTCTATCAGCGCAACGCGCTGACCGCGCCGATGGCGATCGGCTACGAGTACATCGAGAGCCTGCCGCTGATCCAGGAAGCCAAGCAGGCCGCCGAAGAAGCGGTCGCGATGCACAAGGCGAAGCCGGCGGTACCGGGCCAGAAGACGCTGATCCTGCATCCCTCGAACCTGTGGCTGACGATCCACGAGTCGGTCGGGCATCCTACCGAGCTGGATCGCGCCCTCGGCTACGAGGCGAACTTCGCCGGTACCAGCTTCCTGACCACCGACAAGCTCGGGACCTTCCAATTCGGCTCGCCGATGGTGAACATCGTCGGCGACAAGACGCAGGAGAAGGGCATGGCCACCTGCGGCTACGACGACGACGGTGTGAAGACGACGAGCTTCCCTATCATCAAGGACGGCAAGTTCGTGGACTACCAGACGACGCGCGATCAGGCGCACCTGATCGGTCAGACGAAGTCGCACGGTTGCAGCTACGCCGACAACTGGTCGTCAGTCCCCTTCCAGCGCATGCCGAACGTGTCGCTGCAGCCGAACGAGAAGGACGTCAGCGAGCAGGACATCATCGCGGCTACCGAGGACGGCGTCTATGTCAAGGGCGACAGCAGCTACTCGATCGATCACCAGCGCTACAACTTCCAGTTCAGCGGCCAGACGTTCTGGGAAGTGAAGAACGGAAAGATCACGACGCAGTTGCGCGACGTCGCGTACCAGTCGAACACGCCGGAGTTCTGGAAGTCGATGGACATGCTGGGTGGCAAGTCCACCTACCAGCTCGGCGGGGCGTTCAGTGACGGCAAGGGGCAGCCGACGCAAAGCAACTCGGTCAGCCATGGCTGCCCCGTCGCCCGGTTCGCCAAGGTCAACATCCTCAACACGGCACGATAGACCGCGGATCACGCGGCCAAACTCAGGCCGCGGATCACGCGGATAACACGGATAAGAGAATATGCTCTGGACAAAAGAACAAGCCAAGGCGCTCACTGATCGAGCGCTGTCGTTCAGCAAGGCGGAAGAAACGCAGGTCACGCTCACCGGTGGGGATCGCGCCAACGTGCGCTTTGCCCTCAACAGCGTCACCACATCCGGCGCTTCGTCAGGCTACAGCCTCGCGTTCGTCGCGAAGGTCGGACAAAAGACCGGGACCGTCACGGCGTCGGAGTTCAGCGACGCCAGCCTGCAGCGCGCCGCGAAAAACGCAGAGGAGATCGCGCGCCTGTCACCCGACAATCCTGAAACGATGCCCAACATCGGGCCGCAGACATATTCGGAGACGACGCCGTATTTCGAGGACGCCGCGGGCGCCTCGCCGGAGTGGCGCGCGGGCGCCGTCCAGTCCGCGTTGAAGTTGAGCAAGGAGAAGGACGTCGTCTCGGCCGGGTTCATCGAGACGTCCGGCCTGATCCAGGCGGTGGCCACGTCCAAGGGGCAGTTCGCCTATGGCCGCTTCACGGCGGCGGACTACAACCTGACCGCGCGAACCAAGGACGGTACCGGCTCCGGCTGGGCGTCGAAGTCGTACAACGAACTGCGGCTGCTCGATCCAGCGCGGATGGCGACCGTCGCGATCGACAAGGCGGCCCGCTCGCACAACCCGACCGCGATCGAACCGGGCAAATACACCGTCGTCCTCGAGCCCGCCGCGATGGCGGATCTGATCGTCAACCTGATTTTCGGGGCCGACGCGCGGCAGGCGGACGAGGGCCGCAGCTTCTTCTCGAAAAAGGGTGGCGGAACCCGCGTCGGCGAGCAGATCGTCGGCGAGAAGGTGCGGCTGTATTCGGATCCGGCGCACTCACTGGCGCCGGCGCTGCCCTTCGATGGACAGGGGATGCCGCGCAGGAGGATCGACTGGTTCGACAAAGGCGTGCTGAAGAACCTGTCCTACTCGCGTTACTGGGCGCAGAAGCAGGGCAAGGAGACGACGCCGGGTCCCGGCAATTTGATCATGGACGGCGGCACCGCGTCGATCGACGACTTGATCAAGGGGGTCGAGCGCGGCGTGCTGGTGACGCGCTTCTGGTACATCCGGTCGCTCGATCCGCAGACGCTCCTGGTGACCGGCCTGACGCGCGACGGCTTGTTCCTGATCGAGAAGGGCAAGGT
>Ga0193738_1001177_pt1 | contig 10804 bp, 6 predicted proteins | sample L2a1metaG_FD_144927 | JGI IMG/M metagenome (GOLD analysis project Ga0193738, IMG submission 144927) | Soil microbial communities from a riparian zone of the East river system, Colorado, United States - L2a1 | ecosystem: Environmental > Terrestrial > Soil > Riparian zone | place: USA: East River...
ACCTTTCATGGTTTTATAGCGGCAAACAAGGTCTTTCAGCGTTCTTGAAATAACATGGTGAATGCCGGGCATACCATTGGCGCTGGGCGGACCCTCATAAAAAACAAATGGAGTAGCACCTTCACGAAGAGTCACACTTTTTTCAAAAGCCTGTTTCTCTGCCCATTTGGCCAGTATTTCCTGTTCGATCGACGGTAAATTGAGTTGCTGGTATTCCCTGTATTTCTGACTCATAAAAAGTCTGCGAAGTTAAGGAAATAAAGCCCCTGATTTGGCTCTAAGTAAAAGAAAAACCGATTGATGAATGGTTTTTCAAAATATGATCTCTTGTTACCCTTTCTTTATCAAAACAGATTCATAAGCTGGATAACCTCTTTCTCCGTTTTGAGTCAAGGCAGTAAAGCGGATCTTATAATAGTTATTATCTCCGTCTTTTATAATATAATAGCGATCTGTTCTCACAGCAGGACTAACTCCCGGCCCGCCACCACTGCGCCAGTCTGCTGCAATAGCGTTTAGTGTGGTTAAAAATGTTTGTGCCGCGATATCTGCTTCTCCAAAATCAGCAAACGTTTTTGAAGCCACCATCACTTTTGCTACCTGAACATTGCGATTTAACAAAATGATATCCTGGAAAAGATAAGGCACTTCACCAGCACCAAAGTTTGTAACGTTGGAAAAATAAGTCCAGGTAAGATCCCATTTTTTCTTTGCAGGCTCTACTGAAGCAGCCCCATTTTCGAATGAAATATATTTAAAGAAGTAGGCATCATCTTTTGAAATATCAACGGAAGAAAAAGTAGAAGACGCAATATCTGCATGTTGCAAAGTATAACCACCGGATGCATTGCGAATGATGCGTATCTTTTTCCATCCTCTTGCTGGTGCAGGATTACCAACACCTGTACCACGGTTCACAATATAGACCTTGTTATCAGTTGCAGTTGCTGCAATAGACGCAATTGCAGTTCTTGTAAGATCACCATTGGGATAATCAATATAGGACAAAGACGTAGTAGTAGGAGCCGCCTGGCTAAATGCTACTTCGCTATAAAATCCGATTGTATCTGCTGTAGACACTGCAGTAAGGTCGTTTTTATTGATCTGCTTTGCCATCATTGCCGAAGATGAGTTAAGAATGACGCGAAAATCATCGCTTCCTGTGTAGAAACCAAGATCCCATGAAGTGCGTAAAACGGGCGTTTCTCTATTTGCACTTAGATCAATAAACACTTTATTCGGAAAGTTAATTCCCCCGCCATTTATTACAGCAGTAGAGGCAGACGAAACAAGTTCTCCAAAGCTTAATGTAAATTGTTTTGTAACACCTATCAATACCGGTGCACCAGAACTATAAAGGTCAAATACGGTTTTCTCATCACCATCAAATAATGCTCCTGCTTTTTTTGTAACTGTAAATGATGCTTCATTATTTCCCGAAGGAACAGTCAATGAAATTTTTCCTGCAGTTGCTGCGGGTGCGGTGGTATAATCAGTTCCGTACGTTGCGCCCTGATCAGTAAGATTTATCACTACAGGCACATCCGCATTTATACCTCTTGACAATTTTACTTTTACAGTTATATTCGTTTCGCTCGCCGGAAAACCTTGTGCCGAAGTTTCAAACACTGCATAATTATCAGGTAGCTCAGCTTCTCTTTTGCGGCATGATACTAATACCAAAGCCATCATCGATACAACAAACCCGTTTCTGATTATACTTTTCGTAAACATTGTGATTGATTTTTATAGTTAGTAGTTATTATTTTTTTTCCCAGTTAAAACTCAGGCCAACAAAAAATGAACGGCCAGTTGCAAGATTTCTCACTCCATTTGAACTATGCGTCCCTCCTTCAACATATGTACTGTTTATACGATCAACATCAAAGAGGTTTCTTATACCCGCATTTAGAGATAAATACTTAAATGCTTTTTTATTCAATGTAAGATCAGCCATGTGATATCCTTCCTGTTCTGTCAAAACAACTTTTTGACTTGAATTCACTGCATAGTATGGTCTCTTTCCCGTGAATTTGTAAAACAGGTTCACATCCAGACCTGCTTTTGAAAAAGTGTAACCGATAATGGAGTTTACCTCGGGAGACCATTGCATTTCAGGCAGCGATTCATCTGTTTCAGAATAATCATTATAAAAACCAGTATAAGAAGCCCCGGCTGATACATTCCATTTTTTGTATTTCGCCGTTGAACTCAGGCTGACGCCGGAAGTTTTACTATCAGAAACATTTGTAAGAATAAAAACATTTGGGTCACTGGCAGATACTGCAAAATCGATCAGGTTCTCTACATCGTTGTAAAAACCATTTAATACTGTTGTGTATACAGCCTGCCCGGGTGTTGATCTTTTCCAATTCAATGAACCGGTAAAGCTGTGTGACGTTTCTGCTTTCAGATCAGGGTTTCCAACGATCTGGTGATTGGCATCAAAGAAATTAAAATATAATTCTCTCAGTGAAGGTGAACGGAAACCATTAGCATATGCCAGGCGCAGATCAAGCTCTTTTGTCAATACAAATTTTGAGTTGATCGAAGGAACAACCGGCGGCGCATCATACACCGAGTTATTTATAAACCGAAGTCCGGGCCTGATATTAATATTTTTAGAAGGAGTTATTTCCCATGTGGCAAAGAAAGCATAGTCATTAACCTTATTGTTACCTGATTTTAATCTTTCCCCTTCGCCACTTTCTAAATTTATATCAACCCCCGGCTGAAATGAAAATGTTGGTGACAATTTATAATTGGCCAGCGTTCTGAATGTAAATCCTCTAAAGTCAACTACAGATTGCTTGCCTGTTCCCATGTCGATACTTACTTTCCCAGTTTGCTCACTTACCGTGGTGGAAAAAACCTGTCGACTATAATCGGTAAAAGAAGATTGCAGTTGAAAATTCAGATCGCTATTTACAAAATAAGACGATTGCAACTGGTGCATCACCCTATTGGTAAGATACTCCTGGTCATAAGCAAGATTTTCACCAGAAACCTGGTCAGGGAATGCTTGATAATTCCCGGGGTTTGTAATTATTTCATCTAAACCATCAATGCGATAGCGAATATTGAATTTACTTCTGTGATAAGCAATAAAACCATTTGCCAACAGCTGATCCTTTTTGTGCCAAATCAATTCTCTGCCGGTTGCCGTGTCTTTCCAGCCACCAAAATAGTTGTGACCAAAAGCCCCGCCTATTTCCCAATTCTTATGTCTCCATGTCAGCGCTGCATATTGGTTATGAATTCCCCTCCCATTCCCATATTCGTCGCCAACTGATTCTTCATGCAACTTTGCAGTAACCAAAAGTTTAGATGCAGACGCTTTTCTAGTAATGATATTAATAACACCTGCCAATGCATCAGCACCATACACAACCGACATCGGACCTTCAACTATCTCGATCCTTTCAATAGAATTAACATCAATTTGATTAATGTCGATCTCGTTCGAGGTACCCTGGCGTCCTGTCATCGGCATTCCATCTACCAGGATCTTTACATTCTGACCTTTTAATCCAAGCATTGAAATAGATGATCCGCCTGTCGCTACATCTTGTGAAAACCGAATATTCAATTCATTGCTTAAAACATCCTGCAGCTTAGTGGCGCCCTGTTTTTGTATTCTTTCTTTTGAAATTGTCCGAACCTGGTAAACCGAAGCTTTTGCTGACTGTGGTTTGTACTGACCTGTAACAACTACTTCCGAAAGTTCTTTAGCCTTAGTGGTGTCTTCCTGTGCTGAAGCGATCATCGTAAGAGCTATCGCAACAGAAAGAGAGTAAATTTTTCTCATAAAATTTTATTTCGTCACAAAGGTTCTTCTGGAAGCAATCTTTTTTATCACAGGACTGTCATGAAATATTGATGAAAATTTCTTTTACAAATAAATGACGACGTTTTGTTGATGAATCATGAAATGAGTTGAGCAAAGTCATAAGTAATGAAATATATTCCAGGCGAATTCATTTTACAGGAAGACTGTAATTCGATTTGATCTTATGATTGCTTTTTAAGTCTCGTATGAAATTCCTGGTCGCTAAATAAAATCCCGGTGCAAAGACCGGGATTCATTTAGTGTTTTAGACTAATTGTCTTTCGAGTAATACTTCCTTTCTCTCCCTATTTTTATTCTTGCTTTTCTTTTTCATCTTGTTCAGCCATATCATCGTCCCGGTTATAGGTAAGCTGGTTGCGATCAAACAAGCAAGAAAATAAAGCCACTTGGTAAAAGTTCCGTAAACATTACCAACATGAATAGCTTTAATAGAACCGGCCAGCCTTTCATTAAATGGTTTGTTTTTAAAAATGTCAAGCTTTAAAATCTTTCCACTGTATTGATCGATCGTTAGTCTGTCCGCCGCGGCAGGAGCAAAGAAACCCGTTCGGGTCTTAGTGACCATAGCAACAGTAGTTGAATCGGCAGGCAATGTGATATTATAATTTCCATTATAAGTTAATTGCTTATCCGCTTCCCCTATATAATCAGCAACCGACAAACTGCTGAGAGCAGCTCTATCCTTTGGTAATTTTGATTTTGGCGTTTTTTCTTTAGGTGCATCTTTTGGCTTATAAGTTCCTAACGCTTTCTGCAAACCATTCCTGTACCATTCAAATGACCATTGCGGGCCCGTTAATCCCATCAGCAATAAAAATATCAAAGCATATAATGCAAGTGAGTTGTGCAGGTCATGATTTATTCTTTTCCAACCAGCATTCCATTTTACTTTCAATCCCTGCCTCCAGTTTCTTATTTTTTGCGGGAACCAGATGATAAGCCCCGTTAAACAGCCCAGTGTAAAAATGATAGTTGCTGTTCCTGTAATAATGCTGCCCAGTTGCTTATTAGTTACACTTTTGAATATAGGTTTCTTAATTCTGTCCAGCAAAAGCCACCGGTGCAGGCTAAACATTGTAGACATAAACTCTTTCGTTCCATTCTTTTCTTTAGACGTCCCGGTTATCTGTCCTGAATATGGATCAACAAAATAAGTTGTACCACCACGATTTAAACTATCTCCTTCTTTTTTTGCAGTGAATTGATAAGTTCGTTTAACATGGGCAGGTATTACAACGCTGGTAACTGTTCCTCCGGATGCTGTTTTAATTTTTCCTATCAATGAATCAGCAGGTATCCGTTCTTTTCCAGCAACAGGCTGAACCTTGTAAAGATGTGGTGCAGCCTTTTCGGTCAACTCAGTATTGAATACATAAACAGTGCCGCTAAAACAAACAGCAATAACAACTAATCCGCTTGTTAATCCCAACCATAGGTGGATGTCGTTAAAAAGTTTTCTTACTTGTTGCCATTTAGTTTTCTCAGGTGACCGTTTTGACATTTTAAGGGGCTTATACTTTTACAACAAAAAGAGTTATAACTTATATGCAAATGTTGCAGCAAACTGTCTTGGCGCAATTGGATTCACACTATTATCATCATGCACATTGTAGCTGAGTTTATCAAATACATTAGTCAATTTAAGCCTCACAGTATATTTTTCAGCGCTATAACCAGCTGACAGATCTACCAGGGTATAATCAGGCAAAGGCATTAATTTATATGTTGGGTTGGTGGCAGTTGTATTTCTTCCAGCCATCCTGTTTCCAACATAAAATGCGCCGGCTCCCAGGCTAAACCCTTTAAAAGGATTATCATTTGAAAAAACATAATACAAACTTACGTTTGCTGTATGCGATGGATTGTAACGAAGCCTGTCACCTTCTTTTACCGAGCTATTTGCACCATTTGATTTGGTGTAACGGGTATCATTATAACTATACCCTGCAAGAAATGAAAAGCCGTGAATGGATTTTGTTGCGATATCCAACTCAACTCCCTTACTTGTAACCTCTCCAACCAACTCCCTCGCGGCTGGCACAGAAGCAGGAGGATTTATAACAGCTAGTGAAAAATCGCTGTTCACAATTACATAACCCGTTACATTAATAGAAAGAAGTTTATTAAACAAGTCTGTTTTGGTTCCCAACTCAACCTGGTCAATAATGGATGGCTTTAATGGATTGTTTGAAGTGTCTACTCCTGAATTAGGGCTAAAGTTGTTGGTATAGCTTGCAAAAATTGAAACTGTTTTTGTTGGTTGGAAAACTAATCCCAGTCTTGGACTAAATGCCTCGGTTGTGTAAGCTTTTACATAACCCCTCGTGCTTTTTGCCAATGTATCAACTGTGGCTTGTTGATTTTGCTGAATACTGTAACGTACACCCGCAAGCATTTTTATTTTTGTCGTAATGCTAATAAGATCCTGTACATAAACACCCGTTCTTTGTATCGGGCTTGTGGTTAATAAATTTGGAGCAAGATACGGGACGTCATATCTTTTTGTAAATGATGTTCCATAAGGATCAAACACATTAATAGTGTCATAAATATTCTTGTTCCTTATCGATGCATTAGAAAGACCATTATTATAGGCTGTTGTATTAAAGGTGTAAGATCCTGTTTTGTACTTCTCAGCATCTGCACCAAACAATAAAGAATGCTCAACAGAACCGGTAGTGAACTTACCTGTAAGATCAGCTTGTAATAAATAATAGTCTTCTTCAGATTTAGTTTTCTGAAGTCCTCTTATCCATGTCCCGTTTGGTTGAATAAAATAACTATTGCTATTCGGTCTTGCTGCTGCAAACAGGTCATTTTTATAATTCTGATAGCCGGCAACAGTCCGTAATTGCCAGTTGTTGCCGAAATGATGTGTAAGTGTGGCATTGGCCGTTGCTTGTGACACTTTAGTATAACCCCAGTTTACACCAAGAAATGTATTGCGTGGTACATCAGCAACTGTGTAATTAATAGCTCCCGTTCCATAATCAGGTGTACGATTGTCAGTTAAATAATCAGTTTCTATCAATAGCTCTGTTCTTGGAGACAGTTTCATAAGAAAAGACGGATTAATATAGAAGCGTTCTGATCTTACCATATCCCTGAAGCTTCCTGCTTTTTCATAAGTTGTATTGATGCGAAATGCGACCGTCTGTTTTTTATTCAGGCTTCCATAAATATCAACTGAAGGCTTATAAAAATCATAGCTACCTGTACGGAAAGAAATTTCACCACCATGCTCAAATTTTGGTTTCCGGGTAACGATATTCATCACACCGCCGGCAGCCACATTTCCAAATAAGATCGCACTACCTCCTTTCAGGAACTCGAGCTTTTCTACACTACTCATTTCCGGCATAATTGCATTATTATATCGTATACCGTTTTTAAAAGTATTAGAGCTATTGAATGAAAACCCTCTTGCGGCTATTTCTTCCTGGAAGCCACCGGTTGTTCCCATGAGGTAAACACCGTTCACATTTTGCAATGCATCACTAATATGTAAAACCTGCTGACGATCCAAAACGTCTTTGCCGATAATTGTTATGGCCTGTGGAAGGTCCATCGGTTTTATATTCATTTTTCCAATAGTAGCCGGTCTTTCATTGATCGTATACGTGGCTTTTACAATTATCTCTTCCAGCTCATTTTTATTCTCAATAAGTACAACATCGTAGGTAGCCACTTCTCCTTTCTTTATTTCAATTTCAGCTTGAATTGTTTTCAAACCGACAAAAGAAACGATCACATTGTACCTGCCTTCAGGAACATTATAGAAAAAGTATTCGCCGAAATCGTTGGTCATAGTTCCTTGTTTTGTTTCCTTCAACTGAACATTTACAAATGCGGCAGGCTTACCATCACTGGTCCGTACTAAGCCTTTTAAAGCAACGGCACTTATAAAGGAAGTAATTACAGGGGTACCAGGTTGAAATGTTATCGTAGAATTTGTTGAACTATTTTGAGCAGATATCTGTATTGAAAGAATTCCAAGGCAAAGGATTAGAAGCAGCCGGGTCATGTTTTTTTTGGCAAAAGTCTGTTATCGTCGTCATGACTACTTACGGAAAGAGAAATTCGGTTTACGCAAAATGGAAAACATATTTTACATTCATACGACAATTTTTGTTATGAAATGGGTAGCGGGGTTTATCTGTCTGTTCAATGTTTTTTGTGCAACGACGCAGGATATCATGAGTGTTCAGTATAAAATCTATGAAAGCGCCTCTTACTTTTTACTTTCAGTTTCCAGCCTATCATCAAGCAAGTAGTTCTCTTAAGTGGTTCGGCTTCATCCCCAACGTTAAGCTTTACCCTTTCTCGCATTTTAATCATTCTGTCCTTCAGTGTTCGTGAATGCTTCCGTTTATTTACCAACCAAGGTCCAAAAGCAAGCACGGCAATTGCATGCTGCTCCTAATAGATAACAGCGGAACAAATGAAAATTTGAAAAATATTCTGATCACTGAATGTTTCCTACATTCGGTTTATGAAGTATTTTAAACTTTTACTGATTATATGCTTGCTGACATCTTCTCCCGCATTGCATGCCCAATCAGGAACAGCAATACCCAGGGGAAAATTATTTATCATCGGTGGGGGGGACAGACCTCCTTCTTTAATGAAAGCATTAGTAGCTGCGTCAGCGCTGAAACAGGAAGATTATGTTGTGGTATTGCCAATGTCCAGCGCAAGCCCCGATACTGGTTATTATTATTTTAAAGCTGACTTGGAGACGGTTTGCGCAAATACCATTGTTAATTTCAACTTCACCGGCGAAAAAGTGAATGATAAAAACTGGCTGGATTCACTAATAAAAGCAAAACTGATTTTCATAACCGGAGGTGACCAGGATCGGTTTATGAAAACAGTATTAAATACACCGGTATATAAAGCCATTCATACTGCATACCAAAACGGAGCCACTATTGCCGGTACCAGCGCCGGTGCTGCAGTAATGAGTCAGCACATGATAACCGGGAATGAACTCACCGATACCACTTACCGTGCCACTTTCAGAAAAGTAGTGGATGGTAATATTGAAGTTAAACCCGGGCTTGGGTTGCTTAGTACAGCAGTCATTGATCAGCATTTTATTGTAAGAAGCCGGTATAACAGACTCTTGTCAGCCCTTGCGAAGTTTCCCACTCTTACCTGTATTGGTATTGATGAAGAAACGGCGATTATCGTTCAGGGAAATAATGTGGAAGTGGCAGGAGTAAGGCAGGTAGTTGTAATGAGGAAGCCTGAGCAATTAGCAATAACAGCCGGCGGACTGATAAAGTTGAAAGAGATGCAGTTCAGTATTTATACCAATGGAGATCGGTTTAAAATTGATTCTGTCAAATGAAAGAGAGAATGAATAATCAGCACGAAGAAAAATTAAATGATGAAGAGAAGACCCACTTAAAATCAAGCGGGTCTTCTCTTTGATATCCGGTTTACTGAATTAATAGCCGGGATTCTGTTCAATGATTCCTCTGGATGCATCTACTTCCCTTTGAGGTATGGGAAAAACAATTTTATCGGCATCATAAGCAAAGCCATCAGTTGTTAATCGTAATCTTTTTCTGTCATGTATTGTATGGCCTTCATGAGCAAGCTCCAGTTTACGTTCGGCTAATATGTCGGCAAGTGTAACTGCCAGTAAAACTGGTAAGCCAGCTCTTTGCCTGGTACGGTTTACATCTGCAAGAGGAGTGGAGCCTGTAGTTGTAGCGGCTCTAAAATTAGCTTCGGCACGGGTAAGGTACATTTCTGCAAGACGTATTAATGGCAATACTCTGTATTGAAGTTGCCATTTACCACTTCTTATAGTAAGACTTGTGCCGGGACCGGTATAAAATAATGCCCTTCTTGTATCCATAGGATCATAAAGCGCCATATGTGGTGCTTGAACAGAAACATCACCATCCCTGCCGCCATAAGCCGGGATTGACCAGTACAGATGCATATTATTTGCACCATCCTGGGCACTTATCTGCATGGCAAATAAATATTCTGCAGAGTTAACAGTATTATTGAAAGCACCGGCATAAGTTGGGGAGAGTGCTCTTGTATTTGCTACGGCAACTGTAATAGCACGATCAGCTGCATCTCTTGCTTCGGCCCATTTTTCCATTTGTAAATACACTCTTGATAACATTGCGGCTGATGCAGCCTTAGTAGCATAGACCATTCTTGTAGTGGCATTTGACCCAGGGTTTACCGCCGGTAATAAATTTTCGGCTTCTGTCAGGTCTGCAATAATCTGTGCATAGGTTTGCTCTATTGTACTGCGTGCTACCAAGGAAGCTGCGTTTATACCTCTTGTAGGGGTAAGTATGATTGGCACACCTTTATTAGTTGTTATACTTCCTGCAGAATATGGTTTTGCAAAAAGCCTTACTAATTCAAAATACATAGAGCCTCTTAAAAACAAAGCTTCACCTTTTACCCTATTCTGATCAGCAGCAATAACAACAGGGATGGCACTGATAATATTATTGGCGATATTAATAGTGTTATATGCACTAAGCCATGTTCCACTTATAAAACTGTTTGTTTTAAGCATTGCCTTTGTCCAGATTTCGCGGGGTTGATTAAAGGTCCCTTCCCAGCGAACTTCTCCATTAGCGCCGAGCAATTCTGAATAAAGCTGCAGATTCCCACCATAAAGGTTCCCGCTGCTTACAGCATCGTAAGCACCGTTAAGTACTTTCTTCACGTTGGCGTCCGAATTCAAAGCGACTTCTTCGGCAACACTCTGCTGTGGAAGAAGATCCAGTTTTTTATCGCACGAAGCGATAAAAAATGTTATTAATGTTATTGCAATTATAATACGTTTCATGATTGTATTTTTTAGGTTAAAATCCAAGGTTGATTCCAAATACCAATGATTTGATCTGGGGAGCGGCGTAAAAATCACTGCCCTGGTTACGGTTGCCCGCACGATAGTCAGTATTTACTTCC
>Ga0193738_1001178_pt1 | contig 10802 bp, 8 predicted proteins | sample L2a1metaG_FD_144927 | JGI IMG/M metagenome (GOLD analysis project Ga0193738, IMG submission 144927) | Soil microbial communities from a riparian zone of the East river system, Colorado, United States - L2a1 | ecosystem: Environmental > Terrestrial > Soil > Riparian zone | place: USA: East River...
AGACGATCGGCGCGATGTCCCTGGTGAACGTCGGCGGCGGCGCGGCGCGGCGCCACGGCCGTCCGTACGCGAGTGCACCGACGGCGGCGGCCGCCGCGATCCCCGCGAGGCCGCGCATGAGTGACCGGTGGCGCACAGGGAGCAAATGGTAGCAGCCCGTGCCGGGCGCGCGAAATGGTACCCGACCCGGCGGAGCGACCATGGCCGTGCGTCTTCTGTTCGCCTTCGTCTTCTCGTGCGCCGATCCCGCCGGTTCGCGCGCCAGTAGTGCATGGCGACCGCGCCGCTGCCGAGCGGCTTCGCCGAGACCAGCTCGAGCCGTCGCGTGCTGGGCAGCCCGCTCTGGTACAGGGTCGGGCCGTGGCCTGCGCTTGTCGGTCGAGAAGATCAGCTGAGTGTGCCGCCAAGCTCACCTGGGAACGCGCGGAAACCATGGGAAGAATGCCGGCGTGCGAGCGATGTACGCCCGGTAGCCGGGCTTCGACGCTTTGAGGCTGTCCTCGAGCAGCGTTACTCCGGACACTCGCATCAGCAACAGCGTCATGAGGGCCGGGCTCAGGACAGTGAGCCACCCGTCCGGCGTGGCTGCGGCCAACGCATAGATCCCCCACCACAGAGTGGCGTCTCCAAAGTAGTTCGGATGCCGCGTGTAGTGCCACAGGCCGCGATCGAGCACCTTGCCGCGGTTCGAGGGCTCGGCCCTGAAGCGCTCGAGTTGAAGGTCGCCCACGACTTCGAAGGCAAGGCCAACCGCGAAGCACACGACTCCAAGGCCATCGACGGCAGTGAGAGCGGCGGGCTGTAGGGCGCGCACCGCGACAAGCAGCGGGAGGGCGACGAACCAGAGGAGCGCGGCCTGCAGCCAGAACACCGTGAACAGGCTGCGCCACCAGAACGCCGGTCCATGCGAGGCGCGCATCGCCTGGTAGCGTGGATCCTCGCCCTGGCCGTGGTTACGGCGAAAGATGTGGACGGAGAGACGCACGCCCCAGAGCGTGATCAGCGCGGCGACCGCCCAGGACCGAGGCGTAGTCCCCGGCGAGAGAATTACGTATAGCCACGCCAGCAGCACGAAGCCGAGGCCCCAACACACGTCCGCGATACTGGCATCGCGCAGCCTCACGCTGAGGATCCAGACGAGGGTCACGGCTGCCAGAATGGTGCCCAGTCCGACGGTCGCCGCCAGGGTGCCGGTCATGATCGTGGACAACACTGCATACGATGTTCGAATCGCGTCGCCTCAGGCCCCGGGGCGCAGGGTACGCCTGGCAATCGCGCGCAGCAAGCCTCCGAATATCAACCCATGCACCGGTAACAGCACGTACCAGTAAAGCAGGCCAGGTAATCCGACCGGTTCGAACACGGCGGTCTGGTGGACGACGGCACCGCCGACAGCCGGCACGACCTCGAACTCGAGCCATGCGCGCCCCGGTACTTTCATTTCCGCCGCGAGCCTCACCCGTCGTCCCGGCTCGAAGGCTTCGACCCGCCAGAAGTCGAGGGCATCGCCAACTGCGAGCGCGTTGGGGTCGCGCCGCCCGCGACGCATTCCGACGCCGCCCATCAACAGGTCGATCGCGCCCCTGATCCGCCACAGCCACGTGGCGTAGTACCAGCCGCGCTCGCCGCCAATCTCTGCGATCGGCGCGAACGCGCGGAGGGCGTCGACCGGCACTTGAAGCCGCCGGGCATCGACTCGTTTGCTGCCGAATCGGGCCTCGGCCGGCAACCGCCACTCGCCGCCTGAGGACTTGGCGTCTGACCAACGTGTCAGCGCGAACGCGCGGCCCCCGTAGCGAATGGCGCGACTGATCGCGGTGGCCAGGCCAGCGGGCCTGATCGGAAAGACCGCGAGCGCCACGGGGTCGGTGACGACTGACTGGTTCTTCAACCCGGCAATCAGCTCGCGCCCAACCCGGGCGTAGACGGGGGTCACGAGTCCGAGCCAGAGGCTCGACAAGCGAGGGGTCAGAAACGGAACCGCGATCATGACGCGCTTCAACCCGCGTTCGCGAGCGTACTGCCGCATCACGTCGCCGTAGCTCGCCCGATCGGCCCCGCCGATTTCGAACGTGCGGCTTTCCCCGTCAGGCAGGTTCAGCGCAGCCGCAAGATACGCGAGCACGTCGTCGATACCGATGGGCTGTGCCAGCGTTGAGACCCAGCGCGGGCAGATCATGATCGGCAGGCGCTCGACCAGCGCGCGGATCAGCTCGAACGAGAGGCTGCCCGACCCGATCACGACGGACGCCCGGAATTCCACGACCGGCACGCCACTGTCTCTCAGTATCCGGCCCGTCTCGAGCCGGCTCTCGAGATGGGCGCTGAGCACCTCTCCACCCGCGGCGAGGCCGCCCAGATAGACGATCCGTTGCACCCCCGCCCGCCGTGCCGCTTCGCCAAAATTGCGGGCCGCGAGGCGATCCTTCTCGCGGTAATCGCCGTACGCTCCCATCGAGTGCACGAGGTAGTACGCGACATCGATGCCTGCGAGCGCGGCGTCAAGCGACGCCGGATCGAACAGGTCTCCCGCGGTGACCGCCGTTGTTGATGCGACGCGTGACACGAGCGCAGCCGGGTGCCGCGCAAGACAGCGAACGCGCACGCCGGCTTTTTCAAGGACAGGCACGAGCCGTCCTCCGATGTAGCCGGTCGCGCCGGTCACGAGTACGGTCGGTGTCTCGAGCGGTCCGGGCGACATGACGTCTAGAACCGCCAGTCGAAACCAGCGATCGGGAAGATGCCTTGTTGCTCGCCGAACTGCTGGGCGTTGGTGCGGCGGTTCCAGGTGTAGCTGGCGAGGTTGCGGCGGTTGGCCACGTTCTGTACGCCGACAAACAGGTTGAGTGGCTGCCCGCCCACGCTGAACGAGCGGTCCACGCGCAGGTCGATACGGGCGTAGTCGGGTGCTCGCTCGGCGTTGACGCGCGTGAGGTCGTAGACGCCGCGCCGCTGCGCCGTGGACACCGCCTGGTCGTAGGGCGTGAACGGCCGGCCCGAGAGAAAGGAGAGCCGGGCCGAGAACTCCCACACCGGCGACAGCCGATAGCCGCCGACCAGGTTGAACACGAACGGATAGTCGAACGAGCCGGGCCTGCGCACACCGTCGAGGCCCGCGTGCCGCGTGCGCGACAACGACAGGTTGCCCTGGCCGTAAAGCCTCGACGTGAGCCGCTTCTCGACGAAGAGCTCCACGCCCTCGGAGCGCCCTTCGCCGGCGCTTGTGAGCGGAAACAGGATCTCTCGCACGTCGAAGGTATCGCCGATGTTGGCCAGCGACACGGACGGCAGGCCGCTCGCCACCGGGTAGTCGGTGTAGGTCTTTCGGTACGCCTCGGCAGTCACCCGCAGGTTGGCGCCGGGCGACCAGTCCAGTCCCGTCACGAAGTGGTCGGCGCGCCATGGTACGAGCGACGCGTTCTGGGGAAATGCCGAGACGAAAAGGAATGCCGGCTGCTGATAGTACGACCCGGCGCTCGAGTTCCACGACAGGGCACTGGCGAGCCGCACCTTGACGCCGGCGCGCGGGCTGAACCGAGCCTGCGAGAGGACGTCGTAGTGGTCGAAGCGCCCACCCAGCGTGACGTTCACCCGCGACGCGACCTGCTTTGACGCCTGCAGGTAGGCGCCGGTCTGGTACGACCGGAAGCTGGTGTCGAGAAAGAACGGGTCGATGCCGGGCACCGGCGAATAAGGTGTGTCGTTCCCGTACGGCGATCTCGCCGTGTAATTGATCCGGAAGGTCTTGAAACTGCCACCGGCCTGCATCGTCTCGAAGAACGGCACGTGCAGCGTCAGGTCATACTTGAACGTCGTCTCGCCCTCGCGCGAGTCCTCGAAGTAGACGACCGGACTCCCGGCGATGATGTCGTCGGGTGGGAGACCCGGCGGCGGCGCGCCCGGCGCGACCAGGTCTTTGACCTGCTGGCCAACCTTCGCCTCCGAATGACTGATGCCGAGGAGGCCCACGCCGCGCGAGCCGAAGATGCGCTGCCAGTTGAGGCCCGTGGCACTGCGCCAGCCGTCGTAGCGGATGTCGAAGTTGGAGATCTCGTCTTCGAGGTCGGTGGATTCGCTGAGGCCCAGCCGAATCTCGTCGATGCCCGCGATGTTCACCAGCCAGACGCGGTCCCGCGGGGACACGTCGTAGACGGCCTTGCCGTTGAACGAGTAGTTCACCGGCACGCCGCCAAATCCCACGTCGTCTGTGAAGAGGTCGAGGAAGCTGCGGCGCGCCGATACCACCCACGATCCCTTGCCCGCGTTGATCGGCCCCTCGAGGATGGCGCCAGCCCCCGCGAAGCCCAGCGTCGCCCACCCGCCGAACTGTTTCCGGTTGCCCTCCCGCTGCGTCACCTGCATCACGCTCGACGTGCGGTTGATGTAAGGCGCCGGGTAGCCGCCGGTGAGAAACGTCACGTCCTGCAGCAGCTCGGCGTCGAGCAGGCTCACCGTGCCGCCGGCCGACGCGAAGTTGGCGAAGGCGTTGATGTTGGGAATCTCCACGTTGTCCACCACGAACAGGTTCTCGAGCGGGCTGCCGCCGCGGACGATGATGTCGTTGCGGAAGTCGTTGGAGCCAATGACGACGCCGGGCAAGCCCTGCACGTAGCGTGAGACGTCCTGCAGGGCAGCGGCGCTCTTGAGGATCTCGCGCGGCCCCACCAGGAAGCCCGAGTTCTTCACCTCTTCGGGTGTCCGGAACGCGGGGGCCGTGACCGTCACGGTTTGCTCGAGGCCTTGGACGTTGGGCAGCGAGATCTCTACGGTGCTGTCGAGACCGGCGCGCACGTCCACCAACGCGCTGGTGATGGGCAGCCCGTCGGGCGGTATCACTTCCATCCGGTACGACCCCGCACGCAGTTCACCGATTCGAAAGGAGCCCTGGGCGTCGCTGGTGGCGCAGGCCGTGGTATCCAGGGCGCACACCCGCACGCCGGGGACCCTCTCGCCGGCCGCGTTGACCACGACGCCGGTGATGGCGCCCACGCCGGTCGTGTCCTGTGCCAGCGCCGACGTGGAGACCAGGTGCAAGACAATGGCGGCGATCAGACCTGACGTGCGTAAACTCACAAGCATCACCGTACGCGTCCGCCGAGGCGAATGAGCTCCTGTTGGTACGCGTCGTAGTCGGCCAGGACCAGGCCTCGCGGGATGATGATCGCGGCATGGCGTTCGGCGCCGCGCCCGCCGGCCCACAGCTCGACGTCCCTCGGCAAATCGCGAACGATCGCGCGAAGTTCGCGCTCCCTCGCCTTGCCTGCCGACGCAGTCGTCAGTCCGAGCACCAACACCTGAGCACCTGCGGACGTCACGCTCTCGACAATCTCTCGTGCGGGAAGATCCGGCCCGAGATACGCGACGCCCAGTCCGCTGCTGGCCGCGAGCATCGCCGCGCCAAGCGTGCCGATCTCGTGGCGGTCGCCTGAGGGGGTGGCAAACACCAACCGGACCTTGGCGTCAGGCTGCGCGTAGAGCCGGAGGAACGAGCCGAGGATGTGCCGTACCGTCGAGGACATCAGGTGCTCCTGCGCGACGCCGGCGCGTCCTCGATGCCAGTCGTCGCCGACCTGCACCAGCACCGGCATCAGCACGTCGCGGAGCAAGTCGACTGGACGGAGGACAGCCGCCAGACGCGCGATCTCCCGGTCGATCGCAACGGCGTCGTACTTCTGCAGGGCCGCGCTGATCGCGGCGGTACCCAGCGATGTCGGTCGCACCGGATCGGCTGCCGGGGCAGCGGTCGTGCGAGCCGGCACGGCGAGGTCGAGCAGGTCCGTGTCCGTGAGCCCGGCGAGGCGCCCGATGCTGTGTCCCTGCTCGACCGCCTGCCGCAACAGCCGCAGGCGCGCGACATCGGCGTCCGTGTACATCCGCCCGCGCTCGTCGCGGACGGGGGTGACCGCGTCATGCCGCCGCTCCCACGCGCGCAGCGTATCGATGCTGATTCCCGTCAGTCTGGAGACGGCGCGGATCGGGTAGTGCGCGCGGGCCTTGCTCACCGGACCACGATCCGGACGGCTGCCGCGCATGCCGCTGATGCCACGACGCCCCACGCGGCGTCGGCAAACGCCAGCACCAACGGCCACTGCCTCAGCGTCGAGTAGTTGGTGAAGTCGTAGACGCCGTAGACGACCAGCCCGAACACCGCGCCGTAGGCGGCCGCGAGCGGCACGGTCGGCGCGCGCGGGATGACGAAGAGCGCGATGCCGGTCCCGAGCAGGGCATAGACGAGGAGCGCGGCCGGCCAGTTGGGCGCGATGCCACCGTTGGCGAGGCGGACGATCGGCGCGAGCTGATCGCGGTAGAACGTTTTCATCAGCAGGCCGAGCCACACGCCGTCCAGCACCATGAAGGCGACGGCGCCTATCGCTGCCATTTTGATCGTCAGTCCCATCAACATTCTCCGCCTTCTCGAGCACCGAGTGACTTCGCCAGCGTATCGTGGGTCACCGCTTTTGTCAATCGTTTGTCATGGACAAATAATTGACAACACGCAACGGTACTGCGATCCTTGGGCGATGAAGAGCATCGCGGTCGTAGGGGCGGGCATTTCCGGACTGGCCGCGACCTACCTGCTGAGCCGCCGGCACCACGTGCAGTTGTTCGAGAAAGAGCCGCGGCTAGGTGGCCACACCAATACCGTGGTCGTCCCCACGCCCGAGGGAAGCGTGGCGCTCGACACCGGCTTCCTCGTCCACAACGACCGCACCTATCCGAACCTGGTGCGGCTGTTCACGGAGCTGGGCGTGGCGACTCGCAACTCGGACATGTCGTTCGCGGTGTCGTGCCGCCGCAGCGGGCTCGAGTACAGCAGCCGCGGCGCCAACGGGTTCTTCGCGCAGCGCTCGAACCTGGTCCGGCCGTCGCACCTGTACCTGCTGCGGGAGATTCTGCGCTTCAATCGGGAAGCGCCGGCGCTCCTCCAGGCGGCCGATGCCGAGCGTCACACGCTGGGCGACTTCCTCGAGTCGCGGCGTTTCGGCGATGGGTTCACGCATCGCTACTTGCTGCCGATGGCGTCGGCGATCTGGTCGGCGTCGCTCGACGCGATCCGATCGTTTCCGGCCATCACCCTCATCCGCTTCCTCGACAATCACGGGTTGCTCTCACTGAACGCACAGCCGACGTGGAAGGTGGTCGCCGGCGGAAGCCACACCTACATTCCGCAGCTGTTGGCGCCAGTGTCGACGGGCATTCACCAGGGGGCGGAGGTCGACAGCGTGCGGCGCACCGAGCGCGACGTGACGATCGCCTTCCGCGATCGCCCGGCGATGACGTTCGACGAGGTGGTGTTCGCCTGCCACGGCGATCAGGCGCTGTCCCTGCTCGCGGATCCCAGCGATCGCGAACGGGACGTCCTCGCGAACTTCACCACCACGGCCAACGTCGCCTGGCTTCACACCGACGCGTCGGTGTTGCCGTTACGGGCGCCAGCGCGCGCCTCGTGGAACTACCGGCTCGCCGGCGATCCCGACGCGGCGCCGACAGTGACCTACGATCTCAACCGACTGCAGGGACTGGCGACCCCGGAGCAGTACTGCGTGACCCTCAACCCGGATGACCACATCGACGAACGGCGCGTGCTGCGGCGGTTCGTCTATCGCCACCCGCTCTACACCCGCGCGGCCGTCGGCGCGCAGAAGCAGTGGCGAGAGGTGAGCGGGGTCAACCGCACGCACTACTGCGGTGCGTACTGGTCCTACGGTTTCCACGAGGATGGCCTGAATTCGGCCATCAGGGTCGCCGGCACGCTCGGGGTCGCATGGTGATCGACTCGGGGCTGTTTATCGGCACGCTGCGCCATCGGCGGTTCGCGCCGATCGCGCACGCCTTCACCTATCCGCTGTTCATGGCGCTGCTCGACATCGATCGCCTGCCGGAGCTGATGCGCGTGTCGCGCGTGACGGGCTACAACCGCTTCAACTGGGCGAGCTTCCACGACCGCGATCACCTCGGCGATCCCGCGCGTCCGCTGAGGGAGCGCCTCGCCGTCGCCGCCACCGGACACGGGCTTGATTTGCCGGACGGCCGCATCTTCCTGCTGACGCACTTGCGGTATTTCGGCTACGGTTTCAACCCCGTCTCCTTCTTCTATTGCTTCGACGCCGCGGAGCAGTTGCAGATCGTCGTCGCCGAGGTCAACAACACATTCGGCGGTACGCACACCTACTGGCTACGTCCAGATGCGGCGTCGCGGGGCTTTCGTTCCGTCGCCAAAAAGTCGCTCTACGTGTCGCCGTTCATGCCGGTCGATCTCGACTACGCGTTCGCCTTCACCTTGCCGGAAGACCGACTCGTCGCGCACATGGCGACGATCGGTGCAGGCGTGGTGGGCTTCGACGCCACGCTGTCGCTCGAACGAAGGCCCTGGGACGCGAACGAGATTCGGCGCTCGCTCCTCCGGCATCCGGCGATGACCGCGCGCGTGGTGGCCGGCATCCACTGGCAAGCGCTCAAGTTGTGGTGGAAGGGTGTGCCGCGCGTGCGCCGGGTCACGCACGATGGCATCGGCGAGCGTGCGGCGTGGGCGGCCGAGGCTGCCGCTCGGACGGATTCGGTGATGGAGCCATGAGCATGATGACGCAGTGGGCCAAGACCGCGTTCCTCTCGAGCCTCGCGGGCCTGAAGGGGGGAACGCTGACCGTGGAGTGCCCCGATCGCACGTACAGATTTGGGGATGATGACGAACTGGATGCAACCCTGACGGTCCACGACGAGCGGTTCTTCCGGCGGGCGCTGACCGGTGGCGACATCGGCATCGGCGAGTCCTTCATGGATGGCGACTGGACAACGAGGGATGTGGTGCCGCTGGTCCGATGGATGCTGCGCAGCCGCGGGGTGTTCGAGGGGCAGAGTCGCGTCGCGGGTGCGTTGCACCGGCTGGCTGGCGGCATCGCCCGCCGCCTCCGCGACAATTCCCTCGGTGGCAGCCGCCGGCACATTCACCGGCACTACGACCTTGGCAACGAGTTCTTCGGCCTCTTCCTCGATCGCGAGTTGCGCATGTATTCATGCGGCTATTTCGAGTCGGCCGCTGATTCGCTCGAGAGGGCGCAGGCCAGAAAGGTTGATCGCATCTGCCGGACCCTGGCGCTGTCGCCCGGCGATCGCGTACTGGAGATCGGCAGCGGCTGGGGCGGGTTCGCCGTGTGGGCGGCGACGCACTATGGCTGCCGCGTCACCACCACGACGATCAGCGACGAGCAATACCGCCACGTCAGGGACTGGCGCTCGCGACTGGGCGAGGCCGGGTCCCGCATCGACGTGCTGCGCGCCGACTACCGGGAGTTGGCCGGCGAATTCGACAAGATCGTCAGCATCGAGATGTTCGAGGCGGTCGGTCTCAACCATTACGACGATTACTTCAAGGCCGCGGATCGGCTGCTGGCGCCAGACGGTTCAATGCTGCTGCAGACGATCACCGTCGACGATCAGTGGTTCCCGAAGTATCACGGCACGCCGGACTGGATCGAGAAGTACATCTTTCCCGGCGGCGAGCTCGCGTCGGTCGGCGAGATTCTGCGCTCGCTCGCGCGATCGACATCGCTCTCGATGTATCACGCCGAGAACTTCGGCACGCACTACGCCCGGACGCTGCACGCGTGGCGCACCCGCTTCCATCACAACCTCGACCGCGTTCGCGCGCTCGGCCATGACGAACGTTTCATCCGCATGTGGGATCTGTATCTCGGGTCGTGCGAAGCGACGTTCCTCGAACGGCACACCGGACTCTTCCAATTGATGCTGCTCAAGAACGGCGCCCGGCGCCGCCTCTTCAACGAGCCGTGGTCCGACACCGCCACCGCGCCGCAGGAGGCGGACGCGGCCGAGTCAGCGGCCTGAGGGCGAGACCTCATGGCGCGCGCCGACGAAGCGTTGATTGCGATCGGAAGGTCTGAGCGCCGGTGAGCCACGAGCGCATCCGTCTCGGGATCTCGGCCTGTCTCCTCGGGGAGAGGGTGCGCTTTGACGGCGGCCACAAGCGGGATCCGTTCCTCGTGGAATCACTGGGACAGTTCGTCGACTGGGTTCCGTTGTGTCCGGAAGTCGAGTCGGGGATGGACGCGCCACGTGAATCGATGAGACTGGTGCAGGTGGGCCACGAGATTCGCCTGCTGACCACCAAGACCATCCACGACCAGACAGACATGATGCGTCGGTACGCGCGCCGCCGGATCGAGGAGCTCGCCGATGACGAGCTGTGTGGTTTCGTGTTGAAGAAGGACTCACCGACCTGCGGCCTCGAGCGGGTCAAGGTGTACGGCACGGGCGGTGTGCCGGCGAAATCCGGACGCGGACTGTTCGCCGACGCACTGGTGACACGCTTTCCCATGCTCCCGGTTGAGGAGGAAGGGCGACTCAACGACTCACGGCTGCGCGAGAATTTCATCGCGCGCATCTTCGCGTATCGCCGGCTCACGGCCCTCTTTTCCGCGCGCTGGTCGATGGGCGATGTCGTGCGGTTCCACACGGCCCATAAGCTCACGCTCATGGCCCACATGCCCGAGGCGTATCGGCGTCTCGGCCGGCTGGTGGCATCGGGCAGATCGACGCCGCGGCGCGAATTCCAGGATCGTTATTCGTCCGAATTCATGACGGCGCTCACTGCTATCGCCACACCGCGCCGGCAGGCCAATGTGCTTCAGCACATGCTCGGCTACTTCAAGCAGGCGCTCGACCGCGAGAGCCGGGCCGAACTGCTGGCCCTCATCCAGGACTACGCCGGCCAGCGTGTGCCGCTGGTGGTGCCGTTGACGCTGTTCGGGCATCACATCCGCCGGTGCGGGGTGCCGTATCTG
>Ga0193738_1001179_pt1 | contig 10795 bp, 16 predicted proteins | sample L2a1metaG_FD_144927 | JGI IMG/M metagenome (GOLD analysis project Ga0193738, IMG submission 144927) | Soil microbial communities from a riparian zone of the East river system, Colorado, United States - L2a1 | ecosystem: Environmental > Terrestrial > Soil > Riparian zone | place: USA: East River...
CGGCGGCCTCAGCTACCGCAGCGATCTCCTCATGAGTCGCCGGCAACTCCTTCGCCATATCCCGAATACCGGACTCCAAATCGGCCAACTGCGCCCCGGTCCCCTCAACCGTCTTCGTAACACCAGCCCACGCCGACTCCCAATCCACCGCCGCCTTAACCGCTAAAGCGCCCGCAGCGGCCACAGGTAAAGAAAGCCACGTCGTAGCCCGCCGCCCGATCGTCTGCATCGACGACCCAACCTGCGTCAAGTTACGAGCCGACGAAGCGGAGAACGCCCCAGTAGCCGCACTAGCCTTGGCCATAGCCGCCACATACGCGTCTACTCGAGCGCTTAGGCGCACACTAACGCTGCGTTCAGCGATGGCACACCTCCTCAGGTAAGGAGGCGCAGTTGCCGCCTCCCGCGTAATGCCGCCTCAACCAATTCCGGGGGTAGCCCGGTCCATTGATTCTACTCCTAATCAGTCTTCAAAGTAGGGTGCGTCCACCGCGAAATACAGACCGGCAGACAACCCCCTGTGACCGTTAGACGACTGTGCCTTCCGCTGAAGAGCCGCACACGCCGCACACGTCATCACCCTGACGTCGTAACGATCTTCCCAGTGCCCGCGAGTCAACGTCCAATCAGACGGCGGATCAGCAAACGTCTCATTCCGTGGCAGGTGACAACCCGGACACAACGAATCCTGATAGGACTGCCACTCCAACGCAGCCTGCTGATCCTCGTCGGACCAGTTCAGGAACTCGCTTCGACGTAGGGATCGTCCACCGCTGAAGCAGAAGTCGCGTATCGCCCGTTCGCTCGGAGAATCTGCCCAGCGGCCATCGATTTTGGGAGATGCGCCCCACCGATATTCGCGTCAATGGCGGCCTCCCACAGCGACGTGAACTGCGAATCCGTCAACGCCGCCTCAAGCCGACGGACCGCTGCCTCATCCATCACCGGTGTAACCGACGCCGCAGCGATGGCGGCGATCGGGAACGTCTCCAAGTTGTGATCAATCGCCCTAGCACGCCTGCCGACCTGTTTCGCTGCGTCGGCCTCCGCCTCAATCTGCTCCTTAGTCGGCGGGTGATCTTTGAGGAGGTCGGCCCACGCCTTCTTACCGATGTTGCGGAACTTGAACTCGACCTTTGCCGCCTCCATCTCCGCTTCCAGGTCGGTGATCTGGCGGGATATGACGGGGGCGCGGGGATTATCGTTGTGGTCGGCATCCCTCGCGATGGCGGCCTTCAACTCTGCTTCGAGTTCGGCGTGTCGGGTGACGAGATCTTGACGGAGCAGCACTTTCGCCGTGGACACACGAAGAAAGGCCGGATTCTCAGCCTGGGCAAGGATCTCATCGATCGACGGGTCAGACATCAGGCCACGGTTGCCTTGGTGTTGGGTTCGGAGGTGACAGCGACACCAGCAATGAAGCGGACCTGTGCATCCTGCGCCGAGTTGTCCGGAACCGGAGTCAACATCTGCGACGGATACACCTCCACCTTCTGCGCCGCCGTCGCCGCCACCGTCGACACGACACCACGGCGGATAACGACGAAGCCATTGGTGCCCTGCACCCAGAGATTCCAAGCTGTATCAGCCGTATTGTCGCGGAACATCGTCAACTCGACATCCGCCGAGGTTGAGCCGGCGAGCTGCGAGTTGAAGTTCTCCGTGATCGTCGCCGAATCAACCTTGTTCGTCGTGAAGTTGACGGCAACACCGTCCTTGGCGATGAACCCGCCAAGCGCAGTACCAGCGGTGATCTCAGCGGCGGTAGGCGCAGCCTTGTTTCCGATGGTGACGACCCACCAAACTTGTGTATTGACTTCATGGGTGTAGCGGGCCACGTTGGGCTCCTTCTTGGTTGACGGGGCGCGGAACCGCGCCAGGTGTGTTGTGCGGTTCCGGCAGACGCCGGGGGGATACGCCTAGAACGGCGCAGGAATCAGATCGTGATGTATGCGCAGGTGACGCCGGTCAACGCACCAGAGAACCCGATGGCGACCGTGCCGGTCGCTGGATCGATCGCCTGGACGTAGGCCGCCATCGGAACCACCTTGACATCGGTCGCGCCGGTGGTGACGGCGACATCGGGGGCCGCCTGTCCGAACGCGGTATTACCGGGAATCGTGAACGTGGCAGTGGTCAACGTGCCAGTGGTGCGGATCACCAGCGCACCACGATCAGACGGGACGATCGTGTCGGTGGCCGTCGGTTGTGTGAACACCGGCGATGTTCCGGTGACGGCCTGTGCCTGGGGAACGATGAGGGCCATTTAGGTCACTTCTCCTTGCTGGTGGCCTTGGTGGCCTTGGATGGTTCAGACTCCGCCGCCTCTTCCACGGGATCAGCTGCGGCGAGGACACGGGGAATGGCGGACGGGTCGTCGGGGTCGGTGTCCTTGTGTGGCCCCTGACGCCAACCCGACTCGTGGAAGACAGCCATCTGGTCGTCGTCTTCCGGGGCCCGCACGTTGACACGCAGACCGTTGTGATGAATGAGTGCCATGTCGCGCTACCTCCGAGGGGGGTTGAACGGCGGATTCGTCTTTGCAAAGGCCAATCCGGGGACTGTGGGCGTAAGGTTGGCGACGTGATCGTCGTCGTGTTCCCTCTCGCCCTGTTCGTCGTGCTAGCAGTCGTCTTCGCGTTAGCCCGGTTGTCGAACGTCGCCTCTCAGAAGGCGACGCGACGAGTGGATGAGTTGCGTCGCCGATCCGACGCCTACGAGTTCGGCGCCTTGAAGATGACGCCCCGCCGCCGTGCTGCGGTTGACGCTGCGATCAAAGCCAAACGCCGTTAGGCGGGGACTGTCAGCAAGCGATATCGATCGCTCACATACCAAAGAGCCGGCTGAACACCGTCATCTCTTATAGCGCCGCCGAGCATGTCCAACCTGAGTTGGGCGACAGAACGGCCGGGAACAGTGATCGGGCCTTGGAACATGGCCTCGCGGACTTCGTCACCGATGTGTTCGGCTTGCGCCCTAGTAGCTCCGATGGAGATCAGTTGGTAGTCGGGTAGGGCGTCGGCTTCTGGTGCGGCGATTGTGCCGTTGGTTGCGCCGCCGGGTGTCGGATGGACGTTGACGTACGGGAAGAACGGCGACGCACCCTCGGGGCCTTGCCAGCCGGAGCCGTCCGGTTTTTCGCCGTCACCGACCAGGAACCCGGCCGACGTCAACCGGTAGAGGATGGCTTTGGTGACGTCACCGCCACGATGATCGACACTCATCACACACCACCCGTGCTAACCTTGCAACATGGATACACGCCCCACTGTCACGATCGAAGCCAGCAACGGCCACACAGTCACCGCAGACATCCGATTAGACGATCAGGAAGTAGCCCGAATCGTTCGCGTAGTCATCGAGGGAAACGTTGACAACCCGATCAACGCCGCATCAACTCGCCTGATCAAATTGGGCGAAGTGTTTGACCTGTTACGCCGTGACGGTTACAAGATCGACCGTCGCGGAATGCCCACCCCCGCCGATGAGTTAGAACTGGCTCGTCATCTCGGGTCAGCCAAGAATGTCGCTAAGGAGTTCGGGGTAGGACGGACAACGGCTTACCGCTACCTGCGATAATGCTCACAGGATCTCCGACGCAACAACCTCGAGCTCAAGGGCCATGCGGTCGGCGCCGCGTTCAGCGGCGGGGAAGAGTGACGGTTGTGGTCCGTGGCGGGTGGTGCCGAACTCCATGTAAAACGCTTGGCGGGCGTCGGAGGTGACGATTTTGCCGTCGTCGGCGTCGATGACATACCAGGAAGCGGCGAGCTCACCGGTGAGCACTGGTGAGCGTTGCGAGGCGTCGTCACGTATCCGATCAGCCCCCTCGCCGACGACGACGTCACTGGCAGCCTTCACCACTAGGCCGGCGGCGGCGAGGTCGGCGGCGAGAGCGGCGACCTGGGAGAAATCAGCGGTGATCATGATGCCTCTTCGTCAAACAACGACGGGATGGCTTCCATGAAAGGGACTTCACGCAAATTACGAGTCCAACCACGCTCAGCCGTGCGGATGCGGTGGCAGTTCGCGCAGACAACTTCACACTTGGCAATCTCGGCCTCAATAGCGGCCCAGGAGTTACACGGCATCGCCGCGATGTTCTGGACCTTGCCGACCCCTGGAAGGTGATCGAATTCAAGCGCGGCCGGGTGAGCGGCATATCCACAGTCCGCACAACCCCGCTCAAGTTTGATCGCATTAATCCGAGCGCGGCCACCAGCCCAGCGTCGGCGAGCGTACTCTCGGATCTTGCCGGGATTGGCCAGGCGATATCGACGCTTGCGGCTGTTCATCCGCTCCGCCTGTTCTGGAGACAGACGACGATTCACGTGGCCCCTTCCGTAATTTCCTCACAGATGCAGACCCGGGAGATTTGCCAGCCGTCCCGGAACACATCGGTGACTCTGAACGAGATCCCGATCAGCGATTCGTCGTAGGTGGATGCGGTCGCTACGATGATGTCGTCGAGGCGGAGCGGGGTGTCGACGGGGAACTTGGCCCGCAGCCCTCGCATCCGGACCTCGACGTCGCCGGACTGGACGTCGGTGCCCTGCCACGTAAACGCCCGCAACAAACAGTCCCCCGCATACACCGCCGTCGTAACAGCGGGGGTCCACACCCCAGTGATCGGGTCGAGTGTTCCGCCCTCACCGGGACGGGTGACGGTTGCCCGGTCACGAAACACCGAACGTTGATCGCTCCGGAACTTGGCGATCGCCGAATCGACACTCATCCCACTAGCGGCTTCCGGAACTGGGACAACAACGACCTCGCCCACGAAATGACCGACACCGAATACGACACCGAGTAGCCGTCGATCGACTGGGAACGCACCCCGGACGGATTCTCGAACCCGTCGACCGTCAACCCGATACACGCCTCACGAATCCCCGGCGGGACCGTCGGCCACCCGTACCGGGCAGTGATCCTCACCCGTTCCTGCCGACCCGGCGGATACACGTACGTCGACGGCCACGAATCGGCCAGTTTGCGTATCGACGTGAACGGCGCCGGACCCCTCGTGTCGAACAGGGCGTTGACCGGCTCCAACTGAAAATCGGCCGGGGCTACCGGTGTGGCGAACGTCCCGGTGCCGTCGTCGACGTCGACGGTGACATCGGTGGCGTCACCGATCTCGTGGGGTCCGAGACCGATGACGTACCGGTTGCACACCTTGAAGTAGCGGATCGTCGGTTCAGGGTCAAGCCAGAACTTGCGGAGGCAGTACCCGTCGATCCACCTGGACGCCGCCTCGAGCCCTTGGTAGAGCGCGAGGCCGCCGTGGCTCTCGAGGCCGGGGGAATGGGCGACGAGTTCGGCTGAAACGGCGTACAGATTGGGCACCGGTCACCATCACGCGAGCGGGGAAGTGAGTCGCACGGCGGCGACGGTCAACGACGTCACCTTGTCATAGGTGACTGCTACCACACCGGCCTGCCCGACGAGCACCGGGATCACCGAAACACCCGTAGTTGCCGGGGCCGAATGGACGACCCCGCCAACCGTGACAGCGGTCGGCGTCGCGTCGGCGTTGCGGACGAGCAGAACGACGGGTTGTTGCCAGCCACCGGCAGATGTGGTCCGTCCGGTGGTGATGGTGTCCCCGCCGCCGGTCGCAGCAGCAAACGCGGCGAGGTTGCCACCCCAACCACCCGACCCACCGTCCTGAATTGTGATCGCGGCCATTTATGCCTTCTTTCGTGGTCTGCCGCGTTTCCTGGCGACAGGTTGCTCCGGCTCTGACCCCGGCTCTGACCCCGGCTCTACAGGTTCCTCCGGTTCGGGGGATGCGAGCACCCACCCGCCGGAATCCGGCCCCTGAGTGACAAGTTGCTTGCGTGGCCGCTCCTTCGGCGGCGGAGGGATGGGTGAGTCGTCAACCACCCATCCCTTGCCGTCCTCGCGGTCAACGTGCCCGCCGGCACGATGAACAACCATCAGGTGATACGGATGCCGGACAGGCCGACCGGGCGCAGCAGGTGAGTGGCGAAGTAACCGAACAGGGCCAGTTCGATGATCTGCGGTCCGGACTTCTCCTCGAAGCGGAACGCCAACGTCGGCGATTCCCACACCCAGGCATCCGCCCGGTTGACAATCATGATTTGCGAGTCGCCTGCAGCGACACCGGTCATAGCCCACGCCGGAATCAACGGCAGCGAATCGACCGACCAGCCCTGCGTGATCGGATTGCCCGAACCGAACGCGTTCGACGGGGCGATCCCCGGCAGCAACGGGCGTTGCGTCGTGTCGACAGCCGTCGCCAGGAACCCGGTCGCAGCAGCACCCATCAAACCGATCGACGGTGCAGCGAACCGGGCGAACGGGTAAGCAGCCAACCGGTCACGGATGTGCTTGACAAGGGTTTGGTTGTCGGTGCCCTTCGCAGTCGTCGACGCCTGCGAACCGGACGGCACGAACCCGGCGGTGATCACACCACCGGCACCGGACGTCCCGTTGAGCAGCGTGTACACGTTGGCTTCGGTCTGCCGGGCGTAATCCTCACGCATCGCCGCCATCGCGATCTGATCGATCGCCGGGTTCGCCGAGTCGACAATCTCCCGGGTCAACGGCAGCTTGCCGGAAATGGCGCCAGGGGTGACCGTCTTCGTGGTGAACGTGATCCCACCCTCCGAAGGTGCATTGCCTTCCGTGTGGGGGTCAGTGAGGTTCGTCATCACACCGAACACAGGCACAACAAACGGTGTCGCGTTGGCAATCGTGCCACGGGACAGCGAGTTGACCATCGGCCGATCCTGGGCAAGCATCGGCACGAACAGATCCGGGCGGTAACCGGGCGGAATGACGCCGGCGCCGACAGTGGTCGTCACCGTCGTGAACTGTGCTGCTCGCTTGTCCGCCTGGAAACTGACCTCAGCACCAACAAGCTTCTGAATCTCGTTCGTTTGTGCGTGGAACCGGCGCAACCGATCCTTGGCATCGTCGTCGTGTTCGCGTTGGGCGTACCAGGCGTCACGCACCAGCGATGGGCCACCACCGTCAAACGTGTAGATCGGTGCCTCGCGGGTCACCTGATAGCGGGCAGCGCGAACCGGTTCCGGGCCGTCACGTTGCGGGTCGTACATGTTCTCGAGCGCGGTTTTGATACCGGTCGAAAACGACTCACCAATCGAGTCGGTGAGTTCGTCAGTCAACTTTCTGTGTGACTCGACGAGCTGAGTGGCAAGCCCCTCAGTGAATTTGTCGAGATCGAACACGAACTCTTGGGGGTCCGACTCGGCCGGGTTGGCCGGACTCGTCGTGCCCTTGTCGTTGGCCTGTCCAGCCATGATCGTTACTCCTGTCCTGTTTGTGGTTACTGGCGGCGACAGCTGCAACACGAGCATCGTCAAATGCCGGAGACGGTGTGAGCGCCACATGCATCAACTTGGCCTGTCTGACCAATCGCGTGGATTCATCCGAATCGAACTGCCAGTCGTCGCCAACTTCGTCTTCGAAGTCGATTTCGATCGACAATCCGTCCCATGCTTTGCCGGCGGCCAAAGCCAACGCCCGATCCCCTTCAGGAACGGCGGCAACTTTGAACGTCACGTCCAACCCGGCTGACGTGTTACGAATGCCGGCGGCATAGCCAACCGACTGACTGCGATCATGCCCCAGGTTGAGTTTCACCCTGCTGGCGTCAGCCCACCGCAGCGAATTCTCAGCGAACCGCCAACGATGACCGCCCGACATGGCGACTTTGCCCCACGGCACAACCATCCCCGAAATGGTTCGCTTCGCCTCGTTGACCCGAAACGACGCGTACGCGTCAGGGTCATCGAAACTGAGCGTCGGATGCTCCCCCGAATCGGCGTCGAACACGGCCGGGGTGGTATCACTCTGCATTGTCGACTCCTCACGTGACGGCTGATCGCCGTTCGTTGCCGGCACCGGCGGCTTCGGTGCAATCCGGGCCTTCTCAGCCGCCGTCAACCGCGGCCGATCCTCAAGATCACGAATCTCATCGTCCGTGTAAGCACCGACCGTCTTGCCGATGGCGTAGGTTTCCATCCGGGTCTTCGTGTCCGACCGCAAGAACCCCTCAAACTTGATTTTGGCCTGATAGCCACGCGGCAACACGTCCCGCATCGACAAGCGATCCTGCAACGCGCTGACGTAGGTGCCCAACGTGAAATCAAGCAGATCCTGGCGGCGCTGCTCCGAATTCTGATAGGTGCGCGACGTCGTCGACACCCCAAGATCCTCCGGATCGATCCCCGCCGCCCGAGCAATCTCCAACACGGCATGCTGCCGGGCATCCGCCAACTGCAACTGCTCCGGCGACCAACCCACAGGATTGAAATCCAAGGCGGCGCCGACATAACCGGTCGCCCGGCGATGACGGGCAGCATCCCAGGCATCCAACATCGCCTGAATCTCCGCCTCGTCGCCAGGGTCAACCCCCTCCTTCGGAGTGAACACCGCCAACGGCAACGGATCATCCGAATACAACGCCGCCGCCGTATCCAGTTTCAACGCCGTCCGAATCGCCCGCGCCGCATGCCTGAGAAGCGGCGGATTCGGCGAATCAAACCGGATCACCTCACGCTCCGAAACACGCACACCATCGATGTAGATCGACCCGTTACCAGGATGATCCGGCAAACCACGCGACTGATTCGGCATCCGACCAGCCGGCGGATGCACCGCCACCGACGACTCAGGAACCCACCGCGCCTCCACCGGATACTCATGCCACCCGAACTTCATCACCCACCACCAAGCAACACCCTCGAACAACAGATCCTCAACGGTGTAAGCCATCGTCACCGAGTTGGGGACGTCCGGGTTGATGTTGCCGCCCAGCAGATAGGTGCCCGGCACCACCTGCTTCTTAGGATCAACCGTCACCACCGGCAACGAACCCAACGTCCCGGCAATCAGATTCCGGGACCGCAACACCGCCGGCACCTGCAACGCCTCAGCCCTCGAAATACGCGGAGCGATTACCCCGCCCGCAGTGATCGCCTCCATCAACTCCGGTGGAACCTCAACCCCAAACCTCGCCGCCGGTGGCGACGCATCCATGTTTGCAGCCCCGAACAGCAATGAACGCCAGAAACCCACAGACATCACCCTCCGTAGCCAGAAACAACCAACATGGGTTTAGGAACGCTCAACGATGCCGCCCACAACCCCACCGTCGTCGCCACCAAACTGGTCACATCAGTTGAGGAATCCTTACGAACAAACTTCCAACGATCACCGACAAACGAACGACGAGCACCCGCAACAGCCAAATCCAGGGCGATATCACGATGCACCCGAATACGGGCCTCAGCAACATCATCGAAGAACTGGCCGCATGCCACCGGCAGATCACGGCCGTCCAGCGGACGCAGCTTCATCCGACGTTTCAGAACGGGGTCAAGGCCGTCAATCACAGAAGCGACAGGACCAGTGGAGTCATACGCCCACAACGGGTGACCGTACTCCGGGTTCGCGTTCAACTCGGCGATCCGTTCCGGCAACCAGCCAAGCCCGGAACGCAGCCGCCGCTGCGGATCAGGCGACGTCGCCTCAACAACCTCAACATCCCGGGCAGCCGACACGACGACAATCGACGCCTCGTCACGCTCCTCACCCACATCCACCGCAAACACCAGGCGACCCGACGGCGCCACATCATTCCCACACACCACATCCCACGCCGCCGCCGGAATCAACCGCTCATCAGACCTCGTCGGCAAATTCCCCAACGCCCGCCGAAACTCACCCTCCGTCAACGACGCCGAATCCCGAGCATGTCTGATCGCCGCCGGCGTCTGCGTATGCCCCAACGCCGGCATCCACGACCACCACAAATCCTCATCCGTCATGTCAGCCCCATCCGGCGCCGACCACTCGAAATAGGCGACATCCGACAGCCGCCCCGAATCAACGATCTTGCGGCCCTCCTCCACCACACGATTCCACGGCACCGACGCATCCGTCCCCGCCGTCGACGCCGTCACCATCTGCGCCGACGCCACCGTCAACATCGCCGGAATCAACGCACCCGCCCGCCGATCATCAAAATCAGCCCACAACTCATCCCGCACCCCAAGATGAACCGTCTTACCGTGCCCCGACTCCTCCATCGACGCCAACAACACAATCTGCGACCCGTTATTGAACGCCACCTTCTCATTCCCGATCCCACCCAAAATCCGGCGAATCCCCAACCTCGCCTTACGCGGCTCCAACACCGGCGTCCAGTCATCCACCAACTTCTTACGGGCATCATTCCCCGTCTGCGCCGAATACACGATCTTCTGCGGACCACCCCACCCAAGAGCCCGCTGCACCTTCCACGCCAACAACAACGACGTCTTCCCCGACTGCCTCGGAACCGTCACCACCACCTCGCGGTACGCCGGCAACCCCGTATCAGGATCGAGCTCGCCTCCGACCAACGCCACCTGCTCCTGCCACGGCATCAACGGCATCCCCAACCGCTCGGCGACTTGGATGATTTGCCTTCCGAACGTCTCCCTCGCCGGAGACCTTGGCGTTGCCCACCGGGGTTCGCACAAGCTCGAGGAACTGGGCCGTGTCATCGTCAGCGACATCACAACCCACCTTCCGCACCGCATCAATGAACCCGCGATACTCACGCCACAACACTGGCGAGCCCGGGTTGTCATCGACAGCGGCCGCCAGGGCGAGGAACCCAGCTACCAGCGCCTCGTCACGGGCCTCGAGCAGGTTGTCGGCCCGCAGCTTGGCGACCACCACCTCGGCGGCCTTGCGGTTGGAACCCATCACTGCATGACCATCCAGTCCACTGCATGATCGTATATAAACGCCGGAG
>Ga0193738_1001180_pt1 | contig 10792 bp, 10 predicted proteins | sample L2a1metaG_FD_144927 | JGI IMG/M metagenome (GOLD analysis project Ga0193738, IMG submission 144927) | Soil microbial communities from a riparian zone of the East river system, Colorado, United States - L2a1 | ecosystem: Environmental > Terrestrial > Soil > Riparian zone | place: USA: East River...
ATCGGCGACGCCGGCGGACTTCAGAACTCGGCGGCGGCCGGAAGTTTCGAAGTGTCGCTTCATACGGCCGATCCCGTCGCCGGCAATCAGACGACAAGCGAGGCGACCTATACCGGCTATGCGCGCATCCCCGTCGCGCGCTCCGGCGCCGGGTGGACGATCGCTGGCGCGAACGTCTCGAACGCGGCGGCGATCACGTTCGGACTATGCACGGTCGGGACGAACGTCATCACGCACTTTGGAATCGGATCGGCGAACAGCGGCGCCGGGAATCTGTTCTTTTCCGGAGCGCTCACGGCGTCCCGGCATAACGCCGAGCTTCGCGATCGGCGAACTCGACGTGAACGTGACTTAATAAAAAGGGCAGATCGCCAATTTGCGGCCGCGTTTGCGCAAACGCGCGCGGCCGTTAACATCGGTCATTTGGAAACATGGCGACTCGCCTATATCCCGCGCAAGACTCGACTCCTACGCCGGTCACTCCCGGTAGTTGGTCGGCCGGATGGAATAACACGACCGGAACCGACCTTCGCGCACTGAGCTTGCTGCGATATGGGAACATCAACGCCACGTCCAACGCGGCGTCCGGCACGTCGGGACACTTCACGGCGCTTTCAAGATACGTTAGCCCACCGCTTCAGGCGCAAACGATAGCCGGAACGATCAAGGGGCAGTTTCGATGCAACGAGACAAACGCCACCGATAATTACACGCTCGCCGTAGCGGTCAAGGTTATCAAGGCCGACCTGAGCGACCGTGGAGTCCTACTAGCGGTTGCTGCATCTGATGACACGGCCGCGACGCCTCCGGAAATGGCGGTAACGACGCTTACCAATCGTCGCCTTCTGGACTCCGGCGAGAACGCGGCTATTGCGCTGTCAAGCCTTGCCGTGTCGGCTGGCGATAAGATCGTTGTAGAAATTGGTTTCAGGCAAGCTAGCACGTCAGTCGCCTCCGGCGTGATCGCGCGCGGCGGAATAGACGCTGATGGTGACTTGGCAGAGAATGACACGGCGACCACGCAAGCTAGCAATTGGATCGAATTTAGTCAGGACATCAAGTTTGATCCAACGTGGTTCGGAAGCTCGTCCACCCCGACCGATGGCGCGGCGGCCACTAACACGGCCGACCCGACGGCGGTAGTTCCTCCACCGGCAATGGAGTCCGGCGATCTTGTCTGCATGATTGGCCAGCAACGCGCCACCGGAGCGACGCTTGCGATTAGCAATAACGGCGGACAGTCTTGGACTTCTGAAACTGCCATTGGCGCGACAAATCAGACGGCTCGGCTATTCTGGTGCATCTTCGACGGGACGTGGGACGCCAATCCGTCTGTCGATTTTTCCGCGACGACTTGCAACAGCGTGCAAATGCACGTCTTCCGGCCACCGTCGGCGACCGACGTTTGGTCCGTCAATCAGGCGCAAGTTGAGCTAGACACGGCGGGATCGCCGGCGACGATCACGGGGCAAACGACAACCGGAACCGATCCGACCGTTACGCTGGCGGGATGGTTTACGCCGGACGACAATACATGGGGCACGCTATCGGGCACCGGATGGGCAGATATTTTTGCCAAGCCTCAGTTTAGGAATACGTCCGGAAGCGATCAAAGCGCGACTTACGCTTACAAAATCCAGACGGCGGCCGGCGCAACCGGCAACGTTTCCCAAACGCAATTAGCGAACGGGCCGGACGCCGGCACGACTTTCATAATCACCTTCAAGGCGACGCCAACCGCGGCGCCGTCCGATTTGAGCGGAGCGATCCCGCTAGCGTTCGCGACGTCCGGCGATCTTAAGGGCGCGGCGGCTCTTTCCGGATCGAGCGCGCTCGCCTTTGCGCCGACCGCGATCCTACGCGCAACGATGGGGATGGCGGCGACGGTTGCGCTAGCGTTCGCGCCGACCGCGAACCTAACTTCGGTTGCGTCGCTTTCCGGATCGAGCGCGCTCGCCTTCACGCCAACTGCAACAATGGCCGGATCGTCGGCGCTCGCCGGATCGTCGGCTTTGTCGCTCGCGCCGTCCGGCGACTTGCGCGGCGCGGCCGCGGCGGCGGGATCGTCGACGCTCGCCTTCGCGCCAAGCGCGGCGATGCAAGCCGGGGCGTCGCTCGCGGGATCGAGCGCTCTTGCCTTTTCGCTGGCGGGCGTTCTTCGAGGATCGAGCGCGCTCGCCGGCGCGCTGGCGGTATCGTTTGCGCCGACGGCGGCGCTTGTCGGGACAAGCCGGCTCGCCGGAGCGTCCGCGCTTGCCTTCGCGCCATCGGGCGACTTGACGGCGGACTCGGCCGGCGATGCCGAACTTGCCGGCGCCATCCCGGTCGCCTTCGCGACGTCCGGCAACCTCGCCGGGGCGGCCGGACTGTCGGGCGCCTCCACGATGGCGCTGGCGCTGGCAGGGAACCTCGCCGGCGGCTCCGCGCTCGCGGGAGCCTCTTCCCTAGCCTTCGCCCTGTCTGGCGCACTACGGGGCGCCGCAGCGCTTTCCGGCGCCTCTGCGCTTGTCTTCACCGTCACCGGCAATCTAACGGTCGAAGCTCCCGGCGAAGCGGCGCTCGCCGGCGCGATTGCGGCCAACTTCGCGCCGGCCGGCGTCCTGGCGGGAAGCGCGGCCATGTCTGGGAGCGTCGCCGCGGCGTTCGCGACTAGCGGCGCGCTCCTGGCGACGTCGACGCTATCCGGTCCGGTTGCCGTGTCCTTCGCAATAACGGGAAACGTCCTGGCGGGCGCCGGCGCGGCCGGAAGTTCGCCGCTAGTCTTCGTCGCGACGGCAAACTTGACGATTAGCGGGACGCCGGCCGATCTTGTGCCGATTCCGCGACTGACGATCGAGAACGGGAAGCCGCGGATTCGATCGATCGCGAACGACGGAATCCGCATTCGGGCAATCGAGCGGAGCGGGCCGCGGATTAGAAGGAGTCCATTCATGTACGCCGGGAAAGACTTCGACGTTAGCGATCCGGGAGAAAGCGAGGTCTATTCGTTCGACTTCACGAACGATTTCGGATCGGGGGAAACAATCTCTTCGTCCGTGTGGACTTGTGTAGCGGTCGAAGGCGAGGACGCCGCGGCTAGTTCGCGTCTCGACGGCGCTCCGACCGCGACGGGAACGATCGCCAGTCATCGCGTCTCCGACCTTCTTCCTGGCGTCGTCTACCGCTTGCAATGCTTCGCCACGACTTCGGCGGGAAATATCCGATCGCTTTATGCGCACTTGAAATGCCAAGTTCCGAATTAGAGGATCGCCAAATGTGGCTGACACCGGAAGGCGCGCGCGGGGATGGCTCGGCGGACGACACCGGGCCGCTCGCGGCCATGCTCGCCGAAATGCAATCGCGGAACGTGCCGGGATTCTTGAACGGCCGCTATCTTGTGCGAGAAGGCGCCTTGAAATGGCTATTGAGCGGGAAGGAACACGCGCCGGGGCCGGTACTGTTTACCATGCCGGGAACGACGTTGATTGGCGCCGGCGTCGCCGATGCGCCGTTGCTGACGGTCAAGAGCTTGACGCCATGGCGATACGTCACCGGCGGATCGATCGGGCCGCTAACGTTCAAGGGAACGCTTGGGAAGATTGCTCCGCAGCAGCACGGACTAATGCTTGCCGGCGTGCAACACATGCAATTCGGACGGTTGCATGGGAACTTCATCGGCGGCGACGTTGTCCACGCCGAGAACGTCACCACGGATAACTTTGGCGGCGATCAATGCCACGTCTTCGGATGCTCATTCGATTGCATAGAAAGCGAGCGTTGCGGCGGCTGGGCGCTCAACAATGATACGCCGAATCAAACTTTCAACGGCAACAGGATTGGAGTTCTTCGCGCCGTGCTGTCAGGCAAAGGCGGCTGGCGCGGATCGGGCGCCGGCAATATTTGCCGCGTAATATCCATCGGCATGTGTCGCGGATGGGCGCTCGATTTCCGCGTCAATCATGGCGCGCCGGCGCGGACGCTTATCATAGCGGCCGAAATCGACTCGCCGGAATACGGCGTCCGCGTTTCCGGTAATCTTCTCCTGAAAATCTTGGGAATGCGGATCAATCACAGATTCCGAGAAGCGCCGGGCACAGAAAACGAAGTGAAGGCATGGCCTAAGACCGCAATCCAACTCGGCGAAAGCGACGCGGATCGCAAGCTTCCCGGCATGGCGTCGCTTGTTATGAACGCGAGTATTGACGTAACGCATCGACTCGGGCCGCACGCTAGGCCGTTGACTCCCGACACAATGGGAACGTTGCTCGATCTGTCGAACGACGACGGCGTTTGCGATGTGTTCGTCAAGATGCAAATCATGGACGGACATTTTCCGCGCTTGCCGATTGTTCCCGTGGTCAATGCCAGTAAAAACGCGTGGGGCATCCACGTCATGCGCGACGATAGAACGGTTTTCGACACCAGGAGAAAGTAATCGTGAGCGATGGAAGCCTTGTGATCGCTCTTCCGGTATGGGGCCGCGCCTATGTCGATCTTTGCGTCCGCTATGTGATTCCGGCGCTGCGGATCGCGATCGATCGCGGCGCTCGCGTCTTCCGGCGGGACGTGCGCTTCATCGTCCACACTGACGAACCGCAGCGGATCGCCGAAGCGCTTGTCGAGTTCGAGGCGCACTTCTACGCGGTCCCGGTTTTCCCAAATCCCTATCACGCGTTCGCGCAATGCCACCGGGACGCGATCGCGGCGGCGCCGCTCGGCTCCGTCCTGATGATGCTCAACGCCGACATTGTCGTGAGTGCGGAAGCGATCGAAGTCGCCGAGCGCGCGTTCCTCGCCGGCGCGAAGGCGCTTGTCGCGGTTGCGATGCGATGCCGATCGGACGTCGGCGGCGTTCCGGTCGGCGCCGGCGGCCGCGCAATGCTCGAATGGTTTTGGAAAAACCGGCATCCGATCGCGACCGATTGCCTATGGGGAACCGGCCGCACGATGCTTCCGACGAACCTGTTCTTTGAGCGGGGCGATAACGTCGTGCTGCATTGCTTCCATCTGTATCCGGTGCTCTTGATCAAGGATCGCGAGCTTGCCTTCGGCGTGACGATCGATGACGACTTGCTCCGGAGCTACCAGGACTCGGAAGTCGCCTTCGTGACGGATCGCGAATGCGCGTTTCTTGAACTGTCCTCGCCGAGCAAGGGATTCCGGAGCGGCGCGCCGTTGAGCGTCGCCGGCATCCTGGCGCTAGGGCGGAGCTTCTCGCCGCGCCATGTGTCGCTCTTCCGGCGGCAAGTCCGGATCATCGGCGAAGAGCCGATCGAGGGAGTCGACGGCATCGTCGGCGAAATCGCGTCGGGATGCCTTGCGCTTTGGCACCACCGGGAAAGGCGCCATCAACGCCACCGGCGATAGGGGAGAACTCGCGATGATCTTCTATTACGATTTGGCGCGCTGTCCGCCGACGTTCGACGGCGTCACGGCCGCCATGGCGTTCGAGCATCGGCGCCGGCAACTCGGCGATCGTTCGATGCGGATCGAAGTCCTTCCCGGTCCGGTCGGCGGTTTCCGGCGCGATCCGCATTGGCCGCAGTCCATATCGACGCGCATCTTGCTTCGGGATCACGTCCTTCTGCCGATTCTTCGGATGCTTCCGAGCGCGTACGTTACGTTGCGCGCGTCGCATCCGTCGCGGCCGGAGCCGGGAAGCTTCGGCTTCGGTCAATACGTCATGAACTTCGGCGAGTTCGTGAAAGCCTACGCGGCCGGCGTGCGGCCGTTGCGACCTACGCAAGGGCAGGACGAAGCGCTTCCCGACCTTGTGACAATCACGCTCCGCGAAGCCGAGCATTGGCCGGAGCGCAATTCGCGGCTTCCGGAGTGGCTCGCGGCGGCCGGCGAGCTTGTCCGCAACGGCTGGCGCGTTATCATCGTGCGCGACACGCACCGCGCCGGCCAAGCGTTGCCGGGCGCCTACGGCATCAATGTGAACATGTCGGCGTCCATGTCGCTCGAAGCGCGCGCGCGGCTTTACCGCTCGGCGTTCTGCAACATGTTCGTCAACAATGGGCCGGCGTGGTTTTGCATGGCTCTAGACGCGCCGTGCGTGATCGTCCGGCCGGCAACCGAAGGGATCGGCCGAACCTATGCGGCGTCGTGGTTCCGGCGGTTCGGCATCGATTCCGGCGAGCAATTCCCGGCGGCGCCGCGCTATCAACGCTTGCAATGGCAAGACGACAAGGCGGACGCTATCCTTCAAGCCTTCGCCGATTTCCACGCCTTGAACGGGAGCGCCGAGCAATGCGAATCCGCTTCTTCGAGGACTTCGACCATAGACCGACACCAAATTTCGTGACGGCTTTCAAAAAAGGCATGGTATGCACCGTCACGCGGTTGTGCGCGGCGGACGCCATGGCCGCGGGATGCGCGGAGCCTGAATCCAATGACACAAGCCGGCGACCTGAAATTCCGGATAGCGTTCGAATCTCGCGCGATCGTGGGCGACGACTACGGCGCAAGCGAAGGTGACTTCGCCGAGCGGTTCCGGCGTTGGGGCAATCTTGTGCCGAAGCTCGGCGGCGAACGCATCCTGGCGGATCGCCTCGCCGGCATAACGTCGGCGACGGTCACGGTCCGCCGGGACGTGCAAACGGCGGCTTTGTCGACGGCATGGCGGCTGCGGGAAATGGAATCCAACGTGGTCTATGACATCAAGTCCGTGATCGATCCGAACAACCGGCGCGAATGGATCGAGATTTTAGCGACGCGCGGCGGAGCGACGTGACACCATGCCGAGCGGACCGAATAGGACTGTTGAGCGCCTTAAGCGCGTCCTGGCGTCGCTTGCGTCGCCGGCGAAGAAGGCGATCAAGGCGGAGCTTTACGCGGCGGCCGGCTTCATCGCGGACGAAATGCGGATCGCGGCGCCGCGCGGTCCTACCGGCAACCTGCAAAAGAGCGTCCGCGTAGAACCGGGCCGCGGCGAGTTCTCGGTTGTGATCAAGGCCGGCGGACCGCTCACGACGAAGCCGGTACGCGCCGGGCAATCCGCCCGATACGATTATTCGCTCGGAACGGAGTTCGGCACCGTCAAGCAAGGCGAAAAGCCGTTCTTCTGGAATACCTACAACGCCAACAAAAAGCGGGCGAAGAACCGCATCCGCAAAGCCGGCAAGTCGGCGATCGAGGCGCAGGCGCGCAGGGATGGATTTATCGTGTCATGAGCCTTGATCCGGAACCGCAACTTCAAAAGGCAATCCTCGCCAAGATGCTAGCGTTCCCGTCGCTCGCGGCGCTGGTATCGACGCGCGTTTGGGATCGGGCGCCGGCGTCGACGGAGCCGCCGTTCCCTTATGTGACGCTCGGCGAGTCGCAAGTCCTGGCGGACAAGGCCGATTGCTACGGTCCGAGCGAAGTGAACTTCGTTGTTCACGGATGGTCGCGGCGCACGACGCGCGAGGAAATCAAGACGGTCGGCGCCGCGATCCGGGCGGCATTGGACGATCAAGAGGACTTTCTCTTCCTGGCGGATCATTCCGTGGTGTCTTGCGACTTCGTGCGTTCCGACGTATTTCTGGACGAAGACGGCAAAACGCAACGCGTCGCCGTCCGCTTTCGAGCCTTGACGGAACCCGTAACCGGCTAAGAGGACTCCCCGATGGCGCAACCTACAACCGCTTCATGGAAGAAGATGACGATTTGGCTCGGCGACGGTGCGTCGCCGGAGAATTTCGTCAAGCCGTGCGCGCTCACGAACAAGCGCTTCGCGATCACGAAGGAACTCACGGAGCAAGTTCTTCCGGATTGCGACGATGACGATCTTGTCCCGTATGTCGCGCGCGACTCGCGCTCGATCTCCGGGACGTTCGCCGGTTCCGGCGTCCTGGCGTTCGAGTCGTTCGATGAGTGGCGCGCGTTCGCCGAGAATCCCGATCCGCAGAATGTCCGGATCGTCTTGGATGCGCCGTTGAACGCCGGCTACTACGAAGGCGCCTTTCACCTTGCGACGTTCGAACTCAACGGCAACGAAGGCGACGGCAAGATCGGATTGAACGTCGAAGGATCGAGCGACGGGCAATTTACTTGGGTTGACGCGACCTGACGCCTATGGCGCAGGGCGATTTCCTTCTCGACCTTGGCGACGGCGAGAAGAGGCAGCTTAATTGCTCGCGGATCAAGCATCTTCTCGAACTCGAAGAGCTTTGCAACGCGTCCGTTATGGTCATCCTGAACCGCCTTCGCGATTCGACGTGGGGAGTCCGCGACGTGCGCGAGCCGATCCGGCTAGGCTTGATCGGCGGCGGCGCTCCGGAAGAGAAGGCGGCCGTTCTGACGATGAAGTTCGCCGATCGGCGGAGCGACGGCTTGATCGGCGCGGCGCCATATGCCGCCGTCATCGTCGCTAAGGCGCTCGCCGGCGAAGCGCTGGATCAACCGTTGGGAAAACCAAGCGCGGATCAAAGCGAAGCCGGGAAGAGCGCTTCAAGCGAAGCGAGTTCGTCCGACTCGGCTACAAGCTAGGCTTTGATCCGCGGCAAGTGGACGAACTCACAATATGGGAATTGTTCTTCTGCGCGCAGGCGAACAATGAGGCGGCCGGCGCCGGCGCCGTTGCTCCGCCGACTGACGAAGAATTCGACGATATGGTGGCGCGTCACGCTTTGATCGTTAATCCGCACTGGCGGAAGGAAGGCGCGAAAAATGGCTGACGATGCCGTAGCGCTGGCGATCCGCCTGGAAGCGCGCTTTGACAAGCTCGAACGCGACTTGAAGAAAGTCGGCGCGCTCGCCGACACGGCCGTGAAGGACGCGGAGTCGAAGTTCGCGGCGTTCAATCCGAGCTTCAATTTTCTCACGGGAATTTTCCAGGGGATCGGGCAAGAGCTTTTCAAGCAACTGAATCCGGCGACGTTGATCAAGTCGCTTGTCGACGTGAACACGAAGCTCGCCGAAATCGGCGACACGGCGAAGCGCGTCGGCGAGGACGTCGAGTCGCTTCAGGCGATCCGGTTTTCGGTAGCGTCGCGATCGAGCTTGGGCACGGAAGAATTTTTGAAAGACGTGAAGGATTTTGCGAAGCTCCTACAGGAAGCGCGGAAGGACGAAGGCGACCTTGTCGAACTGTTCAAAGCGAACGGCAAGGCGTGGAAGGACACGAAGGGCGAAGTTATCGGGATGCGCGATGCGCTCGCGATCGTCGCGGACCTGACGCGCAACGCCAAGACCGAACTGGACAAGTTCAAGATCGCCGAGAAGGTATCGCTTACGAAGGAATGGGTTCCGGCGATCGAGCAAGGCGGCGCGGCGTTCGAGGCGGCCGCGCGCCACGCCGAAGAAACCGGCGCCGTTATCTCGCGGGAAATCATCGAAAAGGCGCGCGAGTTCCGGACGCGATGGAACGCGGCGCTCGAAGGCTTCACGACGCGGGCGCAAGCCGGCATGTCCGAGCTAATCGGGCTTGTCGATCAACTGATAAACAAGAGCGGACCGTTCCGCGAATTGTGGCTTGTGATTTCCGGATTGATCGAGCAAACCGCGGCGCACTTCTTCGCGATTGCGAACGGAATCGACGCTATTTCGACGGCGCAGGCGCGCGCCTTGCTGGCGTCGAAGGTTTACGATGAGGCGACGAACGAAGCGCTTAAGCAGCGGATCGAGCTAAACGAACGCGACGAAGCTTCCCGCGCGCGGGCGGCCGGGATCGGCGCGCGGCCGCGGATAACGATCCGCCCGCAGTTCAATCAAAAGGGCACAACGATCCCGGATGACAGTTCGAGCAAGGAAACGAAAGACGCCTTCGACAAGGCGACGGAGTCGATCAACAAACGAACGGCCGCGCTCCTGGCGGACAAGGCAGCCGTCGGACTGGCGGCCGGCGCGCAAGAGCAATTCCGATCCGAGCTTAAGCTTCTCGAAGCGGCGCAGCGCGAAGACACGGACATAACGGATGCGATGATAACCAAATATGCGGAACTCCGCCGCGAAATGTCCGCGTCGGACGCGCTGCGAAAGGCCAGCATCGAACTAACAGACGAGCAATCCAAGAAGTTCGAGAACGCGACGGTGCGGATCGGGCAGGCAAGCGCCGCGCTCGCGGCCGCGAAGACTTCGTTCCAAGGGACGCAAGACGCTCTTCGCTTCGCCGGCGGTCAACTTGTCGACGTCCTCGATCAAGCGACGCAAAAGGGCTTCAACTTTCAACAGACGATGCAAAGCGTCCTTCGCAACGTCACGAAGCAACTTCTTCAGGCCGCGATCACCGGCGAGGGCGCCTTCGCAAAGATGCTCGGACTGTCTTCGAGCGTTCCCGGCGGCGTCGGCGGCTTGCTCGGATTGTTCTCCGGCTTCAAGTCGGGCGGCGGCGTTACGCTGTTGCCGCAACCGGGAACGGCCGGACTCTCCGGCTTCGCGCGCGGCGGCCATATCGCGCCGGGCGAGTGGGCAATGGCCGGCGAGAACGGGCCGGAGCCGGTCTTCGGCGGCCGGACGGGCGTTACCGTGGTCCCGAACTCGGCGCGCGGCGGTATGAACTTCTCCCCGACAACGATTGTGGACGCGCGCGGCTCCACGCTATCGACGGCCGAAGTAGAGTCGATCGTGGCGCGCGGCAACATGGCGCTGGCGCGGCAGATCGACAAGAATTTCGGATCGAGGACTCAGAAGCTCGCGAGCTTGGGAACCTGATATGCCGGAGCCTTGGACAATCCCGCGGATGCTACTGCGCGAGCGCGCGTCAATCTGGCGCCGTGGCGCTCGGATCATCGTTCCCGGCGCCACCGGCGACGGCTTCATGCCGACCGTTGAGGCGAGCGGCGGCGGAATCTGGATCAACGAAAACGAGGAAGTGAACCTCCGGACGCCG
>Ga0193738_1001181_pt1 | contig 10790 bp, 9 predicted proteins | sample L2a1metaG_FD_144927 | JGI IMG/M metagenome (GOLD analysis project Ga0193738, IMG submission 144927) | Soil microbial communities from a riparian zone of the East river system, Colorado, United States - L2a1 | ecosystem: Environmental > Terrestrial > Soil > Riparian zone | place: USA: East River...
GACGCGACGGCGGCATATAGCATTTCGGCGCTCGCAGTCGCCGGATCACTTGGAGCTGCTCGCGCATTCGGACGCTCACAGCTCGCCAGTGCAGCGCGGGTGGAAGTATTGACCCCGAGATGCGACTTCCCACCCTGCTGCGCAAACGCGGAACGCCGACCCAGATCGACGGTGTTGCCCGGCTCGATCGGCGCACCAAGAACCTCACCAAACGGCTGCGCGTTGGCGAGATCGCGATTATTCATCACAGCGACCTGGATCGTGTCAGCGCCGAAGCCCTAGTCGAGGCCGGTGCCGCGGCAGTAGTCAATGCGGTGTCTTCGGTCTCAGGCCGCTATCCCAACCTCGGGCCCGGGATCTTGATGGAAGCCGGGATTCCGATCATCGACAATGTGGGCGACCACATCTTCACCCGAGTCCACGAAGGCGACTGGCTGACGCTGGATGGCGGCAAGTTGGTCAACTCGACAGGCAGCGTTGTGGCTGAGGGCACCGTCTACACCACCGAAATCCTGGAGGACCATCTCGCCTACGCCCGGAGCGGCCTGGCGGATCAGATCGAGGCCTTCGCCGAAAACACCATGACCTACCTGCGGGTGGAGAAAGAGTTGCTGCTCGAGGGTGTCGGCGTGCCTGACGTGGCTACCGAGGTTGCAGGTCGGCACGTGTTGATCGTGGTACGCGGCTACGACTATCGCGGTGATCTGGCTGCGCTCCGGCCGTATATCTCGGAGTACCGACCCCTGCTGATGGGGGTTGACGGGGGAGCCGATGCGTTGATCGAAGCCGGCTACAAGCCTGACATGATCATCGGCGACATGGATTCATGTTCTGACGAGACCCTGCGGTGCGGCGCGGAGCTGGTGGTGCATGCCTATCATGACGGGCGCGCACCCGGGCTCGAGCGGATCGAGAAACTCGGGCTCCAGGCGGTGGTATTTCCAGCGCTCGGCACCAGCGAGGACGCCGCCATGCTGCTGGCTGACTCCAAGGGCGCCAGCCTGATCGTCGCTGTGGGCACCCACGCCTCGCTTGTGGAATTCCTCGACAAGGGTCGAGCCGGTATGGCCTCCACGTTCCTGACCCGTCTTCGCGTTGGTCCCAAGCTGGTTGACGCGAAGGGCGTGTCTCGGATCTACCGCAGTCAGATCAAGACCTGGCACCTGATCCTGTTCGTACTGTCCGGCATTCTGGCGCTTCTCACAGCGTTGCTGTTCACCGACGTGGGCTGGGCATTCGGCAATGTGATCGTCGCGCGGATCCGCGACCTGCTCTACTGGATAAAGGAACTCATCACTTGATCAATTTCCGCTACCACATCGTGTCGTTGATGGCGGTCTTCATTGCTTTGTCCGTAGGCATCGCAGTTGGTGTTTCACTCAGCCCGTCGGTCGACCAGGGATTGCTCCAGCAGGCAGCGCAGGATCGTGAGCAAGTAGCGAATCTGCGTGCGGAACTGGATCGCCGCAAGGCACTCGACGACTACCGCAACGCCTACGACGAACAGGTGGGCGAAGCCGTCACTGCGGGCGTATTGAACGGGGAACGGGTCGCTATAGTCGCCATGCCCGAAGCTCCGGAGGACGTGGTGCAGTCCATTTCGACTGCTGTTGTGGGAGCTGGCGGCACCGTGGTACGCGAAGTCGGCGTCAACGCCGAAGCCTTCGACGCCGGAAAGGCAGAGGACATCACCGACGCATTGGCCGACTACTTCGGCCCGCTTGGGCTCAACGACACGATGTCTGCCGCGACCAGGCTTGGCGTCGCCCTAGGAAGATCAATTGGCTCGAAGGAGATGGAGGATCGCGATCCACTCGCGCTGGCTTTGGGGGAGTCGCTGGAAAGCCGCGGCTTGGTGACGATCAGCGGGGAATCGTCTTCGCAAGCCCAGCTGATCATTGTCGTCACTGCTCCGGCATCGGATCCGCGACCGACCCCAGAAGAGCTCACGGCACACGTGCAGTTTCAGGTCGGGTTAACCATGCGGGGCGGGGTAGTCCTGGCTGGCCCGAACAGCGAAGACATCGAAGGCACTGATGTGCTTGCGGCCCGGTCCGATCCGACCGCTGTGGATAGCCTCAGCACCGTGGATGTGGCTGATCTCAGCAGCGGCGTGACGACCGTCGTACTGGCCGGCAAGGAGCGACTGCTCGGCCGTCCGAGCCAGCACTACGGTGCGCTGACGAGGGCCGACGCGCCCCTGCCCGAGCTGCCGGTGCGCTAATGAAGACTCGGTTGCTGGCCTGCGTGGCCTCGGGGTGTGCTGCGGCCTTGGTGGCGGTCAGCGCCAACAGGCGAGCGACGCAGCTCCCAGGCCACTCGGCTGAGGCTCCCGACAGCCCCAGATCGACGTCGCGTTGGATCCGGACCAACCATGCAGGGGCGAGCGTCACTCTCGCAGAGGGTCCGATCGCGGTCGGCGCGCTGCTGGTCGGTGCGGGCATCGACCAGCTGCTGGATAGGTCGGGTCGCAGGAGCTTGGCGGTAGCTGTGGCTGGCGTCGGATCTGGCGCGGTGGGGGCGTACGACGACCTCTTCGGTACGACCCAGGCGAAGGGTTTCCGTGGACACCTTCGCGCGTTGCGTTCCGGTGAGCTGACTACTGGGATGATCAAGGTTCTGGGGGTCGGCTTCAGCGCGGCTGTCGCTGCCGCCCTCATCCAGCGCAGCAGTCCTGGCTGTCAGAAGCCGGCATGCCGGGTCCTGGATGGCCTACTCGACACGGCACTCATTGCAGCGACAGCCAACCTCACCAATCTGCTCGACCTGCGACCCGGGCGAGCGGCCAAGGCGACGATCCTGCTGGGCGCCGGCCTGTTCGGTTCCGGTGCCGCGCCGGCGGTCGGCGCTGCGGCGGGCAGCCTGCCGACCGATCTGGCCGCGCGGTCCATGCTTGGTGACTGCGGCGCCAATGCTCTTGGTGCTGCGGTCGCCACTGCCGCTGCTCAGTCCCTATCGCGGCCGTTCCGGCTCCTCGCGTTCGGCGCGGTAGCGGCGCTCAACGTGGCCAGCGAGCGAGTGAGCTTCACCGACGTGATCGAACGCACACCACTGCTGCACCGATTGGATCAGCTTGGACGCGCTGCTACGGCAGTGTCCACGCCACATGAGCAGAGACAATCCTCCGCGTGAGAGCCAGTTTCGCCTCAGTTGCCGCGGGCGTGGCAAGTCTCACTCTCGCTGCGCGTCTCGTCGGCTTCGGCCGGTCAGTGGTCTTTTCGAAGACAGTCGGAGACACCTGCCTCGGTGACACGTACAACGCCGCCAACAGCCTGCCCAACGTGCTCTTCGAGATTGTCGCCGGGGGCGTCCTTGCCGGTGTCGTGGTGCCCGTCGTGGCACGCCATGTCGGCGCTGGCCGGAGGTCTGACGCTGCTCACACCGCGTCAGCGCTGTTGACTTGGACCTTGTTGGTACTGACGCCGGCCGGACTTGCAGTGCTAGCCGGCGCGCGGCTGTTCGCCGCGGCCTTTGCCAAGGCCGACTGCGCTGGCAGTGCAGACGCCCTGGCCGCGCTTGTCGTGATGTTCGCGCCCCAGGTTTGGCTGTACGGCTTGGCGGTGGTCAGCGCAGGCATACTCCAGGCTCATCATCGGTTTCTCGCCGCCGCGGGCGCACCGCTGCTCTCCAGCGTCGTGGTGATCATGGCCTACCTCAGCTACGCCGCCGTGGCGCCTCCATCAGCGAACGACGAGCCGACGCAGCTGACCAGCCAGGCTCTCGCGGCGCTGGGATGGGGCACGACATTGGGTGTGCTCGCCCTCGCCGCGTGCACGCTGGTGCCACTTGGCCGGATCGGGCTGCGGCTCAGGCCGCGGCTGCGTTTTGCCGAAGGTGACCGCTCGGTGATCATGACGATCGCCGCGGCTGGGATCGTCGGCCTGGTGTTGCAACAGCTCAGCGTCTTGTTGATCAACTGGTCGGCGCAGCAAACCGGTGATCAAGGGGCCTTGACCCGGTTCACCTGGGCAAACGCCATCTATCTGCTTCCCTACGCCGTGCTGGCGGCCCCACTGCTGCAACTGAGCTTTCCGAGACTCGCCGCAGCCGCCGAGCTGGGACGCACCGAGGTCGGCCACGTGCTTGCCGAAACAGGCCCGGCCACGGTCGTGATGGCGTGGCTGGGAGCTGCCCTGCTGGTCGGCACAGCAGTCCCTGTGGCCCGCGTTTTCGTGCTCGGACCCGGCTCCGAGCGAACTGCGGCGCTAGCGTGGCCGATTGTGGCGTTCGCACCCGCGATTGTCGGGTTCACCCTGCTGGGCCTGGCTTCGCGCACTTTGCTCGCCCAGCACTTGGGAAAGGCGTCGGGCGTGGCCAACGCGATGGGCTGGGGTGCGGTGATCATCAGCGTGGCCCTGCTGCGGGTGGTAGTTCCGGCGGATTGGCTGGTGCCTGCGCTGGCGGCCAGCGTGTCGCTCGGGATGGTCGTAGGCGCCGCGTGGGGGTGGGCACTGCTGCGACGGTCCGGAATGCCCGCCGTTGGCCTGAGGAGACCAATGCTGGTCAGTTTTGCGGCCGCTGTGCTGGCAGGTGGTGTGTCGGCAGCCGGTTCCCAGGTGCTTGCCGATGTCGGTTTTGTGGCGGCGGTGCTCGGCGCCGTCGCCGCGGCGCTGCTCTGTGTAGCGCTCTTCGCGGGAACGCTGCGACTCCTGGCACCTGCGTTGCTCGCGCAGCTGTGGGCGCTGCGGCACCGTACACCTTCGGCCGAGGTGGGCTCATCATGAAAGTCGCGCAGCTGCTGACCGCCAGTACCGGTGGGATCGGGCGTCACGTCGGGAGCATCGCCCCGCGGCTGGAGCAGCGCGGTCACCAGATCCGGGTGTTCTGCCCCAAGGGCACGGCCGAGGCCCAGGGTTTCAAGGAACTAGGCCTTGATGTCTGGCCGCTGACCAGCCAGCGCCGGTTTATTGGCGCCGATCTGGTGCATGCACACGGGCTGAAGGCTGGGTGGTTGGGGATCCCGATCGCCTGGATGTTCAAAGTGCCCATCGTCGTGACGTGGCATAACGCTGTTTTGGGCGATGGAGTCGTGCCGGCGGCGGTACGCCAGATGCAACGAGCGGTGGCACTGGGCGCGGATCTGACCCTTGGCGCCAGCAGCGATCTTGTCGCTCAAGCCGTACGACTCGGAGCTCGTAACGCGCGGCTGTCTCCGATCGCGGCACCAGTGCTGCCAGCCGCCAGGATCAGCCGTGAGCAGCAGCGACGGGCTCTCGGTGCTGGCTCTCACGACACCGTGATACTCACGGTCAGCCGGCTGGCACCCCAGAAAAACCTTGGCATGGTGCTTGACGTAGCCGCTGCTGTACGCCAGAGGCCCGACTTACGGTTTGTCGTTGTCGGCGATGGGCCGGAGCAGGATGCGCTAGAGCGCCGTATCACAGACGAGCGTCTGCAAGTGTCCTTGCTGGGGCGAAGCGATGACATCGGTTCGTTGCTTGCGGCTGCTGACCTCGCTCTGCTGACCTCCACTTGGGAAGCCCGCGCGTTTGTCGCCCAGGAGGCTCTGCTGGCTGGCCTGCCGCTGGTCAGCACCCGGGTGGGTGGGATCGATGAGCTGGTCGGGTCGGCAGCAGTGTTAGTCCCGCCCGGAGATACCGAAGAGGCCGCGCGCCACGTCATTGCGCTCGCCGACAATCCCGATCAGCGGCGCCGTCTCATAGAGTCGGGCCGCCATCAGGCAGCCACCTGGCCCGGCGAAGACGCTGTTGTCGACGACCTGGTCAAGGCGTATGCCGACCTCACTCGACATCGACGTTATAAAGGGTTCTGGGACGACTCGGGCGGGTTCGCCGTGCGCTAGCGGCCCCAGGACGTAAGCTGGAGGCCCGTGGGGTACCGCGAGAAATTCACCAAGCATCTGTTTGTGACCGGGGGTGTCGCCTCCTCTCTCGGCAAGGGGCTCACGGCCTCCAGCCTCGGCAACCTGCTCGTCGCTCGTGGACTGAGCGTCTCCATGCAGAAGCTGGACCCATATCTCAATGTCGATCCCGGAACGATGAACCCGTTCCAGCACGGGGAAGTGTTCGTCACCGACGATGGCGCGGAGACCGATCTCGACGTTGGTCACTACGAGCGTTTCCTCAACGTCAATCTTTCTGGCGAGGCCAACATCACGACCGGCAAGGTCTACTCCTCGGTGATCGCCAAGGAGCGGCGGGGTGACTATCTCGGTGACACGGTGCAGGTCATTCCTCACATCACCAACGAGATCAAAGAGTCGATGTTGGCCATGGGAGGACCAGACATCGATGTAGTCATTCACGAGATCGGTGGCACCGTCGGCGACATCGAGTCCTTGCCATTCCTTGAGGCGGCACGTCAAGTACGGCACGACGTCGGCCGGGAGAATGTGTTTTTCCTACACGTTTCGCTGGTGCCCTACATCGGTCCCAGCGGCGAGCTGAAAACCAAACCGACGCAACACTCGGTTGCTGCGCTACGCCAGGTCGGCATCCAGCCGGATGCCGTCGTGTGCCGCTCCGACCGAGACATTCCCGAGTCGGTGAAACGCAAGATCTCTCTGATGTGTGACGTCGACGAATCCGCTGTGGTGGCCGCGATCGACGCCCCGAGCATCTACGACATTCCGAAGGTGCTGCATTCCGAGGGGCTGGACGCGTACGTGGTGCGGCGGCTCGACCTGCGGTTCCGCGACGTCGACTGGACACGTTGGAACGACCTGCTCGACCGGGTGCACCATCCGAAGGAGGAAGTCACCGTCGCTCTGGTCGGCAAGTACGTCGACCTGCCTGATGCGTACCTCTCGGTTTGCGAGGCGCTGCGCGCAGGCGGTTTCGCCAACCATGCCAAGGTCGCGATCCGCTGGGTCGGCTCGGACGACTGCCAGACTCGCGAGGGCGCGGCGCGGATACTGAGCGAGGTCGACGGCGTCGTCATACCAGGCGGCTTCGGGATCCGAGGCGTCGAAGGCAAGGTAGGCGCTATCCGCTACGCCCGCGAGAACCAAATCCCGATCTTGGGACTCTGCCTCGGCCTGCAGTGCATGGTGATCGAGGTTGCCCGGCACATGGCCGGCCTTGACGGAGCCGACAGCAGCGAGTTCGCGCCCGATACTCCGCATCCGGTCATCGCGACGATGGCCGAACAGGTCGCGATCGTCGCGGGCGGCGGCGACCTTGGCGGGTCCATGCGCCTCGGTTCCTATCCGGCCGAATTGCTGCCCGGCTCGATCGTCGCCAAGCGCTACGGTCAGGGGCATGTCGAGGAGCGGCATCGGCATCGCTACGAGGTCAACAACACTTACCGCGACCAGCTCGAGGATGCGGGTCTGGTGATCAGCGGCACCTCGCCGGACTCCACACTGGTCGAGTTCATCGAGTTGCCGAGCGAGATCCATCCCTACTTCGTCGCCACTCAAGCGCACCCAGAGCTCAAATCACGACCAACCAGGCCGCATCCGCTCTTCGTCGGTCTGGTCGAGGCGGCGCTGGACCGCAAGATCGCCACGCGGCTGCCAGTAGACGACGACCATCGATGATCATTCTCGGCCTTGACGAGCTGGCTGACACGCCGCTCGCCTGGCCGGTCGACTCCTCGACTGTGCTGGCCCGGGGCGCGATCACCAGCTACGTCCAAGATCAGGTGAGGACGCCCGACGGGCAGCTGATCGCGCGGGAATATCTCAAGCACCCGGGAGCGGTCGGAGTGATCGCGCTCGATGATCATGGCCGGGTCGCTTTGGTTCGGCAATACCGACATCCGGTACGCCACCGCTTGATCGAGCCGCCCGCTGGACTGCTCCATGTCGCAGGTGAGGATTACCTCGAGGCCATTCAGCGTGAGCTGGCAGAAGAGGTGGGACTCGCAGCCCGACGCTGGGCCGTACTCGTGGATCTGTTCACCACGCCGGGAATTCTCGGCGAATCATTACGCATCTATCTCGCCCGCGAGCTGGTCGCCGTCGATCCTCCGGACGGTTTCACGCGCGAGGGCGAGGAGGCACACATGGATACGGTGTGGGCATCGCTGGACGACCTGGTCGAGGCGGTCCTCGAAGGCCGGTTGCATAACCCGACCGTCGTCTCAGGGGTATTGGCCGCCTGGACCGCGCGGCAACGGGACGGTTTCGTGAGTCTTCGCCCCGCGACCTCCGCTTGGGCTGCTCATGAGGTGATCGCCCGCGAGGGAATCTAGTTCGGCAACCGCCTGCAGGCGCGGAGGCGGAAACGCCAGCTGACCCTGAAAATGCATCTCCATCGGGCGTCAGAGCCGCCGCGGTGGCCCCGTTTCGAGGCACTGGTGATGCGAAATCAGGGCTCACGCTGTCTAACGGTCATGCCGATGTGCGCCCAGCCACCTGATTCGCGGGAGCTCCGTTGGTGCGTGGCATGATCAAGCTGATGCCCACATCAGGAGGATCAATGAGAATCGGCGTGCCCAGCGAGGTCAAAAACCATGAGTATCGGGTCGCCATCACGCCAGCGGGAGTGAACGAGTTCACAAGGTACGGCCATGAGGTGATCGTCCAGTCCGGCGCGGGGACCGGCTCATCAATCGCCGACGACGAATTTGCCGCAGCCGGGGCCAAAATCGCCGCCGGCTCCGACGAGGTGTGGCAGCAGGCAGAGCTGATCTTGAAAGTCAAGGAGCCGATCCCGATCGAGTACGAGCAGATGCAGCCCGGCCAGGTGCTGTTCACCTACCTGCATCTGGCAGCGAGCCGGGACTGTACGCGGGCCCTGCTGGACGCGAAGGTCACCGGCATCGCGTACGAGACGGTGCAGCTGGGCAATGGCACCTTGCCGCTGCTGGCTCCGATGAGCGAGGTAGCCGGTCGTCTGGCGCCTCAGGTCGGGGCGTATCACCTGATGCGGCAGGGCGGTGGTCGGGGGACCCTGATGGGGGGTGTCTCCGGCGTCTATGCCGCAAAGGTGGTGGTGATCGGTGCCGGTGTGTCGGGCATGAATGCCGCGGCCATCGCACTCGGCATGCAGGCCGAGGTGCTGCTGCTGGACCGCAACATCGACAAGCTGCGGGAGGCCGATCGGATCTACCAAGGGCATCTGCAGACCGTTGCCTCCAACGCGTACGAGGTCGAGCGCGCCGTGTTGGATGCCGATCTGGTCATCGGCGCGGTGCTAGTGCCAGGCGCCAAGGCGCCGACCCTGATCAGCAACGACCTGGTCTCCCGAATGCGACCTGGCAGCGTGCTCGTCGACATTGCCATCGACCAAGGCGGATGCTTCGAGGACAGCCGGCCGACTACTCACGCCGAGCCGACCTACCGGGTACACAACTCGGTGTTCTACTGCGTGGCGAACATGCCGGGTGCGGTGCCCAACACCTCTACATATGCGCTGACCAACGTGACGCTGCCGTACGCGCTGAGCCTCGCCATCAACGGTTGGCGGGATGCACTCAAGGCTGACCCCGCGCTCGCACTCGGACTGAACACCCACGAAGGCGCGATCATCAACGGTCCGGTCGCCCAGGCGCATGGGCAAGAGCACGAGGAGCTGGCAGACGTCCTCGGCTGACGCTCCCATGATGCAGGGACTCATCCAGGCCTACCTCGACCATTTGACCGTGGAGCGAGGCGTGTCCCGGCACACGATAGGAGCCTATGGTCGCGACCTGCGCCGCTACGCCGGCTACCTCGCAGACCGTGGTATCACCGATCCGTCCCAGGTAACCAGCGCGATGATCGGCAACTACTTGGCGCAGTTGCGCGATGGTGTAGCGGCACCGGACGGTACCGGTTGGATAGAGCCGCCGCTGGCGAGTGCGAGTGCCGCACGGGCGGTGATCGCGGTACGCAGCCTGCATCGTTTCGCTCATGCCGAGGGCCTAACCGCTGAGGATCCCGCACGGAGCATCCGGCCGCCGAAACCGCCGAGGCGGCTCCCGAAAGCCTTGAGCTTGGAGCAGGTCCAGGCCATGCTCGCGGCCCCAGCGACCGATACCGAGGTTGGAATCCGTGACGCAGCGCTGTTGGAGCTGCTCTACGGCACCGGGATAAGGATCTCCGAGGCCGTCGCCCTCGATGTGGATGACGTCGCGCGCCTGATACGGGCAGGGGCTGGCGAGCCGACCCCAGGACTGCGCGTCCTCGGTAAAGGAGACAAAGAACGCATCGTGCCGGTTGGCTCGTACGCACGGGCGGCGCTCGATGCATACCTGGTACGGGGTCGGCCGGCACTCGCCGCCGGCAGTGGCGGCACTCCGGCACTGTTCCTGAATACCCGGGGCCGCCGGTTATCGAGGCAGAGCGCTTGGGCGGTGCTGCGGTCGGTGGCCGAAAAGGCGGGCATCACAGCCGACGTGTCACCACACACGTTGCGGCACTCCTATGCCACCCATCTACTGGATGGTGGAGCAGACGTCCGCGTCGTTCAGGAGTTGCTTGGCCACGCGTCGGTCACCACTACGCAGATCTACACACTGGTAACCATCGACCACTTACGGGAAGTCTTCCTCACTTCTCACCCCCGCGCGTATTAGTGTCGTGTCGACAAAGCTGCTTGGAGGAGGCAGGAGTGCAGGAGCTCCACGAGGGCGGCGAGGCTCTGCCCACCGTCCCTGCGACAAATGGCAGCGCATCCTCGCCTAGCGTGGTGGCCGACCTGACCGACGAGCACTATCTCGATATCACCGACTTCGAGTGGCCGCTGCTCCAGGCAGAGCAACAGACCGACGTCGGTGCCGACTTGGTCGTTGCTGCACCGCCGGACGGTGTTGCGCAGGCAGTCGACCCCGAGCCGGTGATCGGTCCCACCGGTCGTCCATGGCCCGACCTGCCGACACCACCGCGGCTCACCGAGCACGGA
>Ga0193738_1001182_pt1 | contig 10788 bp, 11 predicted proteins | sample L2a1metaG_FD_144927 | JGI IMG/M metagenome (GOLD analysis project Ga0193738, IMG submission 144927) | Soil microbial communities from a riparian zone of the East river system, Colorado, United States - L2a1 | ecosystem: Environmental > Terrestrial > Soil > Riparian zone | place: USA: East River...
CGCGGGCAGAATGGTCTTTCAGCTTGAAGCTAGCAGCTTGCAGCTTTCTTTCTTACTTCTTTTGGTATACCCTCACATAATCAATTTCCATTCTTTTTGGGAAAATGGTGGAATCGACACCCTTCTGCCCACCCCAGCTACCTCCTACTGCAATATTCAGCAGTAAATACATCTTATTATCGAATGGCCAAGCATCATAACCACTGTGCTCATTGGCAAATCGAAAATAGGTGCTATCATCCATGGCTACCCGCACACTATCCTTGTCCCAATTAATGGAATAAATATGAAAAGCCGTTGAACAGTCGGGTACATAGATGGTATCCGTTTTTTGCGTACCAATAACATGGTTGAATTTTTTACAATGAATAGTACCATGAACATATCCCTGGTTATGTCCCACATGTTCCATAATATCCAGTTCACCATCGTCAGGCCATTCCAACGGATCATTTGCACCCAACATCCAGATCGCAGGCCAGGTTCCCAGCCCGGAGGGAATTTTTGCTTTAACTTCTATACGACCGTATTGCCATTCACCTTTTCCTTCAGAGACCATACGTGCAGATGTATACTGCGAACCCTGCCAGGGTTCTTTGCGGGCTTCGATGATAAGATGTCCATTTTCAATACGTGCATTTTCAGGTCTGTTTGCCGTATAATACTGCAGTTCCTGGTTGCCCCAACCGTGACCGCCGGTATTATAACTCCATTTAGTAGTGTCAGGTAAGCCATCCTTATCAAATTCATCGCCCCACACCAACGCCCAGTCGGAAGTAGATGCAGGTTCTGATTTTCCTTTACCTGTTTCCTTGCAGGCAACCAGCAGGAAAAGCATTGTGCAGGCTATCGTTATTTTTTTCATACCTGAATTTCGGAATAAAAAAGCAACCTGTAAAAGATAACTGTTCCTATTTTTGATCAAACATTGTCCATGATCTCTTATAACCCGAAAGAATGGTTTACGTTTATTTTTCGTTTTCATAAAGCGGACACTGTCCGTAAACTGATCCCGATGATCATTGGCATTTGTATATACTCGGGAATCATCGCCTTCCTGGAATTGGGGTTCTGGAACTTATCTTCCAACAGTTATGTACGGAATATACCAGTAATGCACAGCCTGCTGGGTTTTGCAATTTCAATGTTACTGGTTTTCCGAACTAATACGGCCTATGACCGCTGGTGGGAAGGCCGCAAACTCTGGGGAGGGCTTGTCAATAACAGCCGCAACCTGGCGATGAAGCTTGACGGCATACTCTCAGCCGAAGACCTGGCACAGCGTTCCTTTTTCAGAAAGATCATACCGGCCTTTGCATATTCGTTACACAATCACCTGCGAAGTGAAAAAACCAGGATCGAATTATTTGATGATTCAGAGCACCAGCATGTATTTGAAAAAATAGACAAGGAAAAACATATTCCTAACCAGGTGGCACTGCTGATGTACAAGCACATTTTGCAATTGCACCGTGAACAGAAAATATCTGGCGAACAATTGCTTTTTCTTAACCCGGAACTACAATCCTTCACAGATATCTGTGGTGGATGCGAACGTATTAAGAATACACCTATCCCTTACTCTTATAGTGTTTTCATAAAAAAATTCATTTTCTTCTACATCATGACATTACCTTTTGGTTATGTATTCCAACTGGGATACTATGTGATACCGGTGGTGGCATTCATTTTTTATGTACTGGCCAGCCTGGAAATCATTGCCGAAGAAATCGAAGATCCCTTTGGTGGTGATGAGAATGATGTGCCTACCGACAAACTTTCCGAGAATATCCACCGCAATGTCAACGACATACTTTAACAAATTTTAACAGGCAACCTTTCGTTTATGTAATGCGATTACTTGATCGTAAAACATTTGCAACAAAAAGAAAGGTTATGAAAAAAATGTGTTGGATGCTGTTGCTTGCAGTAACCGTATTTATCTTTAACGCGTGTAGTAAATCAGATGATGGCGGTTCGAATAATCCCGTCCCCGCCCCCTCCACAACCGCATGTGATGCGGTAGCCAAGACATGGTCAATCGATGTAAGTCCACTGATAAGTTCCTTCTGTAACCAAGCTGGATGTCATAATTCCGGAAGCACAAATGGTCCAGGGCCTTTGACCAATCATGCCCAGGTCGCTGCTGTAGCAAGCCAGGTACGTGAAGCAGTACGCACAGGTCGTATGCCGCAAAATGCCACTTTGACACTGGACCAACGAAACAAGATCATCTGCTGGATAGATAATGGTGCACCCAATAATTAATCAACGGCCACTAGGTTTGCGTTAGTCATTATCCGTTTACCGCATATCTTATTTCTCAATATATTTAGGGTCTAAACTTATTGGCGCTATGCTACGACCCTACGTCCTGGTGGCCCTGCTATTCATTTCACTGATCACAGCAGCACAGGTAAAACAAGAGCCCCTTACCGTACAAAAGATCATGCGCGATCCTAAATGGTTGGGCTCCTCTCCTTCCAACCTGCAATGGAGCACCGATGGTCAATACCTATATTTTAACTGGAATCCTGATCAATCGGTCGCCGATTCACTTTACTATATATCATTAACAGGACGAACACCTATGAAGGCCAGCCTGCAACAGGTACAGGATGTTACCAATTCAGGTAATCTCCTGTATAATGAAGCACGTAACAGATATGTTTATACAAAGGACGGTGATGTGTTTATTACTGATGTAAAAACCAACTCTACGCGTCGTATTGGTCAAACCACAGATATAGAAAGTAATCCGAGATTCTCTTTCAACGAAACAAAAGTGGTGTATACCCGTAACCAAAATCTCTATGCCTGGGATATTATTACAGGTGAAACCCTGCAGCTCACCAATATCAAGACCGGTGATGCTGCAGCTACCACTCCCGCTGCCACGGGTACCGGCCGCGGCGCAACAGCAAGTACCACTCCCAGAGCAGGCAGCAATCCACAGGAAGAATGGCTGAAGAACGACCAGCTCCAGTATTTCGAAGTCTTAAAGGCCAGGAAAGAAAAAAGAGAGGCGGGCGAAGCGCTTACTAAACGTTTAAAACCAAAAGAAATCCGATCGATCAGCATTGAAGATAAAACATTGGGTGGCCTCAGCACCAGCCCTGATGGTCGCTTTATCACATATCAACTTACCAGGCAGGCTTCAGGAACCAAGAGTACTATAATTCCTAACTATGTTACCGAAACGGGTTTCACAACGGATATACCAGGGAGGACAAAGGTCGGTGCGGCACAATCCACAATGGAATTATTTATCTACGACAGGGTAAATGATACGGTATACAGCATTAAAACAGATTCGATTCCTGGTATCAGGGACCTGCCCGATTACCTGAAAGATTATCCCAAACAACTGGAAGAAAAGAAAAAGAAACCAGCAGCACGCAGCGTATTCTTTTCAACGCCTTCCTGGTCACCCAATGCCGCACTCGCATTGCTGGACATTCGTTCGAATGATAATAAAGATCGTTGGATAATGTTGTGGGATACTTCAAGCCGCACATTGAAATTACTCGACCGCCAGCGGGACGAGGCCTGGATCGGAGGGCCCGGTATCGGCTTTGGAAGAATAGGATGGATAGATAATAACCTCATCTGGTTACAATCAGAAAAGACTGGTTATTCGCATCTCTACACGATACAGGTGGCCAATGGCGAAAAGAAATCACTCACCGCTGGCAACTTCGAAGTGCAGCAAGCACAACTGTCCCACGATAAAAAATATTTTTATATCACGACCAATGAAGTTCACCCCGGCGAACAGCAATATTACCGGCTAACAATTGCCGATGGCAAGCGCGAACGCATTACCACGCAGCGGGGTGCTTACCAATCTACTTTATCGAAAGATGAAAAGACAATAGCAGCACTGTACTCTTATTCCAATAAACCCTGGGAACTTTTCTTAATTGAAAATAAACCGGGAGGTAAGGCCGAACAAATCACGTTTAAGGGACAGAGCGATGAGTTTAGAAACTATCCATGGCGCGATCCGGAGCTCATCAGTTTCAAAGCCCGCGACGGCGCCATGGTATATGCTCGCCTGTACAAACCTGCTAACCCGCATCCCAATAAACCAGCTGTATTATTTGTACATGGTGCAGGGTACCTGCAAAATGCACATAAATGGTGGAGCTCCTATTTCCGCGAATATATGTTCAACAACCTGCTTGCCGATAATGGCTATTATGTAATGGATATAGATTATCGTGGAAGTGCAGGTTATGGTCGCGACTGGCGCACGGGTATCTATCGCCATATGGGTGGTAAGGACCTAAGCGATCATGTGGATGCGATCAATTACCTCGTAAGCACTCATGGAGTAAATCCTGCGCATGTAGGATTATATGGAGGATCTTATGGTGGTTTCATTGCCCTGATGGGATTGTTTACAGAACCGAAAGTATTTACGGCAGGTGCAGCCTTACGCCCTGTAACCGACTGGGCACAGTATAATCATGGATATACATCGAATATCCTGAACGAAACCTATAATGATAGCCTGGCTTATCGCCGTAGCTCACCTTTTTACTTTGCAGAAGGATTACAGGGACACTTACTTATTTGTCACGGCATCGTGGATGTGAATGTACATTTCCAGGACGCGGTAAAACTTTCGCAGCGGTTGATAGAACTGGGTAAAGACAATTGGGAAATGGCGGGCTACCCGATGGAAGATCATGGCTTCGTGGAACCGAGCAGCTGGACGGATGAGTATAAGCGAATATTCAAGTTGTTTGAGAATGTGTTGAAGAAGTGAGTGTTTTATTTTTAATACATATGAACATAGGATTTCTATGTGTAATCTATGATTCTATCCCGCTGGTTGCAGGACAAGTTGTGGTAAACCACCAACGCATCTACATATTGATCACAATAGTAATTTTACTGTCTAATCCCCTGGCTACCCGGACTTTCCGTCATTTAGACTTTCGGACTTATATTTGTGCCACAACTATAGGTAATGTCGAAACCATTTGAAGATTTTGATGCCAACCTGGCTGGAGAAGAAGGTAAAACTGAAGAAACGAAGACCAGTTGGTTCAAGCGGATCAAGAAAGGCATCAACACAAAGACCTCAGAAAAGAAAGAGACTCCGGAAGGATTATGGACGAAGTGCCCTGACTGCAACTATATATGCACCATGACCGAGTTGCGTGAACATCTTTTTGTATGCCCTAAATGCGGCTATCATCACCGGGTCAACAGCAGCGAATATTACGAAATCCTTTTTGACAATAATGAATTCACGGAATTGTTTGACAATATCCGTAGCAAGGATTTCCTTGAATTTACTGACCTGAAACCCTATAAGAAAAGACTGGAAGAGATCTGGAATAAATCCGACCTAAAGGATTCGATGCGGGTGGCGGTAGGTAATGTAGGGGGATATAGTATCGTGATCGCTTGTATGGATTTTGAATTCATTGGTGGATCGCTGGGTAGTGTGATGGGTGAAAAGTTCTCAAGGGCAGTTGATTATTGCCTCGAGCATCAGCTTCCTTATATGGTTATCAGTAAAAGTGGTGGCGCCCGGATGATGGAAAGCGCATTTTCATTAATGCAACTGGCCAAAACAAGCGGTAAGCTTTCGCAATTAAGTGATGCAAAACTTCCTTATATCTCCCTGTTGACCGATCCCACCTTTGGGGGCATATCCGCTTCCTTTGGTATGTTGGGTGATTTGAATATTGCTGAGCCCGGTGCCCTGATTGGCTTTGCCGGTCCGCGGGTAATTAAAGAAACTATTAAAAAAGACCTGCCAGAAGGATTTCAGCGCAGCGAATTTATAATGGAACATGGCTTCCTCGACTTCATCGTTGCCCGGAAAGACCTGAAAGAAAAACTGACAACCCTGTTAAGGTTGTTTAAAAATTAAACAACACCTGGTTTTCATTCCCGGCTGATGACCCTGACTGCGCCAGGACAGCGCATAATTACAATCACATGGAGATAAAGAACCGTTCAGCCTATTACGAATACTTCATAGATGCCAAATATGAAGCAGGGTTGGTATTACTGGGCACGGAAGTAAAATCTTTACGGGCGGGCAGGGCCAGCTTCAATGATAGCTATTGCCAGGTGCACCAGGGAGAAGTATGGCTGAAAAGTCTGCATATAGCCGAATACTCACATGGAACAGCACATAACCATGATCCGCTTCGTGACCGCAAGCTATTACTCCAGAAAAGAGAGATCGCCAAGATCACAGCAAAACTTAAAGAGAAAGGATATACGCTGATCCCTCTCAAAATATTCCTGAGCGAAAAGAACCTGATGAAAATTGAAATCGGGCTGGGCAGGGGCAAAAAACTCTACGATAAGCGGGAGACCATCAAACAAAAAGACGTCGAAAGAGAGATGAAGCGATACCTGAAATAATTGACCCGGTAAAATCGTTTATTCGGGGAACGATTTTTGACGATCTTAGTGCCAATGAAAAAAATCCTCCTCACCCTGGTACTCTTCACCTACCTCCATGGATCATCCCAAACTGTGTTTGGTTATTGGTATGGATCTGCCAACGTGAAGACTGGTAATTCCGCCAGCAATTATCTAGTTGAACTCATACTTCAGCCGGAGAAAGGATTTGTAAAAGGTGTTCTGAATTATTATTTCAAAAATACATACCGAAGTCTCCAGGTAAAAGGTAATTACAACACTGCTTCAAGGCAGTTGAGTTTATACGAAATCCCATTAACCTATTACGGATCGGCTGCCAATATGGAAGTGGACTGCATCATGAATATGCAAGCCACGCTGCGTGTAGCAAAAACAGGTTCGAGTCTTGTAGGGAATTTTATTAGCCTTCCTGACTACAAATATCTCTGTCCGGAAGTAGGTTTTTTATTGAACATGAATGCTGATATTAGTAAAAAAGACTCCGTACTTAAAGCACTACGTGAATACAAGGAAAATTACCAGGTTTGGAAGCCTTCTGCCTTTGATACACTGCCACCAGTTTATATCGTACAGCGTAAAGTGATCAACTATGTAATCGAAGATCAATTCAAACAACGTGAAAATGTGGTAGCCCAGGAAATAGAAGTCGATTCAGATTCCCTGCAGGTTGATTTCTATGATAATGGTGAAGTAGATGGCGACTCTATATCGATCTTTTACAATAACCAGCTCATTGCCTTTAACCGGGTGTTGAGTACACGCGCGGTGCATTTTAAGATCGGCCTCGATTCTACGCGAGAAATAAACGAAGTGACCATGTTTGCTGATAATCTCGGTTCCATTCCCCCCAACACAGCGTTGATGTTGCTCGAAGATGGGAAAAAGCGTTATGAAGTTCGACTTTCCAGCAGCCTTGAAAAGAATGCAACGATCAAAATCAGGCGCAAGAAAAAGAAAAGCCCTTAGCTTGAGACTTCCGGGGTTAAACTGAAAAAGCCAACACCGTTTTATTATCCATCAGGTAGGTATGTAGCCAATCCAGCTTTTCTTCCTTAATGACAAGTTCCAGGGAAATAATCAGCCTGCTATCACGCAACTGCACAGTCCGCTCTTCCACTTTTATTCCATGGCTTTGCAAGTGCCGGACGATCACGGCTTTTTCATCCCGATGATTTTTGTCGATCTCGAAATCGAGCTGCCTTGATTTCTTCGGACTAAACAAGGCAGTAACAATTGGCGTTAATACGAAGATTGTCAGTAAAGCTGCCCCCAGGAAAGTGGCTGCCATATAAAATTCGCCAAAGCCTATACTCATTCCTATCGCAGCTGCCAGCCAGATGATACCGGCCGTCGTTAAACCGGAGACGGTAAATCCATCTTTAAAAATTACACCGGCACCCAGGAAACCAACGCCGCTTACAACATAGGCAGCGATGTTAGTACCCCTGTCAGCACCACCCATTTTATAAGAGATTATTGAAAAAAGTGCTGCGCCAAGTGTGATGATAGTAATGGTCTTCAGGCCGGCTGCTTTATCCTTCAATTCCCTTTCCAGGCCGAGAATCATCCCGGCTGCGACAGCTAATAAAGCTTTGTATAAGTCAAGTAACTCCCAGTGATGCATTTATTCTTTATTCAAATAATTCAGGTTGTTTGTCACCATCCTTTGAAGGTACCCATTCCATTTCAACACTTTTACTATAATCTACCAGTTTAGCGCCAACAGCTTTCCAACCCATCACTTCTACCATCTTCGCAATCTTGAATTTTGCTTTCCGTACCTGGGCTCCCCTGCCCTGTTGTACCGCCAGGATCGGTTCATCGGCGGTAGTCACAGCCTCCACATAATTACCATCACCTTCCTTGATAAAAAGGAATTTTGACTTTAAGGTTGTCGTTTCAATTTTGAAACGCTTCACTATATACTGTTTCTTATCATTATCAACATATACCGCCGTGATGATTTTTTCTGGTTTGAACTTACCTATCTGCAATACTTTCTCAGGGTCAAACTTCTGGGTCATCTCCTGGTCGGTGATTTCATAGTTGCCATCTGAGTAAATGACCAGGACCTTATCATCCGGTTCGAAACTTCCAAGAAAAAGTCCTTTTTCTTCAGCACTTAGGCGTCCAAACTTGTCATCAAACCAGAGTTTGCGGCCACTGAGTGTTGCTTTACCAGCTTCCTTGAATCGAACAGATTTGATGGGATAACGTGTCACCTGGTTTCCCAAACTGCTCCTTCCTTTTATGGCAAGTTCTTCGAAATAAAAATCAAATTCTTTGATACGGGCCGAAGACGAAGGCGAAAGGACAATCTTCACCACTTCCGCTTCACCATTTGGATTGATACTGAGATAATGGACCTTGCTTTTTTCATCCCCTTTGGTCAGGTCATATTCTTTTTCCCTTGTCACACCTGTTACATTAAATCGCTTGGCATAACTGACCCCGGCTTTACCATCTGCATAGATCATGTTATAGGTAGTGCGTTCATCATTTTTCTGGAAGACAGCCACGTGCAGGATATCCTTCCCGATAAAGGTTTTATCAGATACTTTTACCACCTTCATAATACCGCGCTTGGCAAAAACGATAATATCATCCAGGTCGGAACATTCAAAAAGAAATTCATCTTTCTTCAATGATGTACCGATAAAGCCTTCCTCCCTGTTTACATATATCTTGGTATTAGCAATGGATACATACTTGGCTTCGATTACTTCAAACTGCTTGATCTCCGTTTTTCGCTCCCTTCCTTTACCATATTTCTTCAGTAGGTTTTCATAATAAGCCACTGCGTAATCCACCAGGTTGTTCAGGTCATGCTTTACTGCCTTGATCTCCGCTTCGAGGCCTTTGATCTGGGAATTGAGTTCATCAATATCCAGTTTATAAATGCGGCGAACCGGCTTTTCCGTAAGCTTAATGATGTCTTCACGGGTGATGGCACGTTTCAATTGCTTTTTAAAAGGTGCAAACGCCTTATCGATCGCTTCCAGCACTTTATCCCAGGTCTCATGTTTTTTCTCGAGTTCCTTATAAATTTTTTCTTCAAAGAATATTTTCTCGAGTGAAGTATAGTGCCATTTTTCCTGCAGTTCACTCAACTTGATCTTCAATTCCTGTTCCAGGAGGTCCTTCGTCTTGTCGACCGAAAGTTTCAACAATTCCTGGACACCGAGGAATTGCGGCTTCATATCCACAATTACACAAGCATTCGGTGAAATGGAAGTCTCACAATCCGTGAATTTATATAGGGCATCAATAGTAATATCCGGTGAAATGCCCGGAGCAAGGTCTACCTGTATCTCCACTTCCGCGGCTGTATTGTCTGTAACTTTCCTGACCTTGATCTTCCCCTGGTCATTGGCCTTGACGATGGACTCCATCAATTGCGTGGTGGTAACACCATAAGGGACACTTTTAATAGCAAGCGTTTTCTTATCGAGTTCTTCGATATGCGCTCTTACTTTTACCTTGCCGCCTCTTTTCCCGGTGTTATAGTCCGCGACATCAATCATACCACCAGTCATGAAGTCTGGGTAAAGCTCAAATCTTTTACCCCGTAAATATTTTACGGAAGCTTCAATCAATTCACAGAAATTATGAGGCAGGATCTTCGTCGACAACCCTACCGCAATACCATCAGCTCCCTGTGCCAGTAATAAGGGGAATTTCATGGGAAGGGTAACAGGTTCATTCTTCCTTCCGTCATAGCTCAACTGCCATTCTGTTGTTTTGCTATTGAAGGCCACATCCAGTGCAAATTTGCTGAGGCGTGCTTCAATGTAACGGGCAGCAGCAGCATCATCACCTGTGCGTACATCGCCCCAGTTTCCCTGGGTATCGATAAGCAGGTCCTTTTGACCCATATTTACCAGCGCATCACCAATCGATGGCCTGCCCGATAATATTGGCAACCTTGTTATAACGTCCATCATCCATTTCCCGCATAGCGTGCAGGATTCGGCGCTGTACCGGTTTCAATCCATCCTCTACAGCAGGAACGGCACGCTCGAGAATAACATAGGAAGCATAATCCAGGAACCAGGTTTTATACTGGCCCGTGAGGCCGCTGTCACTGTGCGCAAGCTGGCTGGTAATTTTAGACTTCGACATTTATATAATTCATCTATTGTTATAAAATCACTTTCCTGTTACTTCATTGCATTGCCCGAACAGGAACCGGCAATCGAAACATTTAATTCGTCGCCTGCTCACCTTCTACCCGTGCCGCTTCCATATCCTTACCAGGTAATTTCACATCAAACTCTTTCCAGCTTTTGCCGGTATCGCCCATCACCTCTATTTTTCCTTCTTCAATCATTTTTTTCATGCGCGTCATCAGGAAAAGATCCCCTGTTTTGA
>Ga0193738_1001183_pt1 | contig 10784 bp, 10 predicted proteins | sample L2a1metaG_FD_144927 | JGI IMG/M metagenome (GOLD analysis project Ga0193738, IMG submission 144927) | Soil microbial communities from a riparian zone of the East river system, Colorado, United States - L2a1 | ecosystem: Environmental > Terrestrial > Soil > Riparian zone | place: USA: East River...
GAAAAGGAGAAAAAATGTATTTACTTGATTGGAGTGTTGATACATTATACAAGCCTCGTTTACTTTCTTATTATCGTGGTTCACCCGGTGATACGGATATGGTTTACATGACCCCTGTTTTTTTTAACATTGAAACAGGAGAGGAGATAAATAAAAATGAATTTAGAAATGTGAATGCATCAAGTTTGGAATGGTCTGAAGAACCCGGAATTTGTTATATAGAAAATACGACCCGCGGCTACCAGGAAGTAAATCTATATCGCTTTGATGTAAAGAATAGAAAGCAGGAATTAATGTATAATGAAAAAAGCACGACGAATATTGATAATTATAATTCAAGGGCAGTGGAGAAATTGGGCAAGATAATTATTACTTCGGAACGGGATGGATGGAAGCAGTTATACTCTTTGGATATAAAAGACAAAATACTCAAGCCGATAACAAACGGATCGTATTATGTAAATAGCATTTACTCGATCGATGAAAAAAATAAAATAATTTATTTTCTTGCCTCGGGAAAAGAACCGGGACGCAATCCTTATTTCCAGCATTTATATAAAATTGGTATTGACGGTAAGGGACTAACGTTGCTCACTCCTGAAGATGCAAATCATGATATATCCGTATCTCCTGATGCAAAATATTTTGTTGATAATATTTCTACGCCTGATCAACCTACAAGAACAGTATTAAGAGAAACCGGCTCAGGAAAGATCTTAAAGGAGCTAGGTAAAGCACACATTGAAGGTTTACTTGCAATGAATTTTCATTTTACTGAAACATTTACAGCAACCGCAAGAGATGGCAGTACTACTATGTACGGTGCCATCTGGAAACCTTCCAATTTTGATCCCAATAAAAAATATCCCGTGATAGATCAATCCTATACGGGACCTCATACGAATATGTTTCCCCGCAACTTTGCAACCACATTACAAAGGAATAATCAGCCGCTGGCAGAACTTGGTTTTATTGTAGTTTGTATTGATGGAATGGGAACAGCAGGACGTTCAAAAGCTTTTCATAATGTGTCATACAAGAATATGGGAAAAAACCTGCTTGATCATGTGCTGGCAATTAAAGAACTCGCAAAAAAATATTCATGGATCGATGCAGATCGGGTTGGCATCTTTGGTCATTCTGCCGGTGGCTATGATGCGGGACATGCGGTACTCGAGTTCCCTGATTTTTATAAAGTAGCTGTAGCAAGTTCGGCCGATCATGATTTCAGAATGGAGAAAGACTGGTGGCCCGAAATGTATATGGGCTGGCCTGTTGACTCTACCTATCATCTTGTTTCAAATATTACAATGGCTAAAAACCTGAAAGGTAAATTGCTGATAACACACGGCGGTATTGATGAAAACGTAAACCCTTCCGCAACATTTAAACTTGCAGAAGCTTTAATAAGAGCGAACAAAGAATTTGATATGCTGATCTTGCCAAGTCAGCGTCACGGTTATACAGGAATTTATAATGATTATTTTACTAAAAAAAGATGGAACTATTTTGTTGAACATTTATTGGGACAAACTCCGATCTGGGATTTCCAGTTGAGATAACAGTTTTTTAAACCACCCTTCCTTCGTCAGGGCAGGCTGTGACACGGTGACACCAAGATACACGGGGATAATCTCTATGAATTCAGGATCTCTGTGGTTAAAAAACAAATTGGAAAACTACAAATCTTATTAAATAAAAAATTATGAAACAGTTACTCAATGCTCTATTTGGAAAGAAGATCACTGAAAAGATCTGCCGCTTTCATCAAAGAGAAGTACAGTTGTTTCAGTCGATCATAGGATCGTCATCCAAAAAATAATTTTCAGCTTATCGGCAAACCCCCGGGCAGATAGAAATTTAAGATCTAACCAACAATTGAATTATGTACTGGAAGCACTACTGGTTGTCCCGGATCAAGACCCAGTGAATGCATAATAGGTATAAGTATTTGACCGAAAGCCTGGGAATCTTCTAAATTTTCCCAGATATCTGATACAAACAAATTGTTAGGGTCTCCAAAGCATACATGATAGCTTCTTCCCTTTGGTGCTCCAGCTCCGGCTGCATTTAATTGCTTCATTACCTCATCGTATTTTGCAGCCGTAAGACCCGTTGGGCTAAACCTTAAAACGAATGACATAGTTTTTGTTTTGTTTTTGGTGGTTAGAAACTAAAGTTCGACTATTTAAATGGATATTGGAGCTGTTGTTTAAGCGATATTTTTAGATGGATTGGGAGGAGACTCGTCCTGGAAGAATTATACAACGATAAATTACTTATTAAAAGCCCCTTTGTTTCCAGCAAAGGGCTTTTTATTTTGTAGCCATGGATCCAATACCAATAAATTTTAAACACAACGGAGTAACATATAGTGATTGTTACTTTACAAAAGTTTCCCGGAACGATGCAGCACCATTTTGGCATCTGCATGATTGCGATAATTATTTCCTGGGCAGACTTCATTTTGCTGACCAATGGATTTTTCAAGCTAATAGGAAATCAACAGGATTAGATAAATTGGCGGAATACTTTGGTGATTTTGTAGAGAAAGCAAATCGAAATAAGGCGGCGTAAAACAAAGGCATAAAAAAGTTGATATTCCCTCCTTACGTATTATTTTTTTACCTGGATCGCCGTAATAATAACAGAAATATTAGCAATTACAGCTAAAGTAATGCTTATCCATAGCAACAGATCAAGCGATAATATCAAAGCCAATACAACACCTAAAAGCGAAAGCAGATAAAGAAGAACTAAGAGATAAGCCGTGCTGCGACCTATGCTTTTTATTATCCCGGGCCACTTCTTAATAACGAAGATGCAGCTTGCAAACCATACTGAGATCATCAATACAATGCCCACTAGATCCTGTAAGGATGGACCATGTATTTTATTGAATGTGATTATTCGATCATTATTATCTGGTAACAACAGTATTATTAATCCCGCCATGAAAATAGTGGTCAATATAATTAGGGGCTTGATCATGCATGAATAAAAAAACTTTTGATGTTGAATTAATTATTCAGACCAAAAGTTTTGGCTATTTCCAAAGCTAATTTATCTTTCATATCCATTACGACAGTTTGCATATCTTTTCGGTTGACCAGGTTGTTCATCTCATATGGATCATCTACCAGATCATACAATTCATCTTTGTTCTCATGTTTAAACCAGTGAATGTATTTATACCGTTCTGTCCTCAGAGCTTTATAATCTGTGTCTATCAGCCAGGGAAACGGATTTTCAAAACTGTAGTATTCCATTAAAAAAGATCTTCGCCAGTTATTAATATTCCCTTCAAGCAATGGTAGAATTGATTGTCCCTGTATGTGAGTGCCGACAGTGGCTCCTGCCAGCATCAGGATGGTTGGCGCATAATCAACTGAAACAACAAAGTCTTTTATAATTGTATTTTTTTTGATCATTGATGGATACCGGATCAGCAGGGGAGTACGAACAGATTCTTCATAAGGGAAACGCCTTTCAAGACTCAGCCCATGTTCACCATAGAAATAACCATTGTCGCTGGTAAATATGATCATGGTGTTATCAAGAATATTCTGATCCTCCAGTTCTTTTATTATCCTTCCCAATCCATCATCTATTGATAATAACATTTCAGAGCGGTCGCGGATGGTTTGATCTGAAGTAAAGTGATCAAAAAAGTTTTTTCCGAATTCCGCTTCCAGTTCAGGAGATCTTTTCCTGTATAATGCTTCGCCTGTAACTGTTTGCGAATCTATCTGAGCGTAAGAACGGATGGCATTTTTTCTTCTTACAATTTTTGCTTCTTTATATAATCCTTTATGTCTGTCTGCCGCAATGAACTTTGCACTTTCTGAAAGATCAAGTGCTCCGTTATTGAGTTGTTTAGCATCCGGATGAATTGCTTTATGTCCCAGGTAAAGAAAAAATGGTTTCTCTCTTTTCTTTTTTATGAATTCTATTGAGCGGTCTGTGAGCAGATCGGTAATATATCCTTTTACCGTATCAGTTTTATTATTTTCATAAAGGATAGGGTCAATGATCTTTCCCTGGCCGGGAAAAGAAACCCAATGATCATATCCGGGACGGGGAGTGGGATCATTTCCCATATGCCATTTGCCTATATGAGCTGTTTCATAACCTGCCCGTTGTAATACCGGTGCAAATAATTTTAATTGATGACTTGCTTTGTCACGGGCAACATTATCCACTATGCCATGCCGCGAAGGGTATTGGCCAGTGAGAATACAAGCCCTGTTTGGTGAGCAAAGTGGCACAGCCTGGTAAGCATTTTCAAACAATGCTCCTTCTTTGGCCAGTCGATCAATATTAGGAGTTTTAAGAAATGGATGACCAGCTGCTGAAAATTCATCCCATCTGAGATCATCAACAACGATCAAAATTATATTGGGCTTACCATAAGTTATTTGGGTTTCGGTTTTCTTTTCTTCGTGATCATTTGATTGGCAGGAAACAAAAAACATTATCGATAGAATGTAGATCACTAATTTTTGAAATGAGTTTTTCATCTCCTTTTTCTTAAAAGTACTTTAGATCAAGGGGATTGAGGTGATTTTTTTATGGAACATTGATGAAATGGCAGTAGTGAACACGAACCAGGGTGCGAGACAATTAAAAAGTATCCTGTATAGGATACACAAATTTCAGGTATAAAAAGAAAAACAAAAAAGACAATTAACAAGGTTAAATATACAGTAGCAATTACTCATGAGTCAATACCTCTTTTGCGGTATTTTTTACACTTAAAGCTATTGTGAACTTATAGGGAAATGCACTCTCTCATTTCTTTTATATTTTCTTTAAGAACAACACCAGGAATAGAGGAGTGCATAGATTTTGAATGAAAGAAAAATTTTTTCGGGATGGCAAAAGAAATTAACTTAACAATGGATGTAGCCGTTCAAATATTGTTCGGTTCCATCCGACTGAAGAGTCGAAGGTCATAATTGATCTTGACAAAGAGTCAGCTAAAATTTGATTCTAAAATCAGACGGGGGGGGATCTTTGTGAGAACCCTCCTTTTTAATTGCCACCGATGCATATCGTATTTCAATTTCCAATTGTAGATTTCAGACCACTTCTTGCGAATGGAAGCGATAAACTACCTTACCCGGAATGGCCAGATGTAGGAAACTCGGTTAAACGCTTCATTAGACATTTCGGTGCTGTAGAGCAACGAAATGCCGGTGGCAGCGACGATTGGCCCGGAGAAGGATTCTTTTGCAATTCACATCTTGCAATGCGATATAATGATCTGCACAAACAAAAAATTGAATTGACACCCGGGATAAAGTCGGTCATCTTTAATTCATACAGAAGATATGCATCTGCGGAGAATTTTTTGGGACGATTGGAAGCTGGTTTTGTTGACAATACGGAAGGAACAATAAAGAAAAATGAATTAGCTCCTAAGAGCATCGACCTGGATAAAATTCTTGAACACTACTGTGATATTCCTGTAACAATAAACGATAAGCAACTCAAGCTTTCAAAGATCGGGCAGCGATTGGCAGATAATTATTATTATCAATCAACACCGGTAAAGATCAAACCACAAGCGAAAAACAAATTGGTGAAAAGCGGCGATGTTGTTATAGTAATGGTGTATACTGCCAACACTGCATTCCAGTTACCAGATTATGCATTTCCTGTGGATGAGATCGATCTGCAAGGTGAAACTGAAAAATTAAAATTGTATGGCTGCCGGTTCAAGTATAAAGATGGGAATTATAAAGTATGGCTGATTGAAACACCTGCCGGGATCAACAGGCAATCCAAACAGTTAAAGGCAATAATCCGGAATCTGAGGATCAATCTTCTCCGAATTCATCTTGAAAAAGAAACGATACGAGTTTTGTTGAACGGAATTAAAAGTAAAGAAATACCATTGGAGCCTGGCAGTAAGCAAGCAGAACTCGCCGATGATTATTTTGAGCAGACAGGTCAAAAGATCTTTCAGGAAATCAGGTTCTCGATCAATCAAAAAAATCTGCTAAGCTTTGCTCTTAACAGTGAAGATTCAGCAGCAGCTGGAACATTCTCTCAACTTGAGGAAGGCATCTATAATTTCAAGAATAAGTATGTAAGAAAAAATATTGATAAACTGCTGACCGGGATGGCAAAAAAAACGATCTTATTTATTTGCACCAGCCCCAAAGGAGTAAATCCGCTTGATTTTGGAGAGGAGTACAGTAAAATAAAAAAAGCATTACGTGCTGGCACTGATCGCGACAATTATGATGTAGAGATTGAAGCTGCCGTGAAGAAGATCGAGTTTATGAATATTTTGGATAGATACAAACCTGACTACCTGCACCTTTCAATGCATTCGTCATTAACATTGGGATTATATTTCGAAGATGACAACAAAGAAAAATCACCAATGCCCGTGGCAGAATTCGCTGATATCATTAAACAATATAGTTCCGCTCATAAACCTATGGGCATTGTATTAAGTGCCTGCAATTCCAAAGCTCATGCTGAGGCGGTAAAACCGTATTGTGATTTTGTTATGGGAACTCAAAAAGTTTTCCCGGCTGAAGCCGGTGTTATTTATGCTTCCAGTTTCTATTCAACGCTTTTTGAAAAGAACAGTTCCAATATTCCTTATTGCCACAATAACGCATTGTTGGCGATCAGGAGCAGGAAGCCTCCTTTCGAGGATGTAGATGGCATATCTGTAGATCAAATACCTGTTTTAATTTAAATTTTATCAATTATGGCAAAAGTTTTAAAAAATTTATTATCCGATTACGGTTATAATTTAGTGGCCCTTCCAAAAGAAGATATTTCACCACTCATGCTATTGTATAAGAATGGTGCTGCCGTTAGCTCTGCGGAAAGCACTCTGAAAAAATTATTTAAAACAGCAGACGTATTTCCACCTGAAATAATAAAAGATAAGGCCGTTTCATCAATTGATGGGAATGCATCTATTGTTTTTGACGCGGAAGCCGGAATTTCCATGCTCGACAAATTGTTACAAGCATTAAAGATGGGGAAATTCTCTGCCAAGACCAGTATAGATGCTTCGCATAAAATAAAGATCACCTATGAAAATGTGCTTGAAGACAAAGTTGACTTGCTCGAACTTGATAATTTTATAGTCGGAGCCGAACCCATTGTGGATGCCTTCAGTACTTTCAGAAAAAAGTTGGAAAAAAGTGAACTCTTTGTCATTAATAATGTATTAAAAAGTAATTCATTTTCTGTTTCTGTGGAAGATGCTACAGGTACTAAAGTCGATATTGAAGCTACTGTAAAAGGGATCGTGGATGTAAATGTGGATGTATCGAAAAATAAGAACAATGAGATCACTATCAAACACAGCAAGCCTGACATTTATATCGTATTTGCTTTTAAAGCCCAGCAGATAATTTATGATCGAAAGAAATGGTGGCAGTTTTTTAAAAAGGACGAAGCAAAGTTTCATATCAGGGATGAGCAAGGCATCATTATGAAAGGCGAGGAAGATTTCCTTGCGGTGCCACTAAACCAGGATAAGGAAATGATAGATTTGTAAACAACCATTCACAAGTTGGTTGAATACTTTGGTGATTTTGTAGAGAAAGCAAACCGAAATAAGGCGGCATAAGTGTATGCTATAAAACTTTATCCGTAAATTTTAAATGCTTGTTGTGGCTGTGATGCCCGCATCGTTCTCACGATGCCTTCATGCATCTACATTAGCTATCATTATCTTTCATATTCACGACGACTGCCTCCATCTAAAGCAAAGCAGCCTGACAGCAAAGTGAGGTTATTGCCGGATAATTCAAAAAAGACCTTTTGAGGATATCTCGCATTCTTGAAGTTGATCAGTTGGGTATACTTGCCAGCCTCAATATTCAGGCATGTTTCTTCAACCACAGTAGGATCAGCAAGAATTTCAAATTCGCCGCTTTCTACTACCTGGCCGTTTTCCCTTATTTGATAAATAGTTCCTGCAAAACTTATATCGTTGCCACTACCAGGTTGATAAGTTTGTGTCGCCCAGCTGCCGGAAATTTTTCTTAGTTCCCAAACTCCTTCAATGCCTTCTTGGGCTTTTGCAGTTTCCTTTTGACAGCTTATAGTAAATGCCAGCATAAATAAAAGGCAAAACAGTAAAATGACCGAACGTTTCATATCTCGAATTTAGGTAATGACAACGCTGTGTTTAGTAACGTTGCAGTCAGTATCTGAATTAATAAAAAATTATTGATTCTTTATTTATTGAAAACTAGGACAGCAGGGAAGACCCCTGGCGTGAAAAAGAAATTATTTGGTAAATAAAAAGACTACCTTCTCATCATCTTTCACCTAAATCAAATTATTATGAGACGTAAATTACAATCAGCAATTTTAATTGCTTGCGCAAGTTTTCTATTTGTTTCATGTTCCGATGAAAAAGGCGCAACTGCTATTGACCTGGATGCTGCAAAAAAAGATATCCAGGCAATGGAAGATGCCTATGCTGTTGCTGAAAAAGCAAAAGATGCAGATAAGGTGGCAGCTTATTACAGCGATGATGCTGTAAGTTATGGACGCAACAGGGCACCTGAAGTAGGCAAATCTGCAATTAAAGAAAGTCTTGCAAAACGCCTTGCTGCAGACACATCTGGAAATACGAATGTTTATAAAGTAGTAGATCTTTTTGGCGAGGGCAATATGCTTGTTGAAATAGGTTCTTGGACCGAGATGAATTCTGCAGGAGCAGAAGTTAATAAAGGGCATTACATGTCTTACTTTCAAAAACGTGATGGCAAATATGTTTGTGTAAGAGATATGAATGTTACTTCAAGTCCTGCCAAATAAAAATAATAATCAAGTAAGATTTTAGAACAAATAAAAATGGAGTTTGCTTTTTTGCAAACTCCATTTTTCTTATTGAACAAAACTAAGAGGCCGTAATTCATGCCTTTCACGCATCACTCTGGTTTTCGTTTCGATGCGTGGAAGAAAGAAATTGGATTCAATTACGACATAACCGATACCACTGTTCATTCGCCTTTAGAATTTTGTAGATTGCCTCCGGTTCGGTAGCAGCAGGTTCAACATGAGTTATTTTCCAATCGGGAAAGCAGGATTCAATCTCTTCTCTACTCGCACCACCTGGAAGAGGACCTCTCCATTTTGGATCCCATACCAGTAGAAGAATTGTTGCCTTCTGACTAGCAATGTTATTTATTGCTTTTCCCATAGCTATTTTTTGTGCATGAGTCAATCCATGGAAAGTCCCTGTGTCTAAAAGTAGATCAAAGCCGTTTCCAATTTTGTGAAGCTCGGTTACGTCATCTTTCACAAGTTTTACATTCACATTTTCTTTTTTTATTCGCTCCTGTGCTCGTTGCAATGCTTTTTCAACTATGTCAATACCAGTAACATCCCATCCTCGTTTTGCCAAATTGATGCCCCATACACCGTTACCGCAACCAATGTCGAGTGCTTTTCCATAAGGGGCCGTTTTGCCGCTTTCTTCCCTCTCAAAGATTTTCGTGATTTTCTCGACAAATGGATTGTGTCGTTCAGCATCCTCCCACGGATGGAAGCCAATTGAATATGCAAATCGGTAATTCATTGCAGGGCTGCTGGATGGTTTAAATAAAATTACTTAAATTTTTTTATGGGTAAGATTGCGAACAAACGGAGATGCCGTGATGCGTGTCAACACACATCACTCTGTTGTTCGCTACCACAAAACTATTTTTTTGACTTATATAAATTGGAAGTAGCTTTAACTATTCCAATTTTTTAATTACAAAAAATATTATCATGGCAACAGTAGTAGTTCGACACAAAGTGGGTGATTTTGATACATGGCTTAAAGGTCATGAAGACAGAAAGAAAATTTTTTCTCCTGCTGTATCAAGCTTTAAAACATTCCAGGATCAGGATGATCCTAAATCTGTGATATTGGTTTTAGAAGTAACAGATATGGCAAAACTTGGGGCTATTATCAATGATCCAAAAATACAAGAGGCTAAAGACCGGCACACAGTAAAGGATCCAATTCTTCTTTCAACGCAAGTTGATATTTGATAGTTCCTTTCATATTATTTGTTCCGATGCGTGGGGCATTGCGAATGCAATGCGGGCATCGGGGCGTATTTTATTATGGACACGAACCAAGGCTGAGCAATTGGTGTAATTTTTTATTTGATGAAAACTACGGATAGGAGGGGTACTCTATCGGTCTGTAATAATTTTTTGCAAAGCAATTATAAGCTTATCAAAATCTGTATAAACATCAAGTTGATATATTCTTTTGCCAATGTTTAAATCGATGGAGTTTTGATCATGAAGCCATCTGGCATTGTTTAATGCAGTTTCAAGTTTACTTTTTAAATTCACATAATTATTTTCGGTTTTTACATAATTTGGAAAATAATTTTTGCAGATGTATTTCACCAAAGTTTCACCTTTGTAAAACACTTTTTTTTCTTTACTAAAATGAAGTAATATCCAATACTCAAATGAAATTGCAGAAAATGCAATTTTTATATTTAAGTGCCTAGCTTCTTCAAATGCATTCGGAATCTTTTTATGTCCATCTTTGTCGAAAACTACCCAAGCTTCATCAAATGGGAATCTATCTCTTTTTGCCTCTTTGACTTGGCGTTTAGCTTCCTTTACTAAACCGACAGGTGAATGATCATGTGGCTGAAATATTTCAATCCGAACTGCCCGAAGCTTTTCAATATTATCTGAAACAAATCCAGATAAATAAATGACCTCGCATTCTCCTTCACAAACAATCAAAATTCTCTTAAGAGGGGTTATGTTTTGACTAT
>Ga0193738_1001184_pt1 | contig 10782 bp, 10 predicted proteins | sample L2a1metaG_FD_144927 | JGI IMG/M metagenome (GOLD analysis project Ga0193738, IMG submission 144927) | Soil microbial communities from a riparian zone of the East river system, Colorado, United States - L2a1 | ecosystem: Environmental > Terrestrial > Soil > Riparian zone | place: USA: East River...
TCCGCGACAGCCAGTTGGTGCCGGGCAAGGCGGCGCCGGAGATCTCGATGGTGCCGACCTCGGGACACCAGTTGCGAAACACCACGCCGCCGATCAGCTTGCCCTCATCGTCAGCCACGCCGATCGCCTTGCACTTGCCGAATCCGCGCGCCCTGCATTCAGGGATCAGCGAGGCGACAAAGTCCGCCACAATCTCGTCGTGCCCGAAGATGTAGTTCAGCATGCGCTAGCCTCCGGCGTAGTAGTCGCTTCCGCGCAAGGTGTTGTCAGAACCAAACGGGCTCGCGGCCGGGTCGAAGCCGTTCTGGAAGGCGCGGCCGGGCTGGAACAAGCTTTCGTTGCTCCTGTACAGGCCCTGATAGCCCTGATTGGCCCGATCGATCTCTTCCTGCGTGATACCCAGAGTTTGCTGCAAACCGGAGCCAGCCTGTTGCATTTGGCTAGACAGGTCGCCACCGGCGGCGGGGTTGGTCGATCCCCACCGGGCGTCGAAGGTTGGGCCCGGCGTCGGGCGCAGGGCATCGCCGAGGCCTTGGAAGAATGGCGACATGGATGTGCCCGCTGGCGAGCCGCTAAACATCCGCTGGAACCAGTTGCTGTCCTGCGCCGGGTCGAGGTAGCCGCCGGGGTACGGCATGCTGGTGCCGCTGTCGCTGCCGCCGAAGCCTGACATGCGATCGTAGCCGGTGTTGCCGAGGTTGGTGCCGCCGAAACCGGCGCTGTTACCCATCGGCGAGCCGCCCCACCCGGCGGTGCCAGCGTCCTGCCCGCTAGTGCGGTCGTACCAGCCCGACAGGCCGGGGTAGGCGTCCTGCTGGCCGATGCTTCCGCTGCTGGGGGCAGCACCGTAGCCACCTGTGGCGCCGATCCACGATCCTTGGTCCGTCATCGGCCCCGTTTGCACAAGGTTGTTGTTGAAGGCGTTGGCGCCACCGCCGCCACCCATCGAGGCTTGACTGTTGATGCCACGCATCGCGTCGAGGCGCGCCTGCACCGGGTCATACGGGCTGTCCCAGCTCGATTGCTGTTGTGGCTGGTCTTGCTGGCCCTGCGGCACGGTGGACTGGCCCCAGCCGCCGGGTGCGGGTTGCGGCGCTTGGTTAGGGTTATAACCGAGCAGACGCTGGTAATCCGGCGTGGCGGGAGCGCCGCCCCAGCCGCTGGCCCCGCCGGCGGGGTTGAAGATGGCCGGGTCGGTGTAATCGTATCCGGGGGTCTCTTGATATGGGTTCTGCTGCTGGTTGTTGGTTATTTGGTTGAAGTGCTTGTTCCAGTCCACCCGCTCCTGCGGCGGGAAGTTTCCCATCGCGACGTAGGGGTTTTGCAGCGCCTCCTGCTGCGCCGCCTGTCGCTGCACTTCGCGCGCGATCTCATCGCGCACCCAAGACTGACTCCCGCCGCCAAACGGGTCTACGCTTAGGTTGGGCAGGTCAGCGCCCCGCTCGACGTCCCCCGCAGGATTGGCGCCGCCATAGCTGGGAACGGTCGCTCCACTGTAGCCCCGGCTGCCGGGGGCGTAGCCGCTGCTGAAAGGATCGTTCTGGCCGCCGTAGTTGCCCGCTTCACCGAAAGACGGGTAGCCGCCGACGAAGCCGTAGCCGTAGGGCGTAGGGCCCGCAGCGGCGAGGGCCGCCTGATTTTGCGCAGCCAGATCCGCCCGGCTCGCCGCCCCGGCGGCGCCCATATTGTTCAAATTGTAGTTTACCTGCGCGTTGACACCCGCGAACGGGTCGATGGCGTTAGTGCTGAAGCCGCTTGCGAGTTCCATGTCTGGCTCCTATCCGCCGCCGTAGTAGCCGCCGAAACCGGCGTCATAGACGGGCTGTTGCTCCACTGGCTGCACCACTGGCTGCGCTGCCGCCGCCGCAGCCTGTTGCTGTACCGCCGCCGCGATCGCATTACGGCGCGCGCCGAAGTCATATGGGCCGCCCTGCGACATCGCCTTCAGCGCCTGCGGATCGACCATGCCGCCGGGGTTTCCGGTGGGGAAGCCGACCGCCTGCCGCGTCTGGTCGATGTTGCCGGCGTTGACGTTGAACTTGCGGTCCTGCCACGCCTGCGCGGCCGCGCGATCGGGCGGCGCGAACAAGTCGCCCATGGCGGCGGCCATTGTCGGGGCGGCGAAATTAGCCACAACAGTTCTCCCTACACATTGACGCCATCCCGCTCGAACGTGGCGGCGATGCTGATCAGATCCACCGCCGGCTTGGCCTGCTGCGCCACCGTCACCTGAACGATCGGAGCGTGGCTGTAGCCGGTAAAGCCGATCGACACCCAGCCGGTGTTGCGCACCGATTGCGGGTGCGGGATATCCTTATCCCACAGGGCTACGTCCCATAAACCCTCATCCCACAGATCCTGCAGGCCGGGGTCTATACCGGGCTGGGGCGGCGGCGGCAGCGTGACGACATAGTCCACGGTCGCCGATAGTTGCGGCTGGAACGGCTCGCCTGATTTGGCCGAGAACGTGGCGCGGGCCTGCCGCCACGTTACGGTCTGCGACGGCGACTGAAACATCTCCCAGCCGCCGACCAGCGTGGCGACGTAGGGCTTGCCGTCGTCGTAGCCGGTGCGGTCCATCTGCATGATGCGGCCGTCGCTGGTGCCAAAGAAGGCATCGCCGCGCAGGCGCAGCCAACACCGCGCGTCCCACCCGGTGAAACGACACCACGCGCCGGTCGCGGCGTTGGCGACGAGGCACTTGTGCTCGCCGGGGGGATCGCCGGGGAGCGTCACAAAGATCCCACCGTACTCATCCCATTTGAAGGCCGTCCACGGGTACTCGCGTTTATCGACCGCCTGCTCGCGCCACATCTGGTTGATGGTGCGGCTGACGGCGGCCAGCTCCAGCTCGGCGCGGCTCTTGGTGATGGCGCCCGACACCGGCAGTACGCCGTCGACGGTCAGCACCAGCACGTCACCGCCGATCGCGATGTGTGCGTTCATGCCAAGCGGAGGCGACATGGTGTAGCGTCCCTCCTGCCGCCAATTGGTGGCGACAGAGGGATCACCGCCGGTGAATACGACGATCTCGCCGAGGTCTGTCATGAAGATCAGCTTGTCGTCCGTGCCGTCGCCGGCGTCGATCGACCACACCGTGCAGAACAACAGCTTGCCGCCCTTGGTGAAGGCGCCCGACAGCGGGACCATCGCCAGTGCGCCGCTGATCGCGTTGAGCGGCAGATACCAAGCGTTCATCGAGTTCAGCTCGATGAAGAAGAAGCGATTACGATATTTGCAGACGTAGGACAGGCCGGCCGCCGGCATGCCGGTGATGTCGGAGACCACGGTCCACGTCGTGCCATTGTAGCGCAGCACCGCGTCTCCTGCGTCGTTAACAACCAGCAGCCAGTCGCCACCGGCGTTCGACATCTGCGAGCCGACGTAATTGCCGCTGCTGCGGCCGTTGGCGATCTCGACCGGCGACGTGGTGGTGACGTTGTAGACCTTGGTGGCATTGGCGGCGAACATCTGGTGATTGCTGCTGGTGGCGTACTCGAACGAGGAGATCACCGGCGTCGTCTCCGGCAGCTGGCACCACTCCTCGCAGCCGCCGCGCAGGCTGACGCCGCGCAGCGTCGGCTTCCAGTTGTCACACTGCACGGCGCCGCCGGGCTGCATGTAGGCTTCGTTTTCGTTCATGATGATGCCGCGCGTCGGCGCCGGGATCGTGGTCGTCTGCAGCTGCTGGGCGATCTGCTGCGGGACTGCACTGCGCCTGAATGCTTGATGCTGGCTCATGTGATGCCCCACTTCGTCATGAGGTGGGTGGTCACTATCGCCCGGTCGGCGTCGGACAGCATGCCGTCGAACACCGCCGCCTCGGACGGCGCAGTGTCCTTGTAGGGATGCCCAACTTTAAGGTTGGCCTGCAGGCCCCATTTGTGCGCGAGATAGCCCTCGATCTTTTCCATGTTGGTTTCGACGTTCTGGTCAAGGATGACCACCTCAGCGATATTGAGGTCGGGCGAAATCGCGCCTGTAATGCCGCCAACAGTGACAATCGCGGATGAGGTGATGGTGTTCACCGCCGCGAACGTGCCTTCCGCCACGCCGCCATTGTTGCGGATGCGCTTGGTCGAGCCGACGCGAGACACCGTCGAGATGTGCCAGTTAGTGTAATCTGCGGCGATGTCGTCGGCGTAGGGCGCAACCGTCTGCTTGATGCCGCAGGCCAGCCTGCCACTGATGCTGTTATGCCGCCCGATCCAGAAGCCGGTCGTATAATTGTGATCGATTAGCCGTTGGGTGGCCCCGCCGGAAAATTTGAACCAGACGACATAGACAGCAAAATCGGTGAACTGCAACGCAGCGCAAGCCATCGACCTAGTGTCGAACAGCAGGGTTTTCTTGCCGTTCAATCGGGCGACGTTGATCTGCGGCCCGGTCGTCTGCACCCGCGTAATGGTGCGGCCATCAGGACCGCTGTCGGCCCAAGTGTCGATCCGCGACAGGTCAGCGCCGGTCAGGGTGTCGGCTTGCAGCCACATCGCGAGATCACCGGGGATTTGCGCTGGCGTCCACAGTAGCGGGCCAGACGGCCACACCTTGTTCACGCCAGCATAGACCGCGCTGACGGCCGAGCCGCCGACGTAAAACTTGCTGGCGTCCTGTAGCTTCATCCCACCACCACATACAAAATGTTCGGGTCTTTGGTGACGATGGCGTCATAGGCCGCCTGCGTCAGTTGCTTCCACGGATTGATGCGCTCGACAGTCGTGCCTGTGCTGGCGAGAAGCGGAGTGGAGATAGTGAAGGCGTTGGCGTCCACCGTGAACTTGTTGACACCAGTGACCACGCCGGAAACCGCCGTCGCACTGCCGTACAGGCCGGTGTTCTGCGTGCCGAAATTATACGTCGCCGTGAACGTCGATCCGGCGATGCCCCAGATCGGCACCGACATCACCACCTTCGCCGCGTCGATGATGAACTTGTAGACGCCCGACACCGCGAAGATCATCTGCGCCGACGAACCGGTGATGCCGGTGCCGGGCGTGCCGAAATTCAGTCGCGTTGCGGCGGCGCTGCCGTCGCCGGGAAGCACCAGCGAATTGGTGCCGCTGATCGTGTAGGCCCCGGTGGTGGCCGTGAAGCTGCCGCCATAGGGGTTTTGCCACGCACCCAGTAGCAGCGGAGCCGGGTTGCCGTTGGCATCGGTAACGTAGAGGCCGCTAGTGTTTGTTGGCTGCAATACAACAGCGCCGCCCGTCACCCCCGTTGATTTCAGTTTCAGGCCGCCCGTGGAGTAGCCGCCGGAAATCCAGTCTAGGGTGAGTTGCCCCGTGACCTTGTCGAACGCGAACGCCGCATTACCAGCAAACGCGCCAGCGTCGTTGAACTGGACTTGCGTGGTCGCGCCGCCCGCCGTTGCCGCCGCCCCCGGCGCGCCCTGCGGGCCCGCCGGCCCCGGCACGGTGCTGGCGGGGCCGACCGGCCCGGTGTCGCCCTTCGGCCCGGTATTTCCCGTCGCGCCCGGGGGGCCGTACGGCCCCTCCGGCCCGACCGGACCCGGGTAGCCCTGCGGGCCTTGCGGGCCGGGCGGCCCCGCAGGCCCCTGCAGCGCGATGTTGTACGCGCCGTTGCCGCTGGGGCGCCTCTGGAGCTAGATACTGCCACCCCAGCCTCCGTTCGACACACGCTTGCGGTCAATGAGGATCGGCGCCGGGCTATCGTTGCCCATGGCGTAGGTCAGCGCGTCGCCGTAGGTGCCCATGTCCTCGGCGTAGGCCGAGCCTTTCTGGGCCTTCCACTGCCAGATCATGCCTAATTTCAGCAGCCGCTCATCGAGCACGAAGGTGTCGAGGTCGTTCATGAACACATCGCCGAAGCCGCCGCTGTTCAGTGCGATGCAGTTTTTGTCGAGATAGGTGAAGTACGCATCATACGTCGTCGTAAGGCGGTCATTCCAAAGCCCAAAAGCCCTTTCCTGAGCAAAGGTCATCGGCGGCGCCGAGCTGGTGTGCGTGGCCACGCTTCGCCATATCGACCCGTCAACCGCGTCTCTGGCGATTGCGCCCGCCGGGTAGGACGTATTGTTCGCCCACACGGGGTATTCATTGGCGAGGGGAGGATAGATGTGCATCTGCCCGCCGAACATCGTCCACTCACCCCACGAGGAGTTGTCGTAGAAGCTGCTGGAGCGCCGCTTCATCCACTCATCGGTATCAGGGACAAAGTGCATCGGCTGCTGCGGAGATGTCGCGCGCCACACGTTCGACGTCAGCAGCATGCGCTTGTAGTTGGCTGGCAGATCGAATGCCGTGGTTACGCCGTCGCCGGTGATTGTCGCCGTCTTTTTTAGTTGGCTCCACTCACGGGTATTGTAGGCGATGCGCTGCGCCATCTCGTTGGCGAGCGCCAGCATCTCCTGCATGGTCCTGTTGCCGGTGATGTTGGAGAACACCGACTGCGGCACTGGCACGCCGACAACCGCGCATACATCCTTCACCACCTGCAAGATCGTCATTTCAAGCTGCCTTTGGGCTGCATTCCATCGCCATGCGGATCAGCGTTTTCTTGTTGAGCGAGCCGTGCGGGGCTTGGCCTGAGTTGGTGGCGATGTACTGGCGCAGCTCATCCAACTCCATGCCCTCGAACTCGCTGATGGCGTTTGCCTCGCGTGCCTTCTTGGCGGCAGCGTCCTCCTCCAAGATGGCGTTGCGGGCGCGCAGCTGTTCCAGCTCGTTCTGCAGCTGCAGGTTCGGCGCGGTGCTCTTGGCCTCGGCCATGTACTCCATCGCGGCGTTCTTCAGCTCGCGGCCGCCGGTGCCAAGGTTCTTCAGCTCCGCGCCGTCGATCGCGGCCAGCGCCTCGACCGTGTAGATGTTCTGCGCGCGCATCTCGGCGCACTTGCCGACACTCATGAACGGCGCGTATTCCAGCGGCGTGCCGCTCTTGGTCTGCGCCTCCTTGGCCTTGAATTGCTGGTACTGGTGCCGGAAGCGTTCGGCGTAGGTCACCTTGGACTGCTCGCCGGTGTGGGGGCTGGTTTCCCAGTGCGAGAACGCCGTCGCCGGGAACACCTTGAAGTCTTTCGATCCGGGTGCGCGGATCTCGACCACCTCGATGTCATCGAAGATCGGCCGGCCGGCCTCGACGGATTTGGCGTTGTTCAGTGAGGCGTGGTTTTTAAACAGTGCGACGAGGGCTTCGTCGGGGTCTCTGCGTGCCATTTATAGTCTCTCCGTTGTTGATGCCTTGAACGAAAAACCGGGCCGCCTCTGTGGAAGGAAGGCATCTACCTACACATCGGCGGCCCGGCACTCCCTGACACTTGCTGTTCGACGCGCGTCAGGAAGATCAGTGGTTACGAAGCCGGTACGCTGTCGTACATCCTCCAGTTGAACATCGGATTGGTTTGCGTGAGCTCACCCATCCACCCAATGAACTGGGCTATGGCGTCCTTGTCTATAGGCATTTGACCATCACCGTCGAACAACTTGTCGAAGTTGCGGTTGGGGTGATAGCGCAGCCGGAGACTATCGGTGTTTAAACCGAAGGTTGTGTTGGCCGGCATGTTGGACCCGATGCCACCGTCGAGCACGATCTCTGCCCGCTTACCGCCGCCGATATATTCGAGCGAGGAGAAACCGAGCTTACCGAGCGAGGTGTCGCTGGTCTGGCGCTGGATCGCGATCGTGGCCGCGTCGTAGGCCGCGTAGTGCTCCGGCGACATGATCAGGAGATCCGCGTAATCACGGCCGCGCGACTGCTTGGTCATGACGTAGTTCAACATCGGGCGGATGGTGGTCGCAGTCGCCTGCGTGCCGAGTGCCGGCGCCATCGTGTGGATGTCGTAGGTCTTGGTCTGCCACGCCGTGGCGGTGGCGCGGTCGATGCCGCCGTAGATGCCGGTATTGGTGACGATCGGCACGGCGGTCGCCAGACCAGTGAGCTGCTTGCCGCCGTTGGCGGTGCCGTCACCGTAGAGCGATGCGTCCATGGTATCTTCGAGCGCACGCTCGGCTGCACTGATGTAGCTGTCGTAGACATCCATCAGCTGCGCTTCGCCCTCATTGTTAAGGATCTCCTGCATGGACAGAATCACAGGGACCACTACTTGTTTAGGGGTAAAAACAGCGTCGTTAAACAGGTCTACTGCGGGATTTAACAGTTGATCGAAGCCCGAATACCACTGAGCGGTAGTCTTGCCGATCTGCAGCGTCTGGCGAATGGTCGGACCTGAGTAGGTCTGCCAGAGGCCTTTGCGTTTCAGAACCGCGAGCAATGCGTTGTTGTTGGAGACAAGATCTTCGTAGCCTGACGATCGATCTTCGAGCGCCATCGACAGGATCTGCTGATAAGCAGCATTGGTAGTAACGTTGGGCATTGGTGCCACTCCACATGGGGTTCAGAGACTAGCCACCGTTGACGCGACGGATCGCGTTCTGGATGGCCTCACGACGTTCCGGCGTTTTCTGCGGCTTGCGCGATGCCGGGTTTGAGCCGGTCACATCGGGGCTTCCAGAAATCGATCGGTCTACGGGTCGGGTCTGAGCCGATGGGGCGCGGGTCTGAGCCGCCGGGCTGCCGGGCCGGAGTAATTCGGCACGGCGGTATGCACTCTCCATATCGAAACCGAGCTTCAGCTCTTTCTCGATAAGGTCGCCTAATTCGTCAAAGCGTGGGTGCGTGTCGGCGAATTGATCGACCGCCGACCGCACCTGCGTGAATTGCTTTTCACTATGCATCTGGTGCAGGGCCTGTTTCAAGCCGTTAATTTCCCGGTGCAGGGCGCCCATCTGGTGCTGGGTCGCCTGCTGGACGTTGCCCATCTGGAGCTGCTTCAGCTGCTCCGGGGACTGGCTCAGGACGTGGTAGGCGATGTCGCGGAAGGTGATGCGGTTGCCGGTGGCGGGGTCGGTGATACCGAGATTGTGGACGATATTGTCGAGCCCGGCGACCGGGTCAGCCCGCAGCTTCTGCTCGATCGAGACGTAATTGGTGAGCGCCTTGTCGAGCGTAGTGCCCTGCTGGCGCGCCATCTGGTCGAACTGGGCGACCGGCCGGTAGGCGTCGGCGACGGCCTTGTAGTGGCGGTGGATGCCCTCAGCCTCTTGGTGGAGCCGGTGATACTCGCCTCGGATGCTCTCCGGGGCGGTGTCCCAATCACGGCGGGCATGCTCGGCGATCCGGGGCGGCGGGTCGCGGTAGGGCGCGCCCTCGGGTAGCAGCCGTGGCTTGTTCTGGGTTTGTCCGGGGAGGGTATGATCGTTCTCGCCGGGAGAACGCTCCGATCCTACCCTTCCCGCTTCCGCCTGCTGGCGGGGCGCGAAGGTGCCCCGCTCGGTGCGCGGCGCGGCCGCCGGCTGGTCGCCGGGGCGCTTCTTGAGGTCCAGCCTCTCCTTGGGGGTCTCCTCGGGCGGCTGGTTGTGTCCCGCCTTGGCCTCCGCAGCCGGCGGGGAAGCCTTCTCAGCGGGTTTGGCAGCCTTGGCCTGTGGCTTGTTGGCCCGGTCGAAGGCCGCCTGTATGGCCTCCCTGCGGCTCTGGGGGCGGCCCTTGCCGCCCTCGAGGTCGCCAGTCGGGGCGTGCGGCGCCTGCGGGCCGAGCGGATTGGAGCTGTTGACCGGGTTCTGGTTGATCTGCACCTCGTTGGAGGGTACGGGCGAGGGTGCCGGCGCGCTCGGGGGCGCGACGGGTGTCGACGTGTCGGACATGATGCACTTCCTTCGTTATCGGTGCGGACTACGCGGCCGCACGCCTGACTTAAACTTCTGAATTGACGTGTGTATTGCCGCACGTCTCGCGGCTTTTACGTTACGATCGTCCGAGGCCCGCCCCTTGGGCTTTACCTTCTCGTTGCCGACCTCGGTTAAACCGAGCGATTTTCCCACCGCCCGATATTGTCGTTTCGAAGTGTAAAATTTGCCGTCCACCTGCTCCACCGGCTCCATGGTGTCGCTGATGACGTAGGGCAGCGGCAGGTCACCGCGCTTTGGCGGCGCGGTGATTGTGACGAAGGCCCATGAGGTCGGGCCGGTTTGCATGTATACGCGCAATTATCGCTTCCCTTTTTTGCCCTTCTTGGAGGTGGTGTAGTCGCCGTCGTCCTCGGCGTCCTCCAACTCGGCTTCCATGTCGTCGGGATCATCCCCGACCAGCGTCCATGTGAACGGCACCGCCGTGCTGCCGTCGACCGTGACGTCGACCGGGCCTTCGACCGCCGCCACGCCCGGCGCCGTCGCCGTGAGGCTTGTGGCCGAGCCGTAGGTGGTCTCCAGCGCCGTGCCGCCGAAAGTGATCACGCTGGCCTCGGTGAAGCCGGTGCCGGCGGCCGTGATCGGCACGTCGGCGCCGATGACGCCGGTGGCCGGCGTGACGCCGGTCAGCGTGATCGGGTCGGGCGTTCCACCGCCGCCTTCGATGGGCGGGGTGACTTCCGAGCCGGGAGGTTCGTTGGCACTGACCGGCACGTTGAGCGGGTGTAGGGGGTCGATGCCGACATAGGGCCACACCGGCAGCTCGCCCTCCTGCGTGGACGGGTCTTTCGCCGACGGTGCCGCCGGCGTTGCCGGTTCGTTGATCGACTTCACCGGCACTTCCTTGGCGGGGATGCCGCCCTGCTCCATGCCGAGGCTGGTCGGGTCCACGATGCCGCCCTCGCCGGGAGGCGCCGAGGGGATGTTGGGGTTGACGTTGTCGCGGGTCAGCTGGCCAAACCGCTCGCTCCGGCTTTCGGGCCGGCCGCGCAGTCCGGTGCGCTCATCGATCGGGTCGAAGTGCTCCTCGTTGTCGGCGAACATCGGCCCCTTGGGCGTGTCCGGGGCGTCCCGGGCAGGCTGT
>Ga0193738_1001185_pt1 | contig 10776 bp, 9 predicted proteins | sample L2a1metaG_FD_144927 | JGI IMG/M metagenome (GOLD analysis project Ga0193738, IMG submission 144927) | Soil microbial communities from a riparian zone of the East river system, Colorado, United States - L2a1 | ecosystem: Environmental > Terrestrial > Soil > Riparian zone | place: USA: East River...
CGTCGGCGATGAGCAGCTCGGGCTCGCAGGCGAGGGCCATGGCGATCATCACGCGCTGGGCCATGCCACCCGACATCTCGTGGGGGTAGTTCTTGAGGCGTCGGTCCGGGTCGGGGATGCCGACCATCTTGAGGAGGTCCGCGGCACGGCTGCTGGCGACCTTGCCCTTCATCCCGCGGTGGATGCGCAGCACCTCCTCGATCTGCGTGCCCACGTCCCAGACCGGATTGAGCGACGAGGTCGGCTGCTGGAAGATCATGCTGATCCGGTCACCCCGGATCTTGCGCATGTCGTCGTCCGAGAGCTTCAGCAAGTCCTGGCTGTCGAACAGGACCTCGCCGGCATCGATCCGGCCGGGCCGGGCAACCAGGCGCAGGATGCTCAGGCTGGTCACGGACTTGCCGCAGCCGGACTCGCCAACGAGTCCCATGATCTCGCCGCGATCGACGTGGAAGTCGATGCCGTCGACGGCGCGGACGATCCCGTCCCGCGTGTAGAACGACGTCTTGAGCCCCTTGACCTCGAGGAGCGGACGCTCGCCACGCTCGTGACGGGGCTTTCGCTTGGACGCCGGCACGAGCTCCTCGACGTAGGGCGCGTCCGACTCCAGCGACGGGTCCAGGACCGGCATGCTGGGCAGGGCCCCGGGGTCGGTCATCGATTGAGCCTCGGATCGAGCGCATCCCGCATCCCGTCGCCGATGAGGTTGAAGGCGAGGACGCTCAGCGTGATGGCGATGCCCGGGAACAGGATGAGGTGCGGCGCCGAGAAGAACAGGTTTCGGTCGCTGGCGATCATCGACCCCCACTCGGCCGTCGGCGGCTGGGCGCCGAGCCCGACGAACGAGAGTGCCGCGACCTCGAGGATGGCCCCACCGATGCCGAGCGTGCCCGCCACGATGAGCGGGGTCATCGCGTTGGGCAGGATGCGCCGCCTGAGCGTCCCCATGGACGATTCGCCGAGCGCCCGCGATGCGGTCACGAAGTCGGTCTCGCGCACCGACAGCACCGACGCACGCATGACCCGGGCATAGATCGGGATCGACACGATCGCGATGGCCAGCATCGCGTTGGTTAGCCCGGTCCCCAGGACCGTGACGATGGCGATGGCCAGGATGAGGCTGGGGAACGACAGGACGACATCCATGAGGCGCATGAGGAGGTTGTCCGTCGTGCCGCTGAAGAAGCCCGCCAGTGCGCCGATGGAAGCCCCGATGAGGATGGCCAGCGAGACCGTCACGAAGCCGATCAAGAGCGAGAATCGCGAGCCGTAGATAACCCGGCTGAAGGTATCACGTAGATTCGAGTCCAGGCCCATCAGGTGCTCGCGCTGGTCCGCGGGGCAGCCCAGCAGGTGGATGCACGGCGGAGAGCCGCGAACCCCCGGATCATCGACACCGATGTCGAGCATCGAGGTGTTGGGGTCGTACGGGGCGATGATCGGGGCCGACAGCGCCACGAACAGCAGGAAGCCGAGGATCGAGAAGCCGATGATCGCCGAGCGCTGCCGGAAGATATTGCGGACCGTGTCCCGGCGCAGCGACGAGGCCTTGGGCGGCGTCGCCTGCACGTCGGCGTCAGGCGCGCCGCGGACCTGCTCGATGATCCCCGGTTCCTGGAGCAGGCTCATGACAGACGGATCCGTGGGTCGAGCAGCGCGTAGGACACGTCCACGACGAGGTTGACCAGCAGGAAGATGACCGCGACGACCAGAGTCACGCCCTGGATGACGATGTAGTCACGTCCCTCGATGGCCTCGAAGATCGTCTTGCCCATGCCGGTCAGGTTGAAGATCGTCTCGGTCAGGATGGCCCCCGACAGGAACGCCCCGAGCGACAGCCCGACGACCGTCACGACCGGCAGGAGCGCGTTGCGCATGCCGTGGCGGATGACCACGGCGCGTTCCTTGACGCCCTTCGCGCGGGCCGTCCGGACGTAGTCGAGGCCGAGGACCTCCAGGAGGCTCGAGCGGGTCATCCGGGCGATGATCGCGAGCGGGATCGTGCCGACGGCGATGGCCGGGAGGATGAGATGGCGGGTGGCGTCGACCAGCTTCGGCCACTGGAGGGTCAGGATCGAGTTGACGATGTACATGTTGGAGACGAAGTCCAGGATCGTCCGCGGCAGACCGGTCAGGCTCTCCAACCCCCAGGCCACGGCCAGCGGGGTCACCGACACGCCCGGCGACAACCGGCCCGACGGGGGCAGCGCGAACGGGGTGTCCCTGAGCAGGACAGCGAACACGAACGCCAGGAAGAGGCCAAGGACGAAAACCGGGATGGACACGCCGAGGTTTGCGAACATCATCGTCCCGACGTCCGCGGGGGAATTGCGCCTGATGGCCGACAGCAGGCCGAGCGTAACCCCGCCGATCGTCGCGAAGAGCATCGCCAGGATGGTCAGCTCGACCGTCAGTGGCAGGCGCTCCACGAGGAGGTCCGCAACGGGCCGACCGAACCGGATCGACGACCCGAGGTCGCCCTGGACGAGGGCGCCGAGGTAGATCACGAACTGCTCCGTGATGGGCTTGTCCAGGCCGTAGCGGATCTCGAATTGGGCGCACAGCTCGGGGGTCGCCTTCTCGGCGTACGTGGCCGTGCACGGGTCGCCGGGGATGACCCGGGCCAGCACGAAAACGAGGAGCACGATTCCAAGCAGGACGGGGATGCTGAGGAGCAGGCGGCGGATGATGAATCGCGTCATCCGGAGTGGCTTCGCCTCTCGAGGTCGGGACCGGTGGACCCCGGTCGTTCGGTGGATGCGCGAAGGGCGCCGCCGGTGGCGACGCCCTTCGCAGGTCGTGGCGGGTGGGGACCTAGCTTTCCGGTGCCGGTGGCGGCGGGTTCAGGAACCCACCGAACAGGGCTGAGAAGTAGGTGAACGCGCCGTCGCGACCCTTGTGCAACGCGTGCTCCGCATCCCACTGTGTGGCGTACGAGAGGACGACGTCGTTCGCGTCGAGCGCCGCTCCGTCATGGAACGTGACGCCCTGGCGCAGGGTGCACGTCCACGTGGTCAGCTCGGTGTTCGGCTCGCACTTCTCGGCCAGAGCCGGCTCTGGGGCCGTGCCAGCGGTCTCGTAGGCGTAGAGCGCTTCCATCATCTGCTGGCAGACACGAAGCGCCTCGCCGTCGGTCTCGTCGGCGCAGTACAGGCCGGGCGGCTCGGCGCCCTGCATGAACACGAACTGGGGCCGGTCACCCGGGGTCATCGAGGCGAATTCCTCGTTGCCGAGGGGTGAGCTGTGGGCGCCCTCCACGTCCGCTCGATAGGCCGTGGCCGAAGCCTGGTGCCAGATCGGGATCATCGGGATGTTGGCCTTGACGGCGTTGTTCGCCTCGACATAGGACGGGGCTCGAGCGGCATCGTCGAGGCCGATCGCGCCCGCGGCGAGCGGCGTCGTGATGGCGTCGAACTTGTCGCCGAACTGCGCGGACGCCCCTGCGCCGAAGTGGTAGTCGAGGAAGTTCGTGATGTCCGGATAGTCGGCACCCCAGCCGAGGATGTGGATGCCGTCGAGCTTGCCGGAGTCAGCGTTCCCGAGGAACGTGCCCGACTCCTGGACTTCGATCGTCGCATCGATCCCCAGGTTCGTCTTGAGCTGCGCCTGCAGGTCCTGGGCGATGACGTTCTGATCGTTGACGTAGCCGCGCGACACGTCGCGGTACTGGATCTTCGTCGCGAAGCCGTCCGGGAAGCCAGCCTCGGTGAGGAGCTCCTTGGCGGCCGCGGCATCGAACTCGTACCACGGGTCACCCGTGCAGCCATTCGCGATGTTGCAGGGAGTGAAATGGGTCGCGATCTCGGAGCCCGGCGCCGCGAAGTTGTCGAGCAGCCGCTGGCGGTCGATGCCGAGCGCGATGGCCTGGCGGACCTTGGGGTTGTCGAACGGCGCGAACTTGTTGTTGAACCCGAAGTACAGCGTGTTCAGGGCCTCGCGAGGCTGGATCTGCAGCTCGGGGTTGCCCTGGACGGTCGCGAAGTCCGTGTTGCCGACGTTGTCGATGCCATCAACGGTGCCGGCCTGGAGCTCGACGAGGCGCTGCGCGCCCTCCGTGCCCCAGCGCATGATCATCTTCTCGGTGATGGCCTTGTCGCCCCAGTAGGCGTCGTTGCGGGCCATCGTGACGTCCGAGCCGCGGTTCCAGGCCTCCATCTTGTACGGGCCGGTCCCGTTGACCTCGGAGACGATCGCCTGGTTCGTGGTCCCGGCCGGGTCGATCTTTGCCTCGAGCCAGGCCGTGTCATTGATCGCGAACGAGGTGAACGCGATCTTCGACAGGAATGCCACGTCCGGGTTGCACAGATCGAAGACCACGGTCCCGGCATCGGTCGCGCTGATCTTCTTGATGTTGCCGGTGTACTTCGAATGCTCGGCGTCCGGGGCTTCGGCCTGCCCGCACGGGGCCTCGCCGCTCTCCGGATAGACCATCGCCTCGAACGGGGGACCGCTCTCGGTCGCCGTGCTCGGCGCAACAGAACCAGCGGCGGACGGCGCCGTCGACGGCTGCGTGCCGGTACAGGCCGCGAAGACGATCGCAGCGGACGCGGCCAGAGCCGCGAGCCGGGGCGACCACCTACGTGATCGGGTCATGCGTTGACTCCTCCTCTGTGCCTCCGTCCCGGACCGTTCTGCCTCCCTGTCCGGGATCGTGGGGCGTGGCGGCGAACACGCGGCATCCTTCCCGATGCCTGCGGGTGCCGGAACACTAGCACCGGGCGGCGCGCGCGTCACGCCGCAAGAGATGGGTCCTGGCGGGCCGGTCGAGCGGGCCTTCGCGTATGCTCGCGCGCATGGAGTCCATCCGCGTGGCCCTTGCCCAGCTGGCGCCGAGCCTGGGGCAGTTGGACCGCAACCTCCGGCGTCATCACGAGCTCCTGGACCAGGCCCGGGCGGACAAGGCCGACCTCGTGGTCTTCCCGGAGTTGGGCCTGACCGGCTACCAACTCCAGGACCTCGCGTCCGAGGTCGCGCTCCGCCTCGATGACCCGCGCCTGGCCGAGCTCGCAGCCGAGACCGGGGACCTGTCGGCGGTCGTCTCGTTCGTCGAGGAATCGGCCGACCACCGGCTGTTCATCTCGGCGGCCCTGCTCGAGGAGGGCGAGATCCGCCATGTCCACCCAAGCTCTACCTGCCGACCTATGGGCTGTTCGACGAGCGCCGGTTCTTCGGGGCGGGCGACATGCTGCGGGCCGCGCCTTCGCGGCTGGGCGTCGGGTTGGGCATCGGGATCTGCGAGGACTTCTGGCACCTGACCGTGCCGCAGCTGCTCGCGCTCGACGGCGCCCAGATCCTGATCAATGTGTCGTCGTCGCCGGGCCGCGACCTGGCCGCCACCAACGAGGTCGGACTGGGTACGGCTTCCTCGTGGCGGACACTGATGCGGACCTACGCCCAGCTCACGACCTCGTTCGTCATCTTCTGCAACCGGGTCGGGGTCGATGAATCCATCTCGTTCTGGGGTGGGTCCGAGGTCATCGCGCCGACCGGAGCGGCGCTCCTGAGCGCACCGCTGTACGACGAGGGCCTGTTCAGCGTCGATATCGCCGTCGCGGACATCCGGCGCGAGCGGATCGGGCTGCCGCTGCTGCGCGACGAGCGACCGGAGCTGCAGCTGCGCGAGCTCGCAAGGATCATCGCCGAGCGTGCGGGCATGGCGCACGACTCCACAAGCGAGCCTGGTGCCGAGCCTGGCCTCGACCTCGCGACGGGCGACCGGGCACCGCATCCGATCGGCTTCCGGCGGGGCGCCGGCGGCGGTGGGAGTGGCGGATGACCAGCCCGGTCGCGTTCGAGCTGCCGCCCGAGCTGGCCATCGACACCGACATCGCCCGGCGGGTCATCGCCGAGTTCATCCGCGGCCAGCTCCGCCAGGCGGGCTTCGAGCGAACGGTGCTGGGGCTGTCGGGCGGCATCGACTCGGCGCTCGTGGCGTACCTCGTAGCCGAGGCGATCGGGCCCGAGCGGCTGCTGTGCGTGCTGCTGCCGTATCGCACCTCATCGCCGGCATCGCGGACGGACGCCGAGGAGGTCGTCCGGCGGCTCGGCTGCACGTCCGAGATCGTCGAGATCAGCCCGATGGTCGACGGCTTCTACGGGCCCGATCCCGACGCCTCCGCGCTGCGGCGCGGTAACTTCATGGCGCGGATGCGGATGAGCGTGCTGTACGACCGGTCCGTGACGTGGAATGGCCTCGTCGTCGGGACCGGCAACAAGACCGAGTCGCTCATCGGCTACACGACGCTGTTCGGCGACTCGGCCTGCGCCTTCAACCCGATCGGGGACCTGTACAAGAGCCAGGTCCGCCAGATGGCGGCCGCGATCGGCGTGCCGGACGCGATCATCGCGAAGGCGCCATCGGCCGACCTGTGGCCGGACCAGACCGACGAGATCGAGGGCGGGTTCAGCTACCCACAGCTCGATCGCCTGCTGTTCTGGCGCATCGACAAGCGGCGCTCGATCGACGAGGTCGTGGCGCTCGGGTTCGATCGAGCACTGGTCGAGCGGGTCGACCGGATGGTTGCCGGCGCGGAATTCAAGCGCCAGGTGCCGCCGATCGCCAAGCTCGGGCCGCGAACGGCGGGCGTCGACTACCTGTATCCGCGTCGGCGGCCGGGCTCCGCGCGGGAGTGAGCGGGCACGACGAGGGTGGCGGCGCCGGCGGCGCCGACGTCGCGCCTGGCGGCGGCCCGTCGCCCGGGGGCGTGCTGTACGTAGTCGCGACGCCGATCGGGAATCTCTCGGACGTGACGTTGCGGGCCCTGAAAGTGCTCGCCGCCGTGCCGCTCATCGCCGCCGAGGACACCCGCCTGAGCAAGCGGCTGCTGGACCGGCATGGGCTGACCGGACGCATGACGAGCTTCCACGCGCGGAGCGGGTCGGGGCGGCGAGCTGCCCTCCTCGACCACCTGCGCGGCGGCGCCGACCTCGCACTCGTGACCGATGCCGGCACCCCGGTCGTGAGCGATCCCGGCGCGGACCTCGTCGCCGCGTGGGCGGGGGAGGGAGGCCGGGTCGTGCCGATCCCCGGCGCGTCGGCCGTGCTCGCGGCCGTGGCCGCGTCCGGGGTGACCGGGCCGCGCTGGTCGTTCGAGGGGTTCCTGCCGCGTTCCGGACGCGAGCGGCGGGACCGCCTGGCGGCGATCGCCGCGGACGACCGCGGGTCCGTGCTGTTCGAGGCGCCGGGGCGGGTCGCGGCCACGCTCCGCGATCTTGCCGCGGCCTGTGGCGCGGGGAGGGCCGGCGCGGTGTGCCGGGAGCTGACCAAGATCCACGAGCAGATCGTGCGAGGCACGCTCGGGGAGTTGGCCACGGCCGCGGCCGATGGCACGGTCCCGGCGCGGGGCGAGTTCGTGCTCGTCGTAGGCATGCGCGGGGACGGTGAGGCCGCGGGTGCCTCGGTCTCCTCCGAGGACGCCCTTGCGGCGGCACTCGGGCAGGTCCAGGCGCTCGTCGACGCGGGCACTCCCCGGGGAGAGGCCGCGAAACGGGTCGCCGCGGCCACGGGCCTGCCCCGCCGGCAGCTCTACGAGGTCGCCGAGGGCTCCTGACTGGCGGTTCGGCTTGGACCGGAGGCATCGACCGCTTCGGCGGTCCGCGGCGGCGGTGCCACCACGGCACCGTTCGCTGCCTCGGCCGCCGCCTCCTCCCGGGCACCGATGACTTCCTGTGCCGCCGTCGCCGCGACCGACGCGGCCCGCGCCGCCCAGCGCCAGTCCGAGCCGGCCATCTTGTCGATCGCCTCGACCGTGCGCTCGTCCGCTGCTGCCTCCAGGACCGCCTCGGCACCGGACCGCACGAGGCGGCCGAGATCCTCGAGGGCGCCCAGCGCGCCGTCGTGCGCGACGCCGGGCGTCTCCGCGCCGATGACCGCGTCACCGGACATCGCTCCGGCTCGCAGGTCCCGCTCGACCTGGAGGCGCTGTCGATACAGCACCTCCCATTCCTCGTACGGGATCTCGAGTGTCGAGAGCTGCTCGTCGATGGCGGCGAATTCGGCTGCGGCGGCGTCGTCGAACCGCGGCGGTCGATCAGGTGTCGCGGCGGCCGGCCGTGCGAGGGCGGCCAATCGGTCCTCGATGCCCTGCGCCTCGGCGCTGACCGTGAGGTGAGCGGCGGACGTGGTGAGGCGGCTGGCCATGGCCGCCCGTGCGCGCGAGACGAGCTTCGGCTTGCCGGAGATCAGCACGTCCATCGGGTAGATGAGGATGTCGAGATCCTTCCCGTCGAGCTGGATGAGCTTCTCCGGGACCAGCGAGTGGGAGCCGGTCCCGGCCACCGCCGCCAGCCACTGCGCAGGTTTCGACATCGCGGCCGGCGCGGTCGTCGGCGTGACTTCGATGTCCGCCGTCTCGAGCGCTCGGTCGAGATCGGCGGCGACCTCGTCGTACTTGCCCGGCTCGATCACGAGCGGGACGTGGGCATCGGTCCAGCCCCGGGCCAGGCTCCGGACCTTGCGGAAGACGGCAAGACCGGCGAGGAAGACCAGCAGGACGGACAGCAGCACCGTCAGCGGATAGCCCCGCGCGACACTCTCCGCAACGCGTCTCGCTGAGGCGCCCTCCGCGTTCGACAGCGACAGGGTCAGCGCGCCGATGACGCCCGGGACGACGAGCGCGCCGATAAGCATGATGAGGCGGATCACCGCCTCCGGGACGATGTCCTGACTCGGGATGAACAGCAGCAGGAAGGTCCCGAGATCCGGGAACAGGACGCCCCCGAGCAGCACGATCCAGATGACCGAGCCGAACGTGATCCCGAGCAACAGGTACTGGCGCTTCGCCGGCACGCGCCCGAAGAGCAGCGTGCTCGCCCAGCCGAGCGCCGTCATGAGGATCTTCCCCACGAAGCGCGACCCGAACGCGAACAGTGCGGCAAGGATCGCCATCGCCGACAGCGTGTCGCCTCGTGCCTGACGCCCGGTCGCCTGCGTGCCGCCGTGGCCTTACGGATGCCTCTCGACTCGGTAGCATTTGGGCATGACGGCGACCATCGCTCCCGCATCCGATCCTCGCCCCGGGGCCGGTGGCGGCCTGCCGGTGCTGGGTCCGCTGTCGCCGATCGGCCGTGCCTTCCTCCTCGGCACGATCGTCCTGAGCGCGGTGGCGGTCGTCCTGGACTACGGGCTCCATGCCGGTGACACGGCGATCTTCATCGTCTCCGGCGCGGCGATCCTCGGGCTCGCCTGGGTCGTGGGCCTCTCGACCGAGCGCCTGGGATCGCTGACCGGCCCGCAGGTCGGTGGCATCCTCAACGCGACGTTCGGGAACATCGCCGAGCTGATCATCGCGTTCTTCGCCCTGCAGGCCGGGCTGATCGCGGTCGTCAAGGCATCGATCACCGGCTCGATCATCGGCAACCTCCTGCTCGTGCTCGGCGCGAGCGTGCTGATCGGCGGGCTACGGCACGGCACCCAGCACTTCAGCCCGAAGATCGCGGCGTCGAACGCGGCGTTGCTGGTGCTGGCGATCATCGGATTGTTCGTGCCGGCGATCTTCGCGTTCACCATCACGGAACCCACCCAGGGCTCGCTCACCGAGGAATCGGTCCTGGTCGCGATCGCCCTGATGTTCGCCTATGGGCTGTCCCTGATCTACCAGTTCTCGAACCCGGCGCAGACCCTTGGTGGGCACGGGGAGCCCGAGGGGCATGCCGGACCCGCCTGGTCGAAGCGGACAGCGATCGTCGTGTTGCTCGGAGCGGCCGCGCTGCTGGCGCTCCTGTCGGAGATCCTCGTCGGCGCGATCGACGGCTTCGTCGAGACGCTCGGCCTGAGCGTGTTCTTCGTGGGCGTCGTGCTCGTGCCGACCATCGGCAACCTCGCAGAGCACCTCGTCGCGGTCCAGCTCGCCGCGAAGAACAAGATGGAATTCGCGATGGCCGTGAGCTACGGCTCGAGCCTGCAGGTGGCCCTGTTCGTGGCGCCGGTCCTGGTCATCCTCGGCGCGCTCATGGGCCAGCCCATGGACCTCGTCTTCACGCCGCTTGAGGTCGCGGCTGTCGCCGCGGCCGTCGGCATCAGCGCCCTCATCGCCCTCGACGGGGAGTCCAACTGGCTCGAGGGCGCACTCCTCGTGATCGTGTACGCGATCCTGGCGGTCTCGTTCTTCGAGTTCCGCTAAAGACGACAACCCCGTCGCCGAGCGACCTCGGCCAAGGCACCAAGCAGGAGGAGCGGCGTGGACGAAGTCGGATGGTTCGCCCTCGGTTTGCTGGCGAGCTGGGTCCTGTTGTCGGGTCTTGTCGCGCGCATGGCGTCGAAGAAGGGCCAGAACCCGATCCTCTGGTTCCTTCTGGCGTTCGTCATCTCGCCGCTGCTCGCGGGATTCTTCATCGCGATCATGGAGCCGGCACCCAAGCCCTTCGTCGCGCCGGATATCACCGACGAACTGGCCAGATTCGCGGCGCTCCGCGACGCAGGGACGCTCAGTGACGCGGAGTTCGAGATCCAGAAGGCGCGCCTTGTTGCGCTTACGGTCGCGCCCCCAGGTCCCCGTCCGGTTGGGTCGCGTTGCGGTAGGTGCGGGAAGCCCGTCAGCCCAGCATGGAAGTCCAAGTGCAACCACTGCGGGGCTGCGTTCTCAGAGTTTCCGCCGGTGCTGCCCTCGGCGACGTAAGCGGGCGCCAACGACTCACACCCCCGCACGTCGAAGCGGCGACGGCGCGGGAGGGGACACGCGCCGTCGCCGCGGGGATGAGCGGGCAGATCGTCAGGCGGCCGCGTCGGCGCCCTCCTCGTCGTCGTCCGGATCGTCCGGGTCGTCCGTGACGATCGTC
>Ga0193738_1001186_pt1 | contig 10771 bp, 11 predicted proteins | sample L2a1metaG_FD_144927 | JGI IMG/M metagenome (GOLD analysis project Ga0193738, IMG submission 144927) | Soil microbial communities from a riparian zone of the East river system, Colorado, United States - L2a1 | ecosystem: Environmental > Terrestrial > Soil > Riparian zone | place: USA: East River...
GAACGTCGCGCTCCTGGTGCGCACCCATCCGGAGCTGCTCGAGCGGGTCGCCAGCATCCGGGTCATGGGCGGGGCCATCACCGAGGGCAACACCACGGCCTCTGCGGAGTTCAACATCTGGCAGGACCCGGAGGCGGCCCGGATCGTGTTCGACTGCGGCCGGCCGGTCACGCTGATGACGCTCGACACGACGCATGGCGCGCTCTTCACGACGGCCGACGTCGAGCGCCTGGAGGGACTCGGCACGCGCGTGGCGGCCGTGTTCGCCGACCTGTTGCGGTACTTCGGGCGGTTCCACGCCCAGCGCTACGGCTGGGACGGGTCGCCGATCCACGACGCCGTGACGATCGCGCACCTGGCGGTGCCGGATCTCGTGCGGACCGTGCCGTATCGCGTCGACGTGGAGACGGCCAGCGAGCTCACCCGGGGCCGCACCGTGGTCGACCTGTATGCGCAGACCGGCCGGCCACCCAATGTCGACGTCGGGCGCGACATCGACCGCGCGCGGTTCGTGGACCTGCTCATCGAGGCGGTCCGGGTCGTGGGGGCGGTCGAGGCGGGTGCGCGCTGAACGTGCCCTTGCCGCCGTCCTCGTCCTGGCCGTCATCGGCTGCAACGTGAGCGGCGGGACCAGCGGGACGCCGGGCGAGCCGTCGGGTCTCCGCTACGTGGCGCTCGGCGACTCCTACACCATCGGCACGTCCGTGGAGGCGCCGGAGCGGTTCCCGGACCAGCTCGTCGCGGCGCTGGGTTCGGAAGCCCCGGGATTGCGTCTGATCGCCAACCTCGGCGTCAACGGCTACACCTCCGCAGACCTCATCCGGGAGGAGCTCCCGACCGTGGCGGACCTCCAGCCGGAGTACGTGACGGTCCTGATCGGGGTGAACGACGTCGTGCAGGGCGTGCCGACGGAGACCTATGAGGCGAACGTCGTGGCGATCCTCGACGCGTTGCTGGCCCGGCTACCGGCCGAGCGGATCGGCACGATCGCGATCCCGGACTATACGGTCACCCCGGCCGGTGCCGATTACGGCGATCCCCGCCGGCAGCACGACGGCATCGTGGCCAACAACGCGGTCATGGAGCGACTCGCCGGGGAGCGGGGGATCGCCTTCATCGACATCTTCGACATCTCCCTGCGTGCCGCTCAGGACCGGTCGCTGGTGGCGGACGACGGCCTCCACCCGAGCGGCACGCAGTACGCGCTCTGGGTCGAGCGGATCCGGCCGGTGGTCGAGGGTCTTTTCGGGGGCTGACCGGGATCTGACGCCTTCAGCGACCGGACCGCAGCTCGTGGAGCCGGGCGTCGCTGATCCCGAAGTGGTGTGCGATCTCGTGGTAGACGGTGTCCGTGACCGCCGCCGCGAGGCGCTCCGGCGTGCGATTGGCTCTGGTCAGCGGTCCGCGGAAGATCGTGATCTTGCTGGGGACGCTCGCCTGGTCGGCAGCCCACGCCGTCCGTGGCACGCCCTGGTACAGGCCGTAGAGCCCGCGGGCGCGGACGGACGCAAGCTGCGCGGGCGTCGGCTCGTCCTCGATGACGATCGCGACCGACCCCAGTCGCTTGCGGAAGGGCTCCGGGAGCCGTTCGAGAGCGTCGATCACCAACGCCTCGAGGTCGAGCTCCTCGGGATCGGTCGCCTGCGTCTGATCGGTCACGGCGCCGGCGCGGGCGGCGGCGTCGGCGTCGGCGTGAGGCTGCCGAGATCGAGGATCAGCCCACCGCCTTCGGACGGCACGAGCATCACCGAGATCTGGTCCGACAGCTTCTCGATGTAGCGGTTTTGCAGGATCGCCGCGGTCAGCGACGCACCGACGAGCCGGTTCGACTCCGCTTCACCGCGGGCACGCTCGATCTGGGCTTCGGCCTCGCCCCGCGCGGTCGCGACCCGCTGCTGCGCGATGATCTCCTGCTGGGCGAGGCGCTGCCGCTCGGTCTCGACCTGCTGCTGCGCGGCCTGCTTCTCCTCGATCGCCTGGTTGTAGGCATCGGAGTAGCTGAAGTTCTCGAAGCTGATGCCGTCGACGATGATGCCGCGCGGCTCGAGCTGGGCGGCCAGGAGGTCCGTGGCCTTCGTCCGGATCTCGTCACGGCTGTTCAGCACGATCGTGGTGGGGTAGTCGTCCGTGATCGACTTGGGGATGTCGAGGAATCGGGGCCGGATGATCGTGTCCTCGAAGTTGAGGCCGAGTTCCTGGACGATCCGTGGCGCGGACCGCGGGTCCACGTGGTAATTCAAGGTCGCATCGAGGAACAGGTCCTGCTGCTCCTTGCTCGCGGCGGTGTAGCCCTCGACGCGGATGGCCTTCACGCGGGTGTCGATCTGGTCGACAGAGTTCACGAACGGCGTGACGAAATGGAGCCCTGGATCGAGGGTCATGCCAGTCACGGCGCCGAATTGCCGGACGACCCCGACGTAGCCGGCCGGGATCTGGATGAACGCCCCGAGGGCCGTGGCCGCGACCAGCACCACGACCCCGCCGACGATCAGCGGGCGGGATGGCACGCGGGATGTCTGGACCACCCGGTCGCGACCCACGGGCACGGTGACCCGGTTGGCCACCGCGGCCACGATGCCGCCGATGATCAGCGCGAGCCCGGCAAGGAACAGCAACGTGCTCAACAGGTCCATCGAAGCGATCTCCCCTCATGGATGACGGTGGTGGTCAGCCTACCGTCCCGAAGCGCCGGTCGGGGATCTGTGTCGTGGCGCACCACGCCGTACCACCGATGCCGGGTCCATCGCGCGCTTACCATTAGCCCCCGTGACCCTGGCACCCAACGACTTCACCCACCTCCACGTCCATTCCGAATTCAGCCTGCTCGACGGCCTCGGCCGGATCACCGAGCTGGTCGACGCGGCGGCGGCGCAGGGCATGGATTCGATGGCCATCACGGACCACGGCGCCCTCTACGGCGCGGTCGCCTTCTACCAGGCCGCGAAGAACAAGGGCATCAAGCCGATCATCGGCGTCGAGACCTACGTCGCCCGCCGGTCGATGGTCGACAAGGAGGGCAAGGCCGACAGCCAGCCCTTCCACCTGATCCTGCTGGCGAAGGACTACCGGGGCTACCAGAACCTCTGCCGTCTCGTCACCGACGCGCATATCGACGGCTATTACTACAAGCCGCGCATCGACCGCGATCACCTCGCGAAGTACAGCGAGGGGCTGGTCGGCCTCAGCGCGTGCCTGGGTGGCGAGGTCGCCAAGGCGCTCGAGGTCGATGACTGGGAGCTGGCCCGCCACGTCGCCGGGGAGTACCGCGACATCCTGGGGCCGGACAACTTCTTCCTGGAGCTCCAGGACCACGGCCTGCCTGAGCAGCAACGGCTCAACGAACAGCTCCTCCGGCTCGCACCGGAGGTGGGCCTGCCGCTGGTCGTCACCAACGACCTCCATTACGTGCGCCCGGAGCAGGCCGAGGCCCACGATGTCCTGCTGTGCGTCGGCACCGGCAACAACCTCGATACGCCCGGTCGCCTCAAATTCGAAACGCCCGAGTTCTACGTGAAGTCGGCGGCGCAGATGGGGGCGCTCTTCCCCGACCAGCGCGAGGCGATCCTCAACAGCCGGCGCATCGCCGAGATGACCGACATCGCGCTGCCGCTCGGCCAGCTGCGCATCCCGCACTTTCCGGTGCCGGAGGGGCACACCGTCGAGAGCTGGCTGCGCGCCGAGTGCCAGGCCGGCCTCGAGCGCCGCTACGGGACGGTGACGCCGGCGCTCCAGGAGCGGCTCGACTACGAGCTCGGCGTGATCCTCCAGATGGGCTACGCGGCCTACTTCCTGATCGTGGCCGACTTCATCGCGTTCGCCCGGCGCGAGGGGATCCAGACGACGTGCCGTGGCAGTGCCCCGGGGAGCATCGTCACCTATACGCTCGGAATCACGCCGGTCGACCCGATCCTGTACCAGTTGCCGTTCGAGCGGTTCCTCAATCCCGACCGTGTGACGATGCCCGACATCGACGTCGACTTCGAGGACGGCCGGCGCGACGAGGTCATCGCCTACGTCGGCCAGAAATACGGCCAGGACCACGTCGCCCAGATCATCACCTTCGGCACGATGCTGGCCCGGGCGGCCATCCGCGACGTGGGGCGGGTGTTAGGCCACTCGTACGGGGAGGTCGACCGTATCGCGAAGGCCGTCCCGAACCAGCTGGGGATCACGCTCGACGAGGCGATCCGGACGGCCCCAGCGTTGCGCGAGCAGGTCGAGTCGGATCCGTCGATCAAGCGGGTCACGGACTTCGCCCGGCATCTCGAGGGCGTCGCCCGCAACGCGAGCACCCACGCCGCCGGCGTGGTCATCAGCCGCGAACCGCTGACCGAGCTCATGCCGCTCCAGAAGGCGACGAACTCGGACTCGTTGATGACCCAGTTCGAGATGCACGCCATCGAGGCGATGGGTCTGCTCAAGTTCGACTTCCTGGGGCTCTCGAACCTCACGATCCTGCGCCAGGCGGTCGATCTCGTGCAAGAGAACCGCGGCATCACCATCGACCTCGACACGATCCCGCTCGACGACGGCAAGACGTTCGAGCTGCTGGCCTCGGGCGAGACGACCGGCATCTTCCAGCTCGAGTCGGCGGGCATGCGCCGTTACATCCGCGAGCTGCGCCCGACGTCCGTCTACGACCTCGCGGCGATGGTCGCCCTCTACCGCCCGGGCCCGATGGAGAACATCCCCGCCTACATCCGCCGCAAGCACGGCCAGGAGCCGGTCACCTACCTGCACCCGCTGCTGCAGCCGTACCTGGAGAAGACCTACGGGATCTTCGTCTACCAGGAGGACATCATGTCCGCTGCGGTCGCCCTGGGCGGCTTCACCGGCCCGGAGGCCGACACGCTCGGCTATGCGATCCGGAAGAAGAAGTCCAGCGTCCTCCGAGCCCAGAAGGAGCGGTTTGTCACGCAGGCCGCCGAGCGCGGCGTCGACGCGGGCGTCATCGACGCGGTCTTCCACGCCTTCGAGCCGTTCGAGCGGTACGGCTTCAACAAGGCCCACGCGACCTGCTACGGGCTGATCGCCTACCAGACCGCGTACCTCAAGGCCAACCACACGGTCGACTACATGGCCGCGGTGCTCACGGCGTTCCGGGCGAGCGAGGAGAAAGTCGCCGCGGCGGTCGCCGAGTGCCGCCGGATGGGCATCGAGGTCCGGCCGCCCGACGTCCACGCCAGCCATCTAGAGTTCACGGTCGAAGGCGATGCGATCCGGTTCGGGCTGCTGGCCGTCAAGAACGTCGGCCAGGGGGCGATCGAGTCGATCATCGCCGCGCGCGCCGAGGGTGGACCCTTCCGCTCGCTGACGGACTTCGGCACACGGATCGACCTCCGGCTGGCCAACCGCAAGGTCCTCGAGGCGCTCATCAAGGTCGGGGCGCTGCGGGCGTTCGGCCACCCGGCCCAGCTCCTGCTCGGGCTCGACGATGCGATCGGCTCGGCGCAGGCGACCCAGCGCGACCGGATCACCGGGCAGACGTCGCTCTTCGACCTGGGCGCGGCGGACGCGGAGGCCCTCGAACGGCCGCTGCCGAGCGCGACCGAGGTCCCGGTCCGGGAGCGCCTTCGCTGGGAGAAGGAGCTGCTCGGCCTGTACCTCTCGGAGCATCCGATGGGCGAGGTGGCGGAGCAGGTCGGTCGCTTCGTGAACGCCTACTCGGGCGACCTCAAGGACGAGGCGCTGGACGGCCAGCGGGTCGTCGTCGGCGGCATCGTCACCGGCATCCGCACGGTCATCACGAAGCGCCAGGAGGCGATGGCCATCGCGACCATCGAGGACCTGCAGGGCTCGATCGAGGTCGTCGTCTTCCCTCGGATGTACGAGACGAGCCGGCCGACCTGGCGCGACGGCGCGATCCTGCTCGTAGCGGGGAGGGTCGACCACAAGGGCGAGGAAGTCTCGCTCCTCGCCGACCTGGTGGCGGACTGGGACGACGCCGCGGCGCGCGGCCCCGAGGCGTTCGCCCGCGAGGTCGCCGCGTCCGACCGGAGCGGTGGCCGCGGCGGGTCGCGTCGGCCGCCGGTGCCCGTCGGCCCGGGGCCGGGCTGGGGCCCGGGCGCGGATCGCGGCGAGCGCCCGGCGACCGTCTCACCCCGGCGCGAGGACGGGAACGTCGGGCCGCCCCCGGATTCGATGCCGCGGATCCAGCCCGGTGAGCCCATCCCGACGTATCTCGAGCCGGCCGGTACGGTGGCCGTGGCCGACGAAGCCCACGACCTCCACGAGGAGCCGTCCGTGCCCGACGAGGCACGGGCCCGGATCCTGGCCGACGCGACGGCCGATGCCCCGGTCGCCGCCGGCCCGGACGCGATCCTCCACGTCCGGTTCGAGGGCGCCGCGGCGCCCGACCGGCTGGTGACGGCCATGGAAGCCGTGAAGGCGTTGCTGCGCGACCGGCCGGGCGCCACGCGCGTCGTCATCCACGTGCCCGCGCCGGGCGGCGGGGCGACGCTACCCATGGAGCTCCGCCGAGGCGTGGCATACGACGCGGAGTTGCTCGCGGAGGTTCGCCGCCGCCTCGGCGACGGCCTGGTCGACTTGCGGCTCGCCAGCGCGTGACGCGGGAGCGGGCCGCGACCGGTGTCGTGGCCCCGGACGGCAGTCCGGTCGACATCTACCGCGCCATGCCACGCCCGGCCGAGGCGGACATGGTCCACGCCGCGATCCCGGCGGGTGGGTCGGTGCTGGACCTGGGTTGCGGCACGGGTCGGTTCGCGCTGGCACTCGCGGCGCTCGGACACGTGGTCGTGGCGGTCGATCACGAGCCGGCGATGCTCGATGGCCTTGACGCGGTCGCCGGGGTGACGCCGATCCTCGCGGACATCGGCTCGCTCGACCTGGATCGCCGTTTCGCCGCGGTGCTGCTGGCCAGCCACCTCGTGAACGACGACGATCTGGGCCCGCTCGTCCTGGCCGTGGCCGCCCGCCACCTCAAGACGGGCGGGGTCGTGATCGGTGAGGTGTACGCGTCCGGGATCGATTGGGCTGCGGCCGTGGGCCGGCGGTCGGACTACGGGCCGGTCGGCGTGACGATCACCCGAGCCGCGGTCGACGGGGACCGCCTGATCGCCTCGGTCCGCTACGACCTCGACGGCCGCACATGGGACCAGCCGTTCGAGGCCAGCCTCCTCGACGAAGAGGCGCTCAGGCACCGGCTGGCGGACGCCGACCTCGGCGTCGATCGCTGGCTGGATGCCGGCCGCCGCTGGTTCGTGGCGCGGCGTCAGGGTGCGGGTTCGATCTCCACGACGCGCGCCGACCATGGGCAGTAGCGATCGCTCGTGAGCTCGCCGCTCTCGACGTCGCTCGGGTTCCCGTCGCATACCTCGGTGGTCAGCTCCGCGAACTCGAAGTCGGCGGGGTCGAGCGACCACGACCAGCCTTCGTTCACGCCGGTCTCCCGCACGATCCGGCCATTGGGGATGTCCGGACCCTCTGCGCCGTCGAGCAACCGGGTCGCGGCCTCCTGATCGACCGGATCGGTCAGGAGCACGCGGAACCGCTCGCCCTCGTTCACCTCGAACGTCACGATGATCGCGGCGGACCGCGACGGGGAGGCGGCGCCGCCCGGTGAGCACGCAGCCACCACGCCGGCGGCGGCCACCGCCAGGGCGGCGACGATGGGTCGCCCCCGCATCGTCGATTCAGCTCTGCTCGGCGATCCGGCGGACCTCCCGGACCGACGACAGGCGCTCGTGGAACTCGGCCCGGATCGACGAGACGACCGCAGGGTCCAGCTGGAGCTCGCTCGCGATCTGGTTGACGGTCGACGACTCCTCGGCCGAGATCTCGCCACTCGCAGCCCCGACCACGAAACACGCCCGCAGGACGTCCATCCGCTGTTGCTCGGTGGCCAGGTTCGTGAACTCGCGCGTCACGACGTAGTCCTCGGTCCCGCCGACCGTGTTGGCCTGCAGCTTGGCCATCTCGGCCACCAGCACCGCGGTCGGCTCATCCAGCTGACCGTGCGTCTGGAGCTCCTGCTCGATGACGGCGCTCTCCTCAGGGGTGATCTTGAGGTCCGCGTGCGCCGCGCGGGCGAGCGTGTAGGCCGCGGAGGCGATGAGCCGCGCCCGTTCGGGCGGCATCTCCTCGAGTCGCGCCACGATGCGACGGACCGTGGCGGTCTCACCGGCCGTGGTGGTGGCTGCCGTGAGCGAGGCCTCGGCCTGGTCGGCGGCCTGCTGTTGTTCGGGTCCAGGCCCGAAGATGCGACGAAACATGGGTCTCCTTCGTTGTCCGTGGGGCGCCGCCACGATACCTGTCCACGCGCCCGTGCGCCGTTCGGCGCGCTTCCGATAGCCTGCCGCGGGTGAAGGTCACGCTTACCACGACCGGCCGGCGCAGCGGACAGTCGCGCGCGGTGCCGCTCTACGCCTGGGAAGACGGCGATCGGCTGGTGGTCGTGGGGTCACGCGGCGGAGCCGCCAGCGACCCGGACTGGGCTCGCAACCTGCGCGCCCACCCGCGGGCGACCGTCAAGCACGGTCGTGAGGTGCGCGAGGTCAGCGCCACGGAGGTCGACGACGCGGATCGGGAGCGGCTGTGGAAGCTCGTCTGCGAAGCCTTTCCGCTCTACGCGAGCTACCAGCGCAAGACCAGGCGGGTCATCCCGCTGTTCGTGCTCGAGACGGTCGACGGCGCCTGACGGTCGGCGCCTGAGCGTCAGCGCCGGAGCAGGCCCGGCACCACCGGCTCCGGTCCGTGCCAACGCTCGACCTCCTCGGTCGCGAAGCGGCCGTAGTAGTTGATGAAGTGCCCGCCGTGCTCGCGCAGGGTCGAGATCGCGGCGGCCTTCGGCGCCGCATGGCGAGGTTTCACCATCAGCACGGCCTGGCCCTCGCGGACGGCCTGCTCGTAGATCGCCATGTCGACCAGCTGGTCCATGAGCGTGAACGAGACCAAGCGCCGCAGGCGGGCCATGACGCCGTTGGCGGCACCAGTGCCGTCCAGCCGGTCGGCGCCCTCGTCGCCACGAAGGATCGTGATGTCGCGATCGGCGATCCCGGCCGCCCGCATCGCCCTCGCGGCTGCCGCCGCCGACTCGGCGTCCGGCAGGACCGCCATGAGCGAGTCGGTCGGATAACCGATGAACCGGCTGGATGGCCTGCCTGGCATCGTCCCATCCGGGGTGTGATGGTGCCGAAGGTGGGATTCGAACCCACAAGAGGTTGCCCTCAGCGGTGTTTGAGACCGCCGCGTATGCCATTCCGCCACTTCGGCCTGGTCCGGTCGGGTATCGTACCGCCCGCCCCCGAGCCACGCCGGCGGAACCTCGCCGGTGGTCCCCGCGTCTCCCGTCCGATGCTAGACTCCCCCCGCCTTACGTCCGCCAGCATCGCCGTCCGGAGGACCCCCCAGACCGTGGAGGACCTTCGCTCGACGACGGTCTCCGACGACCCCGTCCAGCGCCGCGACCTCATCCTCATCGAGCGCGCCCGATCGGGCGACCTCGATGCCTTCAACGACCTCGTCACGCTGTACCAGGACTCGATGTTCGCCCTGGTCGTGCGGATGGTCCCTGACCGCGACCAGGCGTCCGATGCAGTCCAGGAGGCCTTCTTCTCGGCGTACCGCAACCTCGCCGGATTCCGAGGCGGCAGCGTCAAGTCGTGGCTGAACCGGATCTGCGTGAACGCCGCGATGGACCAGCAGCGCGCGCGCAAGCGCCGGCCGGTCCAGCCCTACCCGGAGTTCGAGGACGAGAGCTGGCAGCCGCCCGCCGGGCCCGAGGTCGACCCCGAGCGGATCGCCGTGCACGCGGAACGCAGCCGCGCCATCGCCGTCGCGCTGACCCGGATCACCGACGACCAGCGCACCGCCATCGTCCTCTACGACGTCGAGGGCTACGACTATGGCGAGATCGCGGAAATGACCGGCGTCTCGCTGGGTACCGTGAAGTCACGCATCCATCGCGGGCGACTGGCCCTGCGCGACGTCCTCGCCGAGCGGATGGAGCTCTTCCGTGGCTGACGGCACCCGAGCGACCCCCACGGGCCACGCGCGACACGATCCGTTGCGCGTCGCCGAGGCGGTGGATCGTGGCGGTCGCCTCGCGCCGGTGCTCCGCTTCTGCGATCCGTGCGGCCAGCTGTATGGCGACCTGGTCGCCCTCACGACAGCGCTGTCGCTCGCGGCCCTTCCGACGCGGCCGCGCGACTACACGCTGCGGGCGGCCGATGCCCATCGGCTCCGGAGCCGACACTTGCGTGCCTGGTGGTTCGCCCTCGGCTCGAAGCGGGACGCGCTGACGCGGCCGCTCGCGATCGGGCTCACGACGCTTGGCCTCGCCGGCCTCCTCCTGACGGCGCTCCCGACGACGCTGCTCACCTCGGGCTCCGGGGCCGGCGCCGCGCCCGACCGCGAGTTCGCCGCAGCCGCGGCATCCGGAGCGCCGGGAACGGTCACCCCCGAGGCGACGGATGGCGACGTCTCGAAAGCCCCGGTCGAGGTCCAGGCCGATCCCGCCACGGCCGATGCCTCCGCCACGCTTGCGCTCTCGATCGGCCTGGTCGCGGCCGGCGGCGGCCTGTTCGCGATCCGCTACATCGCCGCGCACGGCCGACCGGTGCGATGATGCGAACGAGTGATCGAATGCCGTGCGGGAACCGCCCAGCCCTCGAGGTCGTCTGGCAAAGGACATGACCGAACCGTTCAAGCCTGCCCTCCAGCGTGACCACGCGGCCCACGACCCAACGTGGATGGCCGCGCTCGCGTCCCGCGATCCCGACCTGAGCCCCGCCGAAAAGACCCGCGCCGAGGT
>Ga0193738_1001187_pt1 | contig 10768 bp, 10 predicted proteins | sample L2a1metaG_FD_144927 | JGI IMG/M metagenome (GOLD analysis project Ga0193738, IMG submission 144927) | Soil microbial communities from a riparian zone of the East river system, Colorado, United States - L2a1 | ecosystem: Environmental > Terrestrial > Soil > Riparian zone | place: USA: East River...
ATTGTTTCCATATTCGTTTTGTTTTATGTGTAAACAAACGACAGGACGGGGCGTTGTGCTTTATATTATTGCCGGGACGATTTATATAATTGTAAGCTTGTTTTGATCGTAATTCCGTCAGAAACAGGAAATCCCTGCCACAGAAGAATCTGTCATCATTTAACTCATCTTCCCTCAGGATATGGTTTTTGCTAGTTTCACCTCGCCGCTGATCAGAATTGCGCCGCAGCTTCCACATTGACCGTCAGTGCAGGAGTATGGTACCTGAATCCCCCTTTCGATTGATGCCTGCAAGATTGATTTTCCATTTTTTACAATGAGAACCCGTTCTTCATTCTTTACTTGCAATTGAAGGCAAGCCCGGCAACAACTACAGTTGATTTTGTTTTGCGCTTTCCATAAGGAATTAACTTCTGGCGATAACCTACTCCGGGTGGCAAATGCTGAGTCTTGTCAAAAGACTACGGCATAAAATTCAATGAGCCTTCGGCGATGTGTTCTCTTTCAAATTTATTCCGTTTCCTTTTGACAAGCCTGCCACCCTTAGTTTCGGTGCACCATAATTTAATTCTTATGATTATGGAAAGCACAAATGAAAAAACATTATTCGAAGTAACAGAGATCCAGCTCTCCTACAAATCTAAAGTGAAACCTTCATTACGTCCGAAGATCGAATGCTCAAAGGATGCAGGAAAAGTCCTTAGACAAATTTGGAATTCAGATCAGCTGGAATTCGTCGAAGAATTCAAAATCCTGTTGACAAACAGAGCTAACAAAGTACTTGGAGTACTCGACGTATCACATGGTGGGATTGTGGGAACTGTCGCAGATCCTAAAGTAATATTTGCCTGCGCACTTAAAGCAGCAGCTTGTGGAATTATATTAGCACACAATCACCCCTCCGGTAATCTAACTGCGGCCAAGCGGACATTGATCTCACTAAGAAGTTATCTGCTGGAGGAAGGATTTTGGAAATCACAATATTAGATCATATCATCATTACAAGTGAAAGTTATTTTCATTCGCTGATGAAGGGCTCTTGTGGCCCTTTCAGTTTACAATTGCTGAGAGGAAGAAACTGATGAGTTACTTGGTAACACATCGTAAAACGAAAAGCATTGTTCTAAGTTGCTTAGAATCCATCTGTCGTACATTCATAACGTAAAAGCATCACGACGTCCAAAAATTGAAAGCCCGAAAATGTCATGATAAGTGCTAGTTCCACAATTCGTTCTTCAAACATTTGGAAATGGAACTAACCTGAATTGTAATGAGTTTTAGACAGCGAGAAATCGGGTGGTTTTTTATTGATTTGTTGGCCGTGGAATGCTACTTTTGTCTTACCGAGTGGGTAATTATGATTAACTCGCATACTGAAGGAACTAGAAGCGTTACTTCTTCACGTCGGTATTTCATCACCCCAAATTCACATAAATACTCTCATGTTGATTTGTAAGATATTTTCCGGAGATGTTGCTTCCAAAGTAGAAGACGAAGTGAATGCTTTTTTGCAAAAATCGCCTCAAATAGCGGTTCATTTCATTGGCCAGTCCTCAGACAGCCAAAGGGTTTTTATTTCTATCTTTTTTAATGTAAAAACTAAAAGCTCCATTCAAGAGGCAGTGGAAGTTGAGCAAGTGGAAAGCATTGTAGCAAAGGCTGAGTTGAGGTGAAATGCAAACCGCCGTTCAGGATACCACCAAGAACTGGCACTTGGAACTAAGAGAAATATTTGTGCAAACTTCAAACCGTGATGGGATAATTGAGGATGTGCGATTAAACGTTACTAAAAATGTAAGGGCTTTCTTTGACCAGCAAAGAGTGTGCAAGTGCAATAAAAAATTCGTTCTTTACTACGATTAACCGATTTTTCAGAAAGCGTTAAGGTTAAGAGTGCCGAATCCAACTTGGATGTAATCGCATCTACTTCCATATATAACCGGCACCAAACCTTTGTCTGAAATATGGAAAATGAAGTGAAAACAAAGCTAGAGGTGTAGTCAGGTTTGCGAATTGTAATAAGTTATAAAATTCTAAATTGCATAAGGAATCAGGACAGAGTACTCACCGGTTCGTAATGCGTGAATTACAATAAAAACTTATAAATATTTTAAATATCAAGCCATTGAAATAGAGTTCGATTCTCTCCGGCTCCACGAAAAAAAGTGCGTTTTTGAAGAAAAACGGCCTATTTTTAGAAAAAACTGAGAGCGTGGCAGATGCGCTACAAAAAATAGGGTCAGTAGAAAGACATTGACCTCGCTTTCCGGCTATCCATACCGGAAGGCGAGGAGTGTGCAAAGCAATGGCACCTGGTACATCATCTTTTACGTTTGGGACATTGGTAAAAAAGAAATGGTCCGCAAGCGTGTCGCCAAAAATGACCTGAATGATTGCCGTCCGGATCAGCGCCAGATCATCGCTCGAAAGTACATCGACGATATCAATTTCCTTTTACATCACGATGCCTACGTTGAAAGCGACATACCGAAAGCAGTAGTCAACTCCGTTAACTTTACAAACTTCACGTTCATTGAAGCCATCAATTGGGTGAAGGATTATAAACGCGATGTCGAACACGTCAAAAAAGCTACCATCAAAGAATACATATCGACCCGAACGACGGTGGAAGATTTTTACCAGGCCAGCAAAACCAGCAAAACACCGATCCCGGCTAACTACAAGTTGCGCGACGTGAATGACGCTTTTGTCGATGCTTATTTCACGTACCTGAAAACCGTACGAATGTCGTCCAATAAAACCCACAACAATAAGCGGGGATTCTTGCATACTGTGTGTGAGGTGATCTTGAAGAAAGATCCGGACATATTTCGCAAGGGCATTAATCCTTTCGCTAGTGTTGACATTCTAAAAACAGAATCCAGAAAACACGCGGCCTATAGTGATGAACAAATGAAACTCTTTGCCGCGGCCATGAAGAAAGGTAAAGAACCACACGTGCTATTGTTTATGCAATTCATGTTCTACACCCTGGCCAGGCCCGAAGAATTACGTTTGCTGAAAGTCGGACATATCCGGTTGGAAGATCGGCGGATACTGTTTCTCTCACAAAACTCAAAAACTTCGATCGAACAATACATCGGCATTAACGATCGGTTTGCTGAAATCATTCGCAAAAGTAAGATCATGGATTGCCCACACGATCACTACGTATTTGCCAGTTCGAACGGACTAAAGAGTGGCAATGTGATGGACCGTCCAGGCAAGCACCCGGTTGGCACTGGTTATTTTTGTAGACGGGTAACGACGTACATCAAAGACCTTGGCTTTCGTAAGATCAATCCTAATTACACTATGTATGGATTTAAGCATAGCGGTGCGATCAGTTTGTACAAGGCAACCAAAGACATTAAGTTACTCCAGGAACAATGTCGGCACCAGACGATCGAACAGACCAATACATATCTTCGTGACATCGGATTGTTTTCGGATCTGGGAAGATTAAACAAGTGGAACGGACCGCTTTAATATCTGCGTACGACTGGCCTTTCTCAAACTTGTACCCACATGATGCACTTTTCATGGCGGTATATATTTTCCTTTTTTCTTCAATAATAGCCGCCGTGAAATCTTGAATTTTCAACTTCATTCCGTTTACAACTTTTGCGAACGCGCACATGAGTCATGTAAGTTATTGGACAAGAATTACACAAAAGCGCAACAGGAATCTTATATATTTGCCCCCGCCAAACATTAGCTGTCAAACTTGTGAAATAATGAAACCGTGGATTTGTGTTTTTTTCGTTGTGGTATTTTTGTTTCAAAATTGTAGTAGCGAAAAGGATGAACCTAACCCTGAGCCATTGGGTCTTGTAACCGTTCACCGCGATGCAAATCATGACGCCGGCTTATCAGTCTGGATCTTTGTAAGCGATGACAACGGCGATATACTGGACGCTACTCCAATCCAACCAGATTCAACTATTACCCTGACAGCGAAAACGCCACCGGACTTCGTTAACGTCACTATCTACTACGAACCCAATGTTTCGGTGATGAATCACGATTTCTATACTTGGGCGAATGTTCCGCGCGGCGAAGAGATTATAATAAAAAACCCATCGCATTCAAGTTTGCCGCCCGTCAAAGGTACGGCTACTATTAACATACAAAATTGCAACCCATTTGATTTTTTTGTTATGTCGGACGGTATTGGGTACAGTCAAGCAGAATGCGAGATTAATCCACCGATTAGCGCGGTGATCGATCTGCGGCGTGAGAGTGCGAGGGTTTTAGTCGACTCTCACAATCCAGCGGGCGAACCAGTTTATGGTTGGATCGATAATGTAACCAACGGGGGAACTTACACGGTGGACTACAATGACCTTACTCCATATCCAAAGACTGTAACTATACAGCCGGCCGCGTCCATTGCAATAGAGATTGATGCGCGTAATACAGCCGATCCCGAACCGGGATATAGGATGTTCAATACGGGCTATCCAAGAAATTCGGGAGAATCAGCAGCTAAGTTTGGTTACGTAGATGGATTCGAAGACTATCGGCTTTGGGGATATTCAACGAAAGATATGACGACTTATTATCACTATACTTACTTCGAAGTTTACGGCGCCAGCATACCCCTTCAGATTACATTGCCGCAAAACTCCTTCACCGTTTCAACCTCGTCCATAGCTGATTTCACTTTCAATTATTCGTCAACATCTACTTTTTCAATCCATTTTTGGAGAAAAGGCACCAATAATCAATCAACGAACTGGATCGTTTACAGCGACAAATCTGCAATTCCCCCTTTCAAGAAATTGCCGGAAGAATTTACTGCGCTGTATCCTTCAATTTCTCTGAATGATCTCAAATACTATCAGTCGAGTTTCATGAAATATGAAGATGGCTATTCCTATAAACAATTCCGCGAAAACACAATAGCAGGTACTAAGCCGAACCGTGTTGGGTATTTCTCAGACGTATTTATACCGAAGTAGCTACCTGTTTTTCAGGCATCAAGTTCCTTTGCGTTCAAACAAAGGCGCCGCTACCCACACTTAAGCAAAACAATTGCCGGCTCCATTGGAATGTAGAACCTGTAGCCCATTCGACGGTGGAAATACCTATCAGTTGATGGCTTGTCTTCCAAATTAAATGGATCTGAAAGAAAAAGATTAAACCAGTGGAACGGACCTTTGTGAAGTTATCTGAATAAAAAAAGCCAAGTCCACCCCATCTGGCTTTTCGCTTTTCTCAATCTCAATTTAATAGGGGGTCTTTGTCCGCCTCCGCCTGAAATTCCTTGATAAACCAATATGTTATCCAGCCCTTCACCTTCCCTTTAGTTTCAATATAGACTTTGTCGCCCTCCCTTTTTAGCATGGTCACCACTTCATTGTGATAAACTTTCGCTACGACCTTTCCTCCTGGCCGCTCTTTCTTTTCCCAAACATTGATAGGGTCTATTATTCCTTTGGAGACTTTGTCATAGGCGTAAATGGTCCCCTTTTTAGGATACTTTACGCCTTGAGAGTAACCCATCACAGTGATTAGTAATAAGAGGATTGTTGTCGCTCGCATGGTCATCAATTTTGAATGTTACGTCTAGCTTAAAATTTTAATTCTTTAATGATTGTCTCGCGCGTGATTATAATTCACTTAACAACCGAATTATTCTCTCTGGATCAGGATTTATCTCCAGAATTTTTCCCTTGCTGTCTATCAAAAATTGACTCCCTCCGGAACGCGATATCTTATATTTTTCCCATATCCTGTTTTTGTCACTTACTTCCATCAACATTAGCCATGGATAGTTATGTTTTTCAACAGCCCTAGTGAATTCCGCTTCCGTACTGATTCCCCCGACCACCCCGATAATGTCAAATCCGGAAGTTTTGAGTTTGTCATATAAGGGCAGTTTTTTGCTTTTTCTTATGCACGGACCACACCATGGAGCCCAAAGGTCTAAGAGCGTGAGCTTATTTTTTGCTATTTGAACTGATAACGTCGTTGGATTACCACTAGCATCATTTGCAGTGAAATCAACAAATTGACCGCCGATTCTTGCGTTTTTGAATGCGTTCAATTCATTTTCCGCTATGGAATTGTATGGATGATTTGGAAAGGATTTTTTGAACATATCCAAACTTTTCTCAAGGAGGTCAGGCGAAATGTATCTGTCATTCCTAAGGATGCTTAATAACCTTGAATACGAAAAAAGGCTTAAGTCATTTTCAAAGTATTCAAGCTGCCATGTTATTTTCAAGAGGTTTATGGAATCGATTTTGTTTGAAATGAAGGTCATGAAAGTACTGTCAATCGACTTCACGTTCTCCAAGGAGTCCATTTGGTTATACAGCAAATTATGTTCAGAGCCAAATTCAGCGCTCAATGCATTATTAAATTCGTTGATTTTGTATGTAAGATCGCTTCCAGTGATTGTGTTTTGATTTGCCGACTCGGTTGAGTACAGTGTAAATTTGACAGTGTCACTATCGGGAAAGAAATAATTTCGCCGCCAGTATCCTAGTTGAGGATCATCGACGAAAATGAGATTATATTCTTCAACATAAGGTGTTTTCAAAAGGTATTCAAAGGTACCGTCGTTTGATACGGATATTTTTATTCCTCTATACTTTGCATCTTCGGTAGCCTTGACCAGTATTAGTTCTCTACTTTTGGCGCCAACTACCTGACCCATGATATAGCATTTTACCCCCTCTTCATTGGTATTTTTGCAGCGGCTAAGTGTGAAAATCATAAGTAAGACTAACACGAAGTTTTTCAGATTACGATTCAAAATTACGAGGTCATTTGTGTGCGCCATAATTCGTTTAACGGATTTACTTTTTTCATTCAAAGTTGAAATGATATAGGCGTCAGCCGGCATGGTTTAGATCCATTACTGGCAGTAGTGGTCTTCGGATTCACTTTGTTGTTAGAATAAACTGTCCCCCCCAATCCCAGTGACTAGTATTAAGAGGAATGTTGTCGCTCACACGGTCATCAATTTTGAATGTTACATCTAGCTCAATTTTAATTCTTCAATTGTTTTACTCATATCTCAGACTATCTATAGGATTAGCTATTGAAGCTCTTATTGTTTGATAGCCAACTGTCAAGATTGTCACAAGGATTAGTATTAATCCAGTGTTGATATAAACCCACCACGAAATGTCAGTTTTATAGGCAAAATCGGCTAACCATTTATTGCTGAGCATCCACGCTATTGGTAACCCAAGGATATATGATACCATTACTAACCTTGCAAACTGGTTAGTTAGTAATAAAACAATACTCCTCTCTGATGCTCCTAATAGTTTCCGGATTCCAATCTCTTTGGTGCGATTGACAATCGTGTAAGTAACAATACTGAATAGTCCCAGCGCAGATAATATCACGGTCACCAAACAGAAAAATGAGAACACATTGCTTGCTGCTACATCTGACTTATGCAAATTGTCATATCTGTCTTTAATAAAATAATACTCGAACGGAATAGCAGGAAGATGCTTCTTCCACATTGACTCCATCTGATCTATAGTTTCTGCTTTTTGATACGTGGGAGATAATCTGACTGCCATTTCGAACCGGTGATATCCAAGCTTCATCACAATTGGCTTAATGGGGTCATGCAGTGAACCAAAATTGAAGTCTGCAACAACACCAACAACTGTATAATGCTGGTAGCGATTCTCGCGGACATCGTTAAATGATAGCTCGGCTCCGATAGCGCTTTTACCGTTTGTGTCTAATTTAAACTGACGCACTGCCTTTTCATTGATGATAACGACCTCTTTGTCACGCTCATGGTCTTCAAAGAAATTTCTTCCGGCAACCAAATTCAGACCCATGGTATTAATAAAGCCTTCATCAACTGTCAGCCAATTCGCAGTTTGTGTGTAAGGACTCTTCTCATCCCTATCAGGAAATGTAATCTTTAGATTTCCCCATCTGTTTTGAGATGGTGTATAACCTGTAATAGAAACCTGCTCTACACCGGGAATCGTCAAAAGCTCATTTCTTAATCCAAGGATCTTGTCGGTTGAGCCGAGCATGTAAGGGTTTGCCAACGTCATCGAATTATCTTTATCGAAGCCGAGATGTTTATGATTAATTAACCGGATCTGCTTATAGGCAACGGTACTCAATACGATCATGACAACAGAGATGGAAAATTGAAGTACAATTAGTGCCTTTCTCCAATTGATGTCATTGGTTATTCTTTTTTTGATTCCCTTCAAAGCTTCAATTGTACGGATTGTTGATAAATGCATTGACGGATAAAACCCAGCAAGTAATGAAGTTGTTAATACAAGACCGGAAATGAAATACAATACCTTTTCGTTTAAAAGGCTACCTAAGAATAACTTTTTGCCTGTTACGTCATTAAAAAGCGGAAGGAAACAAATCACCAATATGATGGCTATTCCTAATGCGATTATTGTAATCAAAAAGGTTTCGGAAAAAAATTGATAGCGTATTTGAACACCCAGAGCTCCAATTGTCTTCCTTACTCCTATTTCTTTCAAGCGGGTGAAAGAGCTTGCGGTATAAAGACTAGCGAAGTTTGAAATGGTTGTTACCATAATGAAGAACGCGACTAATATCAATGCGTAAATATTCTTGATGTTTCCAACTATGGCATTTTCGTCTTCAAATGATGAGAACAGATGTATGGATGTTACAGGTTGCAGATTGATCTTGATCAAGTGATCTTCACGACTGACATTGAACAGCGAAGTTTCTGCTTCCATCTTTTTGACCAAATCATTGGTGTTTGAATTCTCACGCAGTAATACATACGTGTGAACTTTATCATTCATCCAATCGCCAAACCCAGATGGAACAGTGGCGAACAGATTGGAATTAAAGTGCATATGATCAGAAAGGTCGATGAACACTCCGGTAATTTGAAAAGGGATCTTGCCATCAACAGCCAGGGTTTCACCAATAACCTCTTCCTGTCGCCAACCTTCTCCAAATAATTTTGTCGCGATAGTTTCATTGATGATGATCGAGTTGGGGTTTGTCAGACATCTCTGCTTATCGCCTAATAAAATGGTAAGATCAAAAACATTTATAAAGGCCGAATCAGTGTAGATGATATTTTCTTTAAATGCTTTTTCATTTGAAAAAATGAATCCTTCATCGGCAGGCAGTATTCTCGTTGCACGTTGAACTTCCGGAAATAGCTGTAGAAAATTTAACGCTAGATAACCAGGGGTCTGAGCTGAATGATAAACGGCCCCGTTATTCTCATATGTGGAGGTAAGCCGATAGATTCTGTCTTTAAATGCAAAGTGTTGGTCATATTCAAGTTCATCCAGAACAAATAGTCCGATGAACAGTGATCCAGCTATTCCAACAACGAGGCCGGTGATATTGATCAGGCTTATGAATCTATTTCTCAATAGATATCGCCAGGCTATCTTCAAGTAGTTTTTTGTCATAAGGATCTTAGCTATAACTAGCTGGTTTGAATTACAATTTATTTAAGTAGTGTGTTAATCAGCAGCCCGTTTAAATTAAACTACACCTATTTGTCATAATGAAAAAGCATTATTTCAAAATAGACGTCCTTATTCTCGTCTTGGGGTAATCTAAATAGATAACTAAATGATGTTTCTCCTCTCGTCCCATTGTCCCGCTTGTAGTAGGGATGTTTTTTTACTTCGTCCTTTAGTGTTGTTATGACATTGGAGAAGTCCCTGTTCTTCACAAACATCAGCAAAGCAGCTTTAGAGTCCCTCCATGTCAAGTACCGGTCGAATAGCTGCGAGAGGGCTTTCTGAAATTCAGATGCCCCATGCCAGAATTTACATTCAGCAACAAATAAATTGCTACCGTCCTTTGAATACTTTAAAATGATGTCAGTCTTTCCCCCTCTATTAAATGTTTCGCCAGTAGCTGTGGTTTCTTCATATCTCGTTTCAAGCACAAATAAAAACTGGTCTCTAAGTCCTTCTTCATCTTTGTCTTTGTAGAGTGCTGGCTTTTTCTCCATGCTTTTACCGGACTCATAGACAACTTTGAGTAAATCGTCATACATTTCCTTACTCATCATCGGTTCAGAGGAAAATTCTTTATTTTTTACCGTCGGCTGGGGAATTACCTTCTTTGTAATTGTGGGGGCAGTGAAGATTGATGCTGTGTTGGGATTTACTTTGATGTTGATAGCCGCAAAAAAATCATTTTCGTTTTGAAATTTTGTTTTGATGTTAGTAAATGAAGAATTGACTAAACCCTCCAGTCTGTTATTCCAACTGCCTGCTTCTACATTAGCATTATTCAAATTGGCAAACGCGCTTCCGTAGGCTTGATTTTTCTCTTTTTTAAATTCTTCTGCATCCTGTCTGTAAATTTTAACACTAAATGAAACGATACTTTGTTTCGAGTCAACGTAAATCTCGTGAGACGTCATAACCCACTGACTGGGTCTAATTCTGAATAAGACTCCGGAACCGGTGAAGTGATACTTAACCGTGAAGGTGTAAACTTCTACTTCGTATCTCTGTCCATAAAACCCGTCATCTCTTGATTCATTGGTTTTGGTTGGCTTCTCAATAATTTCAGTTGAAGGGTCAATTTTCAATGGTTCAAGAGTAAACTCACTGATCAAGTATTTTTTACATTCATTTTCGTCAACCCCTAAAATGTACTCTTTTCCTTTGCCCTCAATTTCCTTTTTTAATCTCTCGGTCAATTGGTCAATGAATGAAAAACTATCAATCTCGAAAAAGGCTTTTACTCTCATATTGATAACTCGACACTAAGGTTGCTGCCAACAAGGTAATATAGG
>Ga0193738_1001188_pt1 | contig 10766 bp, 15 predicted proteins | sample L2a1metaG_FD_144927 | JGI IMG/M metagenome (GOLD analysis project Ga0193738, IMG submission 144927) | Soil microbial communities from a riparian zone of the East river system, Colorado, United States - L2a1 | ecosystem: Environmental > Terrestrial > Soil > Riparian zone | place: USA: East River...
TAGATCAGGCGAAGGCGGCGTTCCTGCCCGGAGGCCAGGGCTGTAACGGAGAAGGAACTGGCTGATCTTGGACTACGGCGTGGTCTCCCAAAGGCCCATCACATTGCCTTCAGGATCCTTGAAGTAGGCGAATGCGCCCATCCCGGGGATCGCAGTCCGAGGCGCAACGGTGCTACCACCTTCCGCCTCGATCTGCTTGAGCGCGTCGTCAATGCCATCAACGTCGATGGTGATCACAGGTGACGTTACGCTTACGCCCTCGTTCCGTACAAACATGCCGCCATTGATGGCGCCGGGTTCAGTTGGCTGCTGGGTCTCCTCGTCTACATCTGTGGTCTTTACGGAGGTGTATTCGCCCCCGTTCATCGGCATCGTCTGAAGCTCCCAGCCAAAGACAGAGCCGTAGAAGCTCTTTGCTCGATCGAGGTCGTCGGCCGGAATCTCAAAGTGCACGACCTTACTCATGATCATCTTCCTCCTGGATGAAATGGACCTACCTACAAACCTACGAACTGATCCGGGATCGCCGTCAACCGGGGTAAGCCCCTACGGCTGGTACGGCGGTGCCACACCCCACCCCCACCGAGGCACAGGCGCATGCTCGACGATGTCGTCGGCATCGCTGGAGTTGTGCATCGCCAGCCGGGTTCCCCACTCGGCGTACCCCATCACCGCGGCCCGAAACTCTGGATCGTCCGGGAGAAGGGCTTCATCGGCTGCACGGGAGAGCAGTGTGACGAACCGAAGACGTTGCTCGGCGGTAATCCGCAGCCCACGATGCCTGGCCAGCATGTGCTCGTATCCGCCCAGGCTTTCGGTGTACCCCGCGGGTCCGCCCATCACCTCACACCACCAGGTCACCACATCTCGGCGGTGTTGATCACTCACCGTGCCGCCGAACAGCGGTGCGAGAAGTTTTTCGTCCTCGACGAGGTCGTAGAACCGACCCAACCAGCGCTCGAAGGCTGGTCGGCCTCCGGCCCACTCGTAGATCGTGGGAATCTGACTGCTCATCTAACCTCCCGCCGGCTGTCAGCGGCTGCCTGCCGAGATGTGTACGCTCCCTGGCCATGATTCTTACTCATCGGGGAGAGCGACCTGTGATCCCACCGTCCGCGTACGTGGCACCCTCGGCTGTGCTGTGTGGCGCGGTCACCCTTGGCGAACGGGCGCGCCTATTGCATGGCGCGGTCTTGACCGCCGAAGATGGCGAAATCTGGATCGGCGACGATGTCGTGATCATGGAAAACGTGCTGGTACGGGGGCGATCGCGGCACCCGGTTTCGGTCGGCAACGCGGTGCTCATCGGGCCACACGCTCACCTCAATGGGACGACGGTCGAGGACGAGGTCTTCATCGCGACTGGGGCGTCGCTGTTCCCTGGATCGGTCGCAGCCAGAGGATCAGAACTGCGGATCAATAGCGTGCTGCACGTCAACTCGCGGCTGGAGGCCGAAACGATCATTCCCATCGGCTGGATCGCCGCTGGCAACCCTGCCCAACTATTTCCTCCTGAGCAGCATGAAGAGCTGTGGCAGGTTCAAGCCGAGCTCGATTTCCCTGGCACCGTCTACGGGGTGCCGCGAGGCACGCCGATGCGTACGATCATGGCGAAACAGATTGAGTTCTACGGCGCTCATCGAGACGACCAGATCGTCGATCACTAGCGACGCTAGCCAAGCCGCCAGCATCAGTCTCGTTCGAGCAAGGACTTGAGCGCGGTCAGGTCCTTTCGGTTGGCGCGCCGCATGGCTGCCACCATGAACGGAGCGGTAAGGCTTGCGAAGCCAGATGGGGTTCCGCGGTTGCGGAGGGTCATATGCGTACGCCCGCCTGGCAGATCCGCCCAGGTATAGGTCGTCTCCATGGGGAATGGGCCTTCGGCCGTCGCCATCGCCAGTCGCTCTGCCGGGACGAAATCGGTCACTTGGTAGGTGTAGGAGAGAGTGCGGCCTAAGAACCGCGCGACAAAGGCGAGTCGAGTGCCGATCCCCAGAGGCTTCTCGGTTTCCCACGTCACACGATCAATGTTGGCGTACCAGTCCCGCACATGATCAGGGTCGGCGGCATAGGCGGCCACCACCTGGCGCGGCCGAGCGATCTCAATTGCGGTGGTGACGTCGACCGTGCTCATGAGTTCACAAAAACCGGTGCAGCAACACCGGACTCGACGTAGCGCTTGAGCTGAACCATCACCTGCCCCCAAACGTAGGCAACCCTGCCCTCCTCGGTCTCGTCGGTGAAGGTGCCGTGCCGGAAGGTGACCGTCGAAGTCCCGTCACCGCCGGAGATCTCCCAACGGATGTCGGTCCCCACCCACTGCGGAGGAAACGTCGCCGTACGCCAGGTGATCATCTTGTCGTCGGACTGGCTGAGGACCAAGTCGAACGGGACGGGTGCCTCGGGGAAACCCACGGATAGCGTCTCGCCGACCTCTGCGGGGACCTCCGCCTTATCGGTCCAGAAGCTGGCGATCCCCTCGGAGGTGGTGAGCGCCTGACGAACCACATCCGGCGTGGCGTCGACGTCGAAGGTGAAAAGTACGTCTCCCATTACTACTCCCTCATTTCAGTGATCACTAAAGCGTATTCTCATTTCAGTCTGGAGTAAAGTGAGCGTGTGGATGCGCTTCAGCTGGTGGCAGAACCCCATCGGCAGGGCATTCTGCGCCTGATCTGGCGCGACGAGCTCCCCGTCGGCGAACTCGCTACTCGTCTCGACCTGAGCTATTCAGGTGTCTCGCAGCATTTGGCGCGACTGCGCGAAGCCGGGTTTGTGACAGTCCGCCGCGATGGCAAGCAACGGCTGTACCGTGCCGATCGGGACGGACTGGGACCGCTCGAGGCCTTCCTCGAATCGTTTTGGGCAGGGCAACTCGACCGCCTAGCCACTCTTGCCGAGGAGGCTGAAAGGCAGTGACCGATGTCGTCGTCACGCGGTGGATCGCCGCGGCACCCCCAACCGTGTTCGCATTCTTTACCGACGCGGAGCGGTGGACGGCCTGGCAGGGTGTCGGCGGGAAGGTCGATGCCCAGGCAGGTGGCGTGCTTCGCGTAATCATGCCGGACGCCGCAGCCGCATCGGGACATTTTCTTGAGGTGGTGCCGCCACGGCGGATCGTCTTCACTTGGGGTTGGGAGGGAAACGGGATTCCGGTTCCGCCAGGATCCTCGATTGTCACTATTGAGCTCGAGCCAGCCGACGGCGGAACGATGGTCCGTCTGACGCACACCGGACTGCAGCCAGCCGACCTACAGGAGCTGCATCGCGCCGGCTGGGAGCGCTATCTCGACCGGCTGACTTCGCGCGCGACGGGAGGGGATCCCGGTCCAGACCGCTTCGACGACTCGTAGTCTCACCACGTCGGCTTGTCAAGTAAGGCTAGCTCCGTGGACATATCCGAATGCCGGCTCGACCGGGGGCGCCACGTGCCAGCTCACAAACCCTTGAACCTACCGCGACGTCAAGTTCTACCGTTGCAGAATGGACGTTCATTCCGGACCGCGGTGGCGGATCGGCCAAGTCTCGACCCGAACTGGACTCACCACCCGGACGCTGCGTTATTACGAGGAACTGGGTCTGCTCAATCCGTCGGAGCGGCTGGCTAGCGGGCATCGGGTCTATGCGAGTGAAGATCTCCGCCGCCTCTACCGCGTCTCTCTTCTCCGGCAGCTGGGCCTGCCGCTGTCTGACATCGGCCGTGAGCTAGACGACTCCTCGCGCGATCTGTCCGACACCATTGATCGGCACGTCGGTCAGCTTGATCAACGGATGGCAGCACTCGGTCGCCATCGCGAGCGCATGATCACCGTCCGGGACTCTTTGGCCGCCGGCAGTCCTACCGATGAGGAACTGCTCGAGCTACTGCACGACATGGCGGAAATCGATCATGGTCTCGCCCAACGGCTGACTCTGCTCGTGTATGACGATATCGAGGCCGTGCATGATCATCTGGTTGCGGTGTTCGGTTTCGGCCCGGGCACGATCACGCGCGACGAGGCCGGTCGCGTCGTGCATGCTGAGTTGCACGTCGGCGACGGCGTCATCTGGATGCACCCGCCCACCGCCGAATACAACCTGGTGTCCCCCACGAGCCTAGGCGCCAGCACCCACTGCATGGCAGTCATGGTCGATGATGTTGACCGGCACCACGAAAGAGCAGTCGCCGCCGGCGCGGCCGTTGTCTATCCACCCAAGAACATGCCCTACGGCTTTCGTGAGTACGCCGCACGTGATCTCGAACGTGGGTTGTGGTCGTTCATGACTCCGATCGATCCGGAGGGAGACCTGATATGAGCAAACTCACCCCATACATCTGCGTCAGCGACTCACGAGCGGCGATGCACTGGTACACCGAGGTGTTCCAGGCGACGGTGAACGGCAAGCCGTATTTGATGGATGACGGGCGGATTGGCCACGTCGAGTTGGCGATCGGTGATGCGCTGCTGATGATGGCCGACCCGTTCCCGGAGGTCGACGTCGAGCCGCCCGATCCATCGAGTGGCAGCGCAGTGTCGTTACATCTCGAGGTGGCGGACTGTGACGGCGTAGCCGCAGCGGCCGTACGGAAGGGTGCCCGCCTGGACCGTGGACCCGAATCCACCAGCCACGGCCGGTCCGCCACGTTCCGCGACCCGTTCGGCCATCGTTGGATCGTGAATTCCTGACCAGAGATCAACTCCGCCCGAAGCTTCGAGGGGGGCCCGCTCGTAGTGTCAGACCGCGTTAGTAATGTGCGACGAGCAGCCCATCAAAGATTCGGAAGGAGCAAAAAGTGCCCTCAGTTCTCAACCCCTACGTCAGCTTCCGCGACAACGCCCGGGAAGCACTGGAGTTTTACAAGGACGTCTTCGGTGGCGATTTGTCGCTGAACACCTTCGGTCAGTATGGCGATCCAAACGCGCCAGGAGCTGACAACATCATGCACGGACAGCTCGAAACCGAGAACGGCTTCACACTCATGGCGGCCGACACTCCACCAGGTATGGATTTCAATCCCAGCGGCGGCAACATCACCGTCAGCCTGAGTGGGGATGACGAGCAGGAGTTGCGCGGCTACTGGGACAAGCTTTCCGACGGCGGCAACGTAACCATGCCGTTTGAGAAACAGATGTGGGGAGACCTGTTCGGCCAGTGCATAGACAAGTACGGTGTGCCCTGGATGGTAGACGTCGTTCAGCCGCAGAGCTGATCCCCTCCCTCCAAGCCTGAATACGCGTCAGCAGTGAGCCCGATGTGGTCGCACTCGTCCACTCGCGCGCTCACTGGTGACGCAAATCCAGGGCCAAGTCAGCAGCGCTCTTGGTCTAAACCCGACCGGGCCTGCCAGCGTCCACGAGCAAGCGGTCGACGCTATCGGCGAACCAGGATGTGTAGCGGTCCGGGCTCCAACCCCGATGGCGGGTGAGCCGGTTGAAATCGCCGGATCCATCAGGGTCTCTCAACCGCGAGAGTTCGGCAGATCACCCGTGCTGGGCGATGCGGAGCGTTGCCGCACGGCGATACCGTCGGGCCCTTCGACGAAGCGACGTTCAGATCCGATAAGGATCTCTGAGAAAGGAAGACACCCATGGCTGATGAGGCCGCGACGCCCGTCCTCGATCTACTCGCCACCATGACCGAGGCTGCAGTCGAGACAAGCAGTCTCGACCCAGCTGCGCAGATTCTGTTGCGGTTCGCCGCTCTCGTCGCCCTCGACGCGGCCCCCGCTTCTTATCTCTTCCACTTCGGCGCCGGTGCCGAACAGGGCCTGACGCTCGAGGACGCCCAGCAGGTTCTGATCACGCTGGCCCCTGTGGTTGGCACTGCGCGCATCGTCTCGGCGAGCTCCAAGATCAGCAGGGCACTCGGTTTCGCCCTGGCGGTGAGTGAGCTAGCTGCTGAAGAAGACGCCGACTCGATGTGATCTTCAGCCCTTTTCGGGAGCTGATATCGGCGCCTTCGGGATAGCGCGCGCGAAGAAAAGGCCGGACAGGGCGATCAGTGCCAAGACACTGAGAGCCGATCGTAGTCCGTCGACCCGTGCCTGGTCGTTGGCCTCTATCGCCTCTGCACGCCGGCTTCATTGAGCGCAGCTTGGAGATCCGCGTCGGACATGAAAGGAATCCCGTCCGCGAGCTGGACATTGGCCTGGTTTTTGACCGACGACGGGATGTCCGGGTTCTCCGTGACGCTGGTGAGGAACGACGCCGTGAGGGCGGCGATCAGGATCGAGCCGGCCAGTGCAGTGCCCATGGCGGCGCCCAAGTTGGTCGCAGTGTTCTGAATACCGCCCACCTCGCCGGTGAGCCTGTCCGGGACGGCCGAGACGGTGACCGCACCCAGCTGTGAAGCGAGAGCCCCCATTCCAAGGCCCAACAGCAGCAACGGGACGGTGACAATCGCAGCCTCTGCATCCGGCTCGAGAGCGGCGATCAGCACCACTGTTCCTGCCAGCATGGCGAGCACTCCCAACCGGACCACCAGGCGAGGTGATGCCCCCGGGAAGAACCGCGGGATGCCGACGGCTCCGGCCAACAGCGCGATGGACAAGGGGAGAATGCGCACACCGGTCTCCAGCGCAGACAGCCCAAGTGCCACGGATAGGAACAGCGGGATCGTGAAGAACACGCCGGCTTGCACGAGGTACTGCACGAAGAACATGGTCAGCCCGGCATCCATCTCTCGATAGCCGAAAATCGAAGGCCGAACCAGTGGCTCACGCCCCTGCGTGATCAGGCGCGTCTCCCATTCGAAGAAGGCCCAAACTGTCAGTCCACCCAAGACAACAAGCCAGACCGTGGGTGAGACACCTCCCACCGAGGGGCCGTCGGGCCTAGGGATGACCCAGCCCCATTCCGATGACCGGAGTACGCCGTACACCGCGAGACCGAGTCCAATCGCAAGGAGTATCGCGCCGATGACATCGAGGGGGACTCGATCTGGGCGGGGTGGTTCGTCCATCCGACGAGCCAGGAACAGAATGAGCACGACTACGACGACTTCGCCGACAAACACCCAACGCCAGGAGAAATAGGTCGTCGCGAAACCGCCGATGAGCGGACCGAGCGCTACGGCGATCGCTCCGGCGCCCATCACCAGCCCGAACGCCTTGGGACGACCTTCCGCCGGAACATTGGCCGCCACGAGAGCGACCACAGCCGGCAAGATCATCGCGGCACCAATGCCTTCCAGGAATGACCAGCCGAAGAGCAGTACCGGAAGGTTGGGTGCCAGGGCTGTCGTAAGCGAACCCAGGCCGTAGACGACGCAACCGATCATGAAGATGCGCTTCCGCCCATACATCGAGCCGAGCTTGCCGCCAGTGACCATGAACATCGCCATGACCAGTGTGTAGAGCGTGATCGCCGTCTGGATTCCGGTGACCGTGGTTCCGACATCTTTGGCGACAGTTGCGATCGCCACGTTCATGACCGAACTGTCAAGGAGCATCACGAACTGAGCCGCTGCCAGCGTCGGAAGCACGAGTCCGACGCGCGTCACGGCTGTCGTTGGCGCGTTTACCACGCTGACACGCTACCGGCGGTCCAGCCCCGAGATCCGGCCGTGCGACTTTTCCGTAGCGCCACTCAGCGGTCCTTCACCCGGCTTGTGCGAAGTATGGTCACTCCGCTGGGTGAGTACGCAGCCAGTCGGCCCATTTGACCGTACCCCGCCTGCTGTGGGGGTCGCTGACCGACATGGCCGCGGCGGCATTGCTGACGGCCGGCGGCAACGGGATTCGCATAGTCCGAGCAGTAGGCTGCCGGATTTGCCGCCACTGATCGAAAGCCTCGGAGAAGGTGAGGACCTCTGGGCCGCCAAAGTCGGCCAGCCGCCCGGCCGGCCCATTTCCGACAGATTCCACGAGATAGTCCGCGAAGTCAGTCGTGTCCACAGTCTCCATCTGCAAGTCCGGCAACGGCACCATCGGGAGCCGCGCCATCTTGCCAAGCATGCGGTCAAGCAACCAATGAAACGAGGTTGCTCGGGCGATCGACCACGGGACTGGGCCTTGACGGATGAGGTATTCGGCCTCCAGTTTGCGCCGCAGGTACGGGACCCGCGGCTTGTCGATCCCGACAATGGACACATGGAGAATATGACCGACGCCGGCTTCAGCGGCTTTCTCCAACAGCTGGGCTGTGCCGTCCCGATCAACCTCGGGCGGGCTGGACCACAAGTCCTTGGGCGCGATATAGCCCCGACGCGCGGCCGGTGACAGTGTCGCGGCGTGGACCACCGTCTGGCTGCCGGCGAGCGCGTCGACAATGCCGTCGCCAGTCGCAAGATCCCCGCGAATCCACTCCACGTCCGGATCTGATCCTGGCGACCGAGCCAGCACGCGTACGCGCCAAGAGGTCTTGAGTCGTGAGACGAGATCCCTGCCAAGGTGCCCAGTCCCACCGGTCACGAGAACGGTATCCATCGACCTCAGTTTCCCACGATCGCCGACACGGTGTGTCACGGCCGCTGCGGCGCTGCCTCGCAGAGTTCTAGGCTGGCAAGGGATGCCCGAGACAGCGTCGACGTCAGCGCGGGATGCACTGACACTGATTCTCAGCGGAGACGTGATGCTCGGGCGCGGAGTCGACCAGATCCTCACGCACCCTGGAAATCCCACACTGTACGAGCTCAATGTGCGCGACGCTCGGACCTACGTTGATCTTGCCATCAGGGCGAACGGCAGCATTCCGCGACCAGTCGATTGGATATGGCCCTGGGGAGACGCCCTAGAGCTGCTCAGGTCCGCTGGCTGCGACGCCCGGATCATCAACTTGGAGACCAGCGTCACAACCAGTGATGACTACGTCCCTGGCAAGGCCGTCCATTACCGAATGAATCCGGCAAACATCGAGGCGCTGGCCGTCGTCCAGCCGGACGTATCCGTGCTGGCCAACAACCACGTGCTGGACTTCGGCCCACGCGGTCTGCTTGAAACGCTCGATGCGCTCTCCACAGCTGAGCTTCCGAGCGCTGGGGCTGGACGATCGCTGCGCGAGGCTCAGTCGCCGGCCAGCATCCCGATCCCGAGAACAGGAGGGCGGGTCTTGGTCTTTGCCTTCGGTACGCCGTCCAGCGGCGTTCCGTACGAGTGGCGGGCAACAAATAACAGTCCCGGCGTCCATGTGGTCGCCGCGCTTAGCGATGCGGCCGCCGATGAGCTGTGCCGCCAGGTGCAAGAGGCGCGGCAGCCTGGTGACATCGCAGTCGTCTCAGCACACTGGGGAGGCAACTGGGGGTACCGTGTGGCAGCCGACCAGGTCCACTTTGCGCACCGCCTCATCGACGGCGGCGTCGACGTAGTGCATGGACACTCCTCGCATCATCCACGGCCTATCGAGGTCTATCAGGGGAAGCTGATCTTGTACGGCTGCGGGGATCTGGTCGATGACTACGAGGGCATCGGCGGTCACGATCAGTATCGGCATGATCTTCGTCTGCTCTATCTGGCGCGGCTGGATCCGACATCTGGGGAACTCGTCGAGCTGCCCATGGCACCGCTGCAGGCACGCCAGATGCGGTTGCACCGTGCCTCGCATCGGGATGCCAGGTGGCTCAGCACCGTGTTAGACAAGGTGAGCCGCCATTTCGGGTCGAGAATCGATCTTGGATCAGACGGACTGCTGAGGCTGCGTCGCTGGTCCTGATCTTACAAATCCGCGATCCGCAGCGGCTCAGGGCGCTAGCGTGGGCGACTTAGCGACCGGTGAGAGGGACGATCAAGCACGATGTGGCAGGCACTCGGCGGGTTGCTCCCGATCGCGGTTGCAGTCGCGATCAGCTCGGTGCCGATCACCGTTACCATCTTGATCTTGCTGTCGCCCAATCGGAACCGGGCCGCAGTGCCCTTTCTCATTGGGTGGGTGACCGGCGTCCTGGCCGTGATCGTCCTCAGTGCGCTTGCCGCGTCGGCCCTTCCGGCGCCGCCGCGGAGGGGGCCCGATATCGTCATCGCCGTACTCCACATCATGATCGGAACTGCCCTGGTCGCGCTCGGCGTGATCAGCCTGCGAAGGAGCGCCCGGAGTGAGCACACTGGGCTGCCGGGCTGGCTCTCTGCAGTCGATTCATTCGGAGCGCTAGCTGCCTTCGGGGTTGCGGTCCTCCTCGACTTCCGACCGAAAGGACTCCTGCTCGGTATCGCCGCCGGGCTTACCCTGCACGGCGCGTCCCTAAGAGCCAGCGAAGCTGCTGTGCTGATAGGCACCTACACCCTCATCGCGACCTCGACCGTCGTCGTGCCGATCACAGCGTCGCTGATCGCGCCACGAAGGATGGAGCCGAGGCTGACTGCGGCCCGCGACTGGCTAGCTCATAACGGCCGAACCCTCACGTCGGCGATGATGCTCATGATCGGCGTGGTGATCCTTGGCGTCGGCCTCGCCGAACTTTAGTGCCCTGGAAGGGAAGTTCCTTGGCGCTTGGCGACGCTCAGGTGCGTGCCTGTCGTCGCAAGGCGACGCGCGGCGTCGACACGCAAGGCCGACGAGGGAGGGATACCGGGTCGTATCCCGACTGAGGAGAACGCCGCGAGGTGCGTGCATGGGCGGCGCGAAGCGCCAAGAGATTTCCCTTCCAGGGGAGCACCCGTTTCTAGCTCGGCGCGACACTATTTCCGGGCGAAGAGCTCGACAAACCTTTCGAGGATGTTGGGGACTTCGGTGACACCGCTTGCTCGAGCCGCCGACAAGACGGCATCAGCCTCCTCGGGCTTGAAGTAGCCGGCGTACTTGTAAACCTCGATCCGTGTGGCCAGACCGTCCAAGTCAAGCTCAGGATGGAAT